>Ga0075425_100005238_pt1 | contig 13457 bp, 10 predicted proteins | sample SoiMethybrSBSTD4_FD_75300 | JGI IMG/M metagenome (GOLD analysis project Ga0075425, IMG submission 75300) | Bulk soil microbial communities from a Populus tree surrounding site in Tennessee, USA - Soil MetaG P. TD hybrid SBSTD4 | ecosystem: Environmental > Terrestrial > Soil > Tree plantation...
AGATCAGAAATACCCGCGACACGATGAGCGCACGGGACGCTGCTTCTTCGTCCGTCACTTGAAAAGTGTAGCACGCGGGGGCAGAGAATCGCCCTAGGGCGAGGTCGGACGGATCCGGCTTCGCCAGTAAGCTAGCAAGTCCTCGAGGGTGCGCTCAAATGGAATCTCAACCTGCCAGCCCACTGCCTTGCGAATCTTGGAAGGGTCCCCGTCCAGAACCATCACGTCCGAAGGGCGGAGGCGGGTCGGATCCAACTCCACCGCGATGCCCTTTCTATGAGATGCCGCCAGCAAGAAGTCGAGTACCTGTTGTATTGCCCAGGGGCGGCCAGAGCAGAGGTTGTACACTTCCCCCGGCTCGCCGCGCTCGAGGAGCATCCAGTAGCCTTGAACGATGTCGCGAACGTCGGAATAGTCCCTTCTCGGCGTCAAGTCGCCGACGAAGATGACCGGCTTCCGAAGGCCAGCTTCGATGGCTGCCACCTGTTTGGCGAAGTTGGACGTCACGAATACGTCGCCGCGACGGGGTCCCTCGTGATTGAAGGCTCGCGTCCGGATGATCGGCAGGCCGTAACTCTTGAAGTACTGGAAGGCCATCATGTCCTGTGCAACCTTGCTCACCGCGTACGGCGAGAGTGGCCGCAGAGGATTCGTCTCCTTGATCGGCAATTCGTCAGGGTGGACGAGGCCGTACTCCTCGCTGGTCCCGATTGCCAGGAAGCGCGGCTCGATCCTCAAGGCGCGCATTCCCTCCAGCAAGTTCATCTGCGAGGAAATGTTCGTCGACAGTGTCTCGGCTGGCGTATGCCAGGACGCGCCAACGAAGCTCTGCGCCGCGAGATGAACTATGTGGGTCGGTAATGCGGTCTCGAGTAGCCTTCGCGCCGAGGCGACGTCACGCAAGTCGCACTCGACAAGCTGGATCCTGTCCGCCAGGTGCTCGATGTTCTCCGTTCGGCTCCGCCACCGAGCGGAACCGAACACGGTGGCCCCCTGCGTGAGAGCGTACTCCGCCATGTGGCTACCCACGAACCCTGTGATTCCCGTGATCAGCACACGCATAGTCGTCATTCTACATGAGCCTCTGAGCTGCTGGAGCTTGCGGGCGTCGGGTGAGAAAGGGGCAGAACCAAGACAGAGAGGGTTGCGCACAAACGACGAGGCCGGCGCGGGTGATAGTCCGCGCCGACCTCGTTAGATTCCGTATCGAGCGTTCCGCTAGCGCCTAAGCTTCAGCCTTCGACCGCCCCTTCATGCGCCGGCGGACCACCGCGCCCAGGCCAGCCAGTGTGGTTCCGAACAGCAGCAGCGTGGCGGGCTCGGGAACGGGATCCAGGCAGCCTGAACATTCGAAATCGATACCCGACTGGATCTGGTGGCGGTCAGCGAAGAACAGGTCGACGACGTAGGTGCCAGCAGCAAGGTTGGCGGTGGTCGTCTGCGCGAGACCGATCGCCTTGACGCCGCCGTTGTCCATGGCCAGCCCGCCATTCAGGAACAGCCACGCATCGTCGTCAGCGCTCAGGGTAAGATGAGCCCCGCCAGCACCGACGGAGAACGTGCCCGTCCAGTGTACGGCCCGATACCCGTTGGCGTCATTGCCTGCGCCGTTGGGGAAGAAACCATTCGCAAAGCCCGGGCCACCGAGAACGCCGCCGACGAAGGCGTCAGTGCGCTGGTTGCTGACTCCACCGTTGACCGAGTTGTCCGCGGTCACGTTGGTGTGGGCCGTCCACCACTGGATGGCGTTGACACCGTTCTTGTCCGAGATGGGCCCCGAAGCCGGGCCCGACGTGCCGCTCGCTACGGGGGCCGCACCCACAGTCCCCGGTGTTCCGGAGAGTGCCGGCAGGACCAGCCCCGTGATGGTCGTCCCGTCGACCCCACCCAGCGTGTCGATGTGGGTCGACGACAGCGTGTAATAGTTACCCTGCAGGCTAAGGGCAAGCGCCGGCGACGATGCCAGGCTTAGGGTTAGCACCATCCCGAGCCCCACCATCGCCAGCATCAGGCTCCATCGCTTCATAGTTTGTCTTCTCCCTTCGATCGAGAACTGGTTCGCTCGGCTGGCCCAAACGAAGCAACCGTTGTGCCATGGTATCCACAATAATTACACCAATTATATCAGCCCTTTGCGGCACTCCACCACCGACGCGCTATGAACTCTGTTGCACACTCGGTATGCCAGGCTTCAAGGGCTAGCACCGGCGCATCACAACGGCTCCGCGTTGAGTCCCGTTGGCGGCCCCACTCCAGAGCAATCCCTGTACCGATGGGGGCGCTTTCCCAACCCCTTGTTTTGATGAATTGCCGAAGAGCGCCTCGCCCATAGCCAGGGAAACGTATTGCCCAGATTCCCCTCCCCGGCGGCATCGTTGCCCGTTTCTCTTCCTGAGGCTTGCGGACGGCGCGGGCGAGGCAGTAGCGTAAAGAAACCTCCCGATGTCCGAGAGTCAGACCCTTCATTCCGATGTGAGCGGCGCGAGCGCCCCGGCGCCGACCCCGACCTGGGGTCGCGCCCTTCCGCTCGTCCTGGGCCTCTCGGTGATTCTGGGATTGCTCTACTGGCCGATCATGCGCGACCTCGCCGCGCAGTGGTGGGACGATGCCAACTACAACCACGGCTTCCTGATCCCGCTCTTCAGCGGGTTCCTGGTCTGGCGGGAGCGGGCTCGACTGGCCGCGATCCCTCCTTCCGCGAGCGCCCTTGGCCTGCCCGTGCTCCTCGGCGGCATCGCCTTGCTCGTCCTGGGCGACATCGGGGCCGAGAACTTCCTGATGCGGAGCTCGCTGATCGTGATCCTCGCCGGACTGATCCTATTCCTGGCCGGACGCGGGATCTTCCGGGCGGTGCTGTTCCCGCTCGGCTACCTGCTGTTCATGATCCCCCTGCCCGGCATGCTGTTCTACGCAATCACGTTTCCGCTTCAGCGGATCGCGGCGGAGCAGGCGGCCTGGGCGCTCGATCTCCTGGGTGTCCCCGTGCTCCTCGACGGCAATATCATCCACCTGAGCCAGATCAGCCTGGGCGTGACCGAGGCCTGCAGCGGGATTCGCTCGCTGATCTCGCTCCTGGCCGGCGCCGCCGCCTGGGCCTATCTCATGCTCCCGGCCGGCTGGCTCTCGGTGCTTTTCGTCGCCTCCGCGGTCCCGATCACGATCGTGGCCAACTCGGCGCGGGTGGTGGCCACCGGACTCATCGGCCAGTGGGTCGGCGTCGAGTACGCCTCGGGCTTCTTCCACGAGTTCGCCGGCTGGGTGGTGTACCTCTTCGCCTTCGCGTGCCTCATGCTGGTCTACGGGCTCATACAGCTCGCGCGCGGCGCCCGGAGCCGGCGGCCGGCATGACGCTCGCGATGCGGGCGGCCCTCGCGGCCGCGCTCCTTCTCGGAGCGCTCCTGGTGCTGCAGTTCCGGTCGACCGGCGAGGCGGTGCCGATCCGCAAGAGTTTCGACACCTTCCCCTCCCGGATCGCCACGTGGCAGGCGCGCGAGAGCAGCAACCTCGATCTCGAGATCGTGAACCTGCTGAAGGTCAACGACTACGTGATGCGGCGGTACGCCGATCGCGACGGGCGCACCCTCTGGCTCTACATCGGCTACTGGTCCTCCCAGCGCAAGGGCGCGCAGATCCACTCGCCGCGGAACTGCCTGCCGGGGGGCGGCTGGGAGCCGATCGAGGCCTCGCGTCTCGTCGTACCCCTGCCCGGAGTCCACACGCCCATCGAGGTGAATCGCTACCTCATCCAGAAGGACCGCGAGCAGCAGGTGGTACTCTACTGGTACCAGTCACAGGGCAAGGCGGTCGCCGGCGAGCTGGACGCCAAGATCGAGATGGTGCGCACCGCCATCACCCGCAACCGCACCGACGGAGCGCTCGTGCGAGTATCGGCTCCGGTCATCGGTGGGGTGGCGGAGACCACTGATGGCCTGGTTCGCTACGTTCAGACCTTGTATCCGCTATTGGCGGAATATCTCCCCGAGTAGGAGCAACGAGGGTACGCGAATGTCGTCGAGCGCACGGGTCGGCACCGTCTTCCTCATGATCGCCCTGGTCCTGGCCGGGTGCGCCCGGACCCCCGAAGCGAAGAAGGCGCGGTACCTCGAGCGCGGCAACCGGTACTTCAAGCAGGAGCAGTACCGGGAGGCGATCCTCGAGTACCGGAACGTGCTCCGCCTCGATCAGAAGGAGCCGGCCGCCACCCGGCAGCTCGGCCTCGCCCACTATCAGCTCGGCCAGTTCGGCCTCGCCTTCCGGTACCTCACCCAGGCGCAGCAGCTCGATCCGGACAACACCGAGGTGCGGCTGAAGCTGGCGAGCATCTATGTCCTCGGCGGCCGGCCCGACGACGCCACCGCCCAGGTCGAGGTGGTACTGAAGAAGGAGCCCGGCAACCTGGACGCCCTCGTGATCTTCGCCGGCGCCGCCAACACGCCGCGCGAGATCGACGAGGCCCTCGCGCGCGTCCAGGCGGTCCAGCCCACGCTCGGCACAACCGCCAAGCTGCATCTCGCGCTGGCCGGCCTCTACCTGCGCAAGCAGGACCCCGCCGCGGCGGAGCGCGAGTTCCGCGAGGCGGTGGCGCGCGAGCCGAACTCGGTCGAGGCCCACGTGGCCATGGGCAACTTCTTCGTCTCTCGGCGCGACCTGGCCTCGGCCGAGGGCGAGTTCCGCACCGCCGCGGACCTGGCGCCGATGGGCTCCCCCGCCCGGGTGCGCCTCGCCGATTTCTACCTCCTGATGCGCCGTCCCGACGACGCCCGGCGGGTGCTCAAGCAGTCCACCGAGAAGGCGCCGGACTCTCTGCCCGCGTGGCGGCTGCTGGCGCAGCTCGACTTCGCCGAGGGGAAGCTCGCCGATGCGGTCAAGTCGATCGATGTGGTCCTGAAGAAGAGCCCGTCCGACGTCGACGGCCACCTCCTCCGCGGCCGGGTCTACCTGGCCCAGAATGATACGACCAACGCCATCCAGGAGTTCCAGGCGGTGCTGAAGTCCGAGCCGCGGATGCCGGCCGCGCACTACCAGCTCGCCGTCGCCTACCTGCGAACGGGCAACGTCCAGCAGGCCAAGAGCGAGCTCCGCGAGGTCCTGAACGCCGCCCCGGCCTCGGTCGACGCGACCATTCTCCTCGCCCAGCTGAACATCCAGAGCGGCGCGGTGCAGCCGGCCGTCGAGGATCTCGAGCGCGTGCTCAAGCTTCAGCCCCAGGCCGGCGGCGCGTACCTGCTGCTGGGCAGCGCGTACCTGGCCCAGAAGCAGCCGGCGAAGGCCATCGACACCGGGCGGCGCCTGGTGGCCGCGGTTCCGAAGGACGCGCGAGGGCCCTTCCTGATCGGGCTCGGCCTCCTCTCGCAGGGCAAGCGGCCGGAGGCGCGGAAGGCGCTGGAGACATCGCTCGAGCTGTCGCCCGGGTTCCTCGATCCCCTCGTCCAGCTGGTTCAGATGTCACTCGTGGACAAGCAGCCGGACGTGGCCCTCGCCATCGCCCGCAAGCAGGCGACGCTGGTGTCGACCTCGGCGCCCCACCAGATGGTGCTCGCCGGCGTCTACCTCGCGCGACGGGAGACCGGGCCCGCCGAGACCGCCTATCTGAAGGCGATCGAGCTCGACCCGAAGATGTCGGAGCCGTACCGCCTGCTGGCCGCGCTGTACGCGGACACCAAGCGTTACGACCAGGCGCTGGCCCGGCTCGGCGACGCGCTCAAGGCGAAGCCGAACGACACGGGCGCTCTCATGCTGACCGGAGTCATCTACGAGCAGAAGGGTGATAACGCGAAGGCGCGTGACGCCTACGAGAAGGTGCTCGCGGTGGAGCCGCGTGCCGCCGCGGCCGCCAACAACCTCGCCTGGATCTACTCCGAGTACGGAGGCGACAAGGACAAGGCGCTCCAGCTCGCGCAGATGGCGAAGGAGGTGGCGCCGGACGACCCGCGTGTCTCCGACACCCTCGGATGGATCCTCTACAAGCGCGGCATCTACCAGAACGCGCTCTCGCTCCTCCGGGACAGCGCAGCAAAGCTGCCGGACAACCCGCAGGTGCAGTATCACCTCGGGATGACCTACGCCCAGCTCGGGGATCAGGCGAACGCGCGGAAGGCCCTCAATGCCGCCATCGGCTCGCCTGCCGATTTCCAGGGCAAGGAGGACGCCAGGAAAACCCTCGCCGCGCTCAAGTAGCCCATCCGCTGTCGAGGAAGTCGCTTGACGATGCGCCCGGAATCGCGGATGATCTCGCGACTCGGAGCAAGACTGGCCCCCATAGGAGAGGACCATGGCCCTGTTCCGGCGCGAGACCCTCCGCTCCCTCTACCACCGGCTGCCTGCCCCACCTCACTCCAACTACACCTTCCGGCGAATCGATCCGTTTCCCCTGATGGTGGATCGTGCGGTCGTGTTCGACATCGGGGCGAAGGACACCGCCCTCACGCTGCCCCGGGGCATCCGCCGGGTCACCGTCGATATCGATCCGCGAGTCGCGCCCGACATCGTGGCCGACGCCCATGACCTGCACATGATTCCCAGCGCATCGGCCGACGGCGTGCTCGTGATCAGCGTCCTCCACCACTGTCGAAAGCCGTGGGTCGTGGTGCAGGAGCTCCACCGGATCCTCAAGCCGGGCGGAGTCATCTACGCCAACATTCCGTTCATGTTTCCGTTCCACGTCGATCCCGACGACTACTGGCGCGTCAGCTACCACGGGGTCGATGTGCTCTTCGAGCAGTTCGACAAGATCGAGAGCGGCTATAATCGGGGTCCGGCCTCGTCCATGACCGAGCTCCTCGTGCACTTCAACGCCCTGCTATTTTCATTCGGCAGCCGGACGCTCTACGGCATCAACGTGGACCTCTTTCGCTGGCTTTTCTTCTGGGTCAAGTACCTCGACGCGGTGCTCGCGCGCCACCCGGTCGCGCACGTGATCCACACCGGCACCTACTTCCTGGGCAGAAAGAGCGCGCAGGCCTAGTGCGACGCGTCTCCGTCGTGCTGCTGCTCGTGGGCGCGTGGCTCGGCGGAGGGAGCGTCCCGTGGTCCGAGGCGGCGTCCCCAGCTCCGCGCCTGTTCTTCTCCGATCTCGAGAGCGGCCCCAAGACCGGCAATACGGACACGTCGCTCGGGCAGCCCGCGGGACAGGACGGGGTCATCGTCTCGGTCTGGGGCGCGTTTCTCGGCACGACGCAGGGTGACTCGAAGGTCACGGTCAACGGCGCCGAGGCGCGCATCTACTACTGGGGTGACGCGATTCCGCCCTACTCCCCGGCGAAGCTCAACAACGGCATCCAGCGGATGCAGCTGATCATTTTCCAAGTCAGCCAGCGTGCCCTTGACGGCCGGGGCGAGATCACGGTGACGGTCCAGGGCGCGCGGTCCAACCCACTCCCCTTCACGGTGCGCCCGGGCCGGATCTTCTTCGTCGCGACGTCCGGGCGTGATGGCGCGGGCGGCACCTGGCGCAGCCCCTGGCGGACGATCCAGTACGGGAAGGACCAGCTGACGCCCGGCGACACGCTCTACGTGGGAAACGGGGTGAGCCAGCCCTCCTCGCAGGAGGGCGCGGCGGTGATGGTGCGCAAGAGCGGGTCTCCGGGTTCGCCGATGGCTCTGGTGGCGTATCCGGGCGCCCAGGTGACCATCGGGTCGCCCGCCGCCGACGCGATCAACGGCTACATCTCGGACAGCGCGGGCCCGGCCATCCACTGGACCTTCGCGAAGCTCACCCTGGTGGGCCAGATCACGACCGTCAACATGCGGACCGGCTTCCGACTGGTGGGCAGCAACGTCAGCGCGCCCAACGCCTCGGCGGCCGACGGGACGGTGGCGACCGGGGGCGGCGGCAGCGACATTGCGATCCTCGGCAACGAGTTCGCGAACTGCGGGAACGAGAAGAGCATCTCTCTCTACCACGTGGTGTACATCTCGGCGGACCGCACCGACAGCGGCCCGCGCCTGCCGTCCGTGAAGAGCCGCGAGATCGGGTGGAACTATTTCCACGACAACCTGGCCAACCGGGCGATCAACATCTACAGCCAGGGCACGCGCTCGTCGTTCCTCGACGGCAACAGCGTGCACGACAACCTCATCGTGAACCAGCGGGGCGACGGCATCCTGCTCGGCTGGTACACCACCGGCGAGACCTGGGTCTACAACAACGTGGTGATCAACGCCGGCCTGGGCCCCGCGTTCGTCGACGGGTCCGGCTCGGCCTACACGTGCCTCGACATCCGCGCCGGCCACGACGAGCTCGGCAAGCGTGGGACCACTCTGCACATCCACCACAACACCTTCTATGGGTGCGGCTGGGCGCAGAGCGACGTGCCGAACGAGACCGGGGCCATCGCCTTCGTGAGCGCGAAGAACTACACGCTGGACGTGCACAGCAACATCATCCACTCCGCCATGCCGTACGTGATCCACGAGGTCTACACCAACCGCAAGGACGTGCCGGCGCTCGACCCGGCCACCTTCTCCCACAATCTGTGGTTTGGAGCCGGGCCGGAGCCCGCGTTCGATTCGGACAGCGTCACCGCTGACCCACAGTTTGCGAACCCGAAGGCGGGCGATCTGCGCCTCGGCGCTTCTTCGCCCGCGATCGGCCGGGGCCTCATCATCCCGGAAGGCTCGCGCCTTGCGACCGACTTTGAAGGCCGCCCCCGCCCTTCAAACCGCGCGGCGGACCTCGGAGCCTTCCAGCGCATGCCCTGAGCGCGCGCCGCTGCCATATGCCCGTCGACGCACCCAGTAAGCACACTCTTCACTAGGCCGTCGCTGGGGGAATCGTGTAGCATCCCCGCCGTAGTCGTCCTGATCCGTCCCGGAGCACTGTCCCGTCCCGATCCGCCCCCGGACCACTGTCCCGTCCTGATCCGTCCCGGAGCACTCCCGCGTCCTGATCCGTCTCGGCATCTATTCCCGGCCGAGCGATTGAGGAGGTGCTGCGATTCGGATTCCGCAGGATTTGAGGAAGGTCGCCAGGGCGGTTCGCACCCACGGTCCCGCGGTCGCCCTCCGGCTGATCACGAAAAACGTCCTGCACCAGGCCCGCTGGTACCTTGATGGGGCCTTCGACCGGAGGCACGGAACAACGACCAGCATGGTGATCTCGCTCGCGAGCCTCGATATCTCGAGCGAGAACGTCCAGCATGGCGTCTACTACGAGCCCACCCCCACCGCAGTCTTTCGGCACATCATGCGTAACCTCCCCATGACCCACGAGCACTTCATCTTCTGCGACCTCGGATCAGGGCTGGGCCGCACGCTCCTGTTGGCATCTGACTATCCATTCCGCGCGATCGTCGGCGTCGAGTTTTCGGAAACCCTACACCGAATGGCGGAAGAGAACATCCGCGTCTATCGCAGCAGACGCCAGAGGTGCGTCGCGATCAGATCGGTGTGCATGGACGCCGCCGTATACCCGATTCCGGACGAGCCGACAGTATTCTTTCTCTACAATCCATTCCGGCCGCCGGTGATGAGACGGGTTGTGGGGAACATGCAGCAGTCTCTAAGCAGACATCCGCGCCGAATGATCGTCGTCTACTACAACCCGCTTTCGAGTCACGTGATCGACGACTTCGCGTTTTTACCGCACAGGCAAGAGATCAACCTGCCGTACGACTTTACCCGTGAAATGCAGCGGCGGGTGGCCGTGTACCACAACTAAGGAAGCCTCGGCAGCATCTCCTCGATCGGGCGCCCGTCCACGTCGGGCAGCGGCACGCCGAGTAGCGCGGTGATGGTGGGCGCGAAGTCGACGATCGACACGGTCCGCTCGACCTTGCCCGGCTTGATCCCACCCCCGACCGCCACGAAGAAGCCCTCCGGCCGGTGCTCGCCGGTGCGGCAGTAGCGGTTCTCACCCTCGATCACGCCGATCTTCTCCGAGCCGATCCGGATGCGGCCGGTGCCCGCCTTCCCGGCGGTGGCGGTGCCGAGCACCACCTCCGGATTCCACTCGACGAGCAGATCGGGCAGCACGTCGAGATGCTCGCCCCGATACAGATCCCGCGTCCGGACGACGGCGGCCACGAGGGGCTTGCCGGTGGCCAGCTCGCGGATGTCCAGCAGGTCGTGCTCGAGCTGGGTGCAGAGCGCGTCCATCTCGGGGCCGCGGGCGACGAGCCCGGCGGGCTCCCGGCCCACCAGGTTGAACCGGATGCCGCCCACCGCGAAGCCGTTGTCGACGATGAAGCACCGGCTCCGCGCGTGATGGAGCTTCGGAGCGGGCAGACGCTCGGGCCCGTCGATCCAGCCTCGCAGCCGCCGCTGGAGGGGCTTGAGCGCGGCCTTGATCGCGTCCGGCATCGCGCGCCAGCCCAGCGCGAGGAGCGCGTCCACCCGGTCGCGCAGGCGCGGCCGCCGCGGGACCGGAGCCGGCGGCGGCACCGCCACCCCCAGGCGGATCAGGATCTCGTGCAGCAGGAACTGGGCGCCGTGCTTGTGGGCCATCCCGTGCCCGGCCAGCACGATGACCCGCGTGTCGGGGCCGACCTCGTTCAGGACGCGCCCGATCGCCGCGTCGATCGCCACGTACACGTCCTTGATGGGGTCCCCGGTCACCCGCGCGACGGCGGGATCGTGGCCCGGATGCGCCTGATCGTGGAGGTGCCAGCACTGGTGGCCGGCGCAGTGGCTCTCGGTGAAGACCTGGGCGAAGAACCGCCAGCCGCCCCGGCGCAGGTAGTGGCAGGTCAGATCGGCCTTGGCGCGCACGCCGCGCACGAGCGTGTCCCGGAACGTGAGGAAGTCTTGCGGCCGGCGGTGCTCGACGTTGCACGTGCCCGCCTGCGGGTGGAGTCCGAACCGCGACGCGATCTCCGCCTTCAGCGCCGGCGGCCACGCCCGGAACCCGTAGTTCTCGTCGTGAGACCCCCACTCCACGGTCTGGATGCCGTTGAGCCCCTCGCTGATGCCGGAGAGCGGGATGTCGAGGACGGCGACGCGCTGGCCCGCGCGGCTCAGGTGGTTCCAGAACGGCTCGCGCTTGATGTGCTCCCCGGTGGGATGCAGCGCGATCTCGTAGCTGTTCGCTCTGAGCTGCACCAGGCTGTGGATGCCGTGGCGCGCGGGCGAGACGCCCGTGTAGAACGAGGGCCAGATGGAGCCCACGAAGAACCCCCGCGGGGCCATGGTATGGCCAACCAGCCCGCGGGCGAGCAGCGCCTGCATGTTCGGCATCACCCCGGCTCGCGCCCAGCCGAGGATCAGCTGCTTGTCACCCGCGTCGATCTCGAGGAAGAGGACGTCGGTCGGCGTCGTCACGTGACGCTCCTCACGCGAAGAGGTGGCGCGTGTAGGACAGGTAACGCCAGCCCCGGGGATAGAGCACCGTCTGGAGGTGGAGCCGCCAGGCCAGCGACGTCCGCCCGAGCGACAGGCCGGTCACCGAGGCGCCGTGGAGAGCCGCGACGTACTTCTGGCGCAGCCGCCGGCGCACGTCGGGAGGCACCGGCAGGCGGAGCAGGGTCTTGATCGCCTCGGGCTGGCGGAGCACGTACTCGCGCGACTTCGACAGCGAGCCCGGGGTGTCCTCGTTGTAGACGAACGTGGGCGTCGCCACGAAGGCGATGCGCCGCTCGAGGGCGAGCACCATGGCCAGGTACGTCCACTCGAGATAGGCGGGCATCGCCCGGAAGTACTCGGTCGGGATCGTCGCGGTGCGGAAGAGACCCGCGCAGGGCGGCAGCCACATCGTGTCCATCAGCGAGCGGAGCGGGTCGGCCGCGCACCGGGTGAGATCGGGGAGATTCAGACTCTCGCGCTCGCCCGCGCGCAGGAACCCGGTGGTGACCACCGCGTCCACGGTCGGCTGGGCGCGCATCCGCTCGAGGCGCGTGGCGAGCGCGCCCGGCAAGAGGAGGTCGTCGTCGTCCAGCTCCGCGAAGAAGGGCGCGTTGACGAGGTCTCGCCCGGTGCTGATCGACGAGCCGAGCCCCGCCTCGTGTCGCCGGATGAGCCGGATGTCGCGGCGCCGGGCGAGGGTCGCGAGGACGTCCGGGTCGCAGCCCGGTCCGTTGGCGACGACGATCACGTCCGGGCGGACGCCTTCCTGGCCCAGCGCGCTCTCGAGGGCCCGGTTGAGGGAGGCGGCCCGATCCTGCGTGGCGGCGGTCGGGACGATGACGGAGATCGCGCTCACGCCCCGCCCTTGGGGCAAGCCCTGTACCAGATGGTACGGGGCCTCCGGGTGCTTATGTTTCGGCTAGTTGTCGGCGCCGGCTAGGAAGTCGCTGGAGGATGCGTGGGCAGATTGCTTCCCAGAATCGCGCCTCAGCTACCACTACTTCCTTGGATGGCCCGGGCGATCTCCTCGGCCAGGGACTGGATGACGGCCTCGTCCTCTCCCTCCACCATCACCCGTACCAGCGGCTGGGTCCCCGACCGGCGCACGAGGACGCGGCCGTCCTTGCCGAGGCGGGCCTCGGCTTCGGTGATCGCCTTCGTCACCTCGGATGAGTCTCCCGAGGAGCGGCCCGAGGTCGGCACATTGATCAGAACCTGCGGCAGCGGCTCGAAGCGGTGGCAGACCTCGCTCATCGGCCGGTCGTGCTGGGCGACCACCGCGAGCACCTGCAGGGCGGCGATCAGGCCGTCGCCGGTGGTCGTGAAGTCGCTCAGGATCAGGTGCCCGGACTGTTCGCCGCCGATGTTGTAGCCCTGCTCGCGCATGTGCTCGACCACGTAGCGATCCCCCACCTGCGTGCGGACGAGCATCAGGCCGAGGCCGGCCAGGTGGCGCTCGAGGCCGAAGTTGGACATGACGGTGGCCACCGCGCCGCCGCCCCGCAGCGTGCCGGCCCGCGCCCACTCGCCGGTCACCACCGCGATGAGCTGATCGCCGTCGACCACGCGCCCGCTCTCGTCGGCCAGGATCACGCGGTCGGCGTCGCCGTCGAGCGCGATGCCGAGATCGGCCCCGTGCTCGACCACCGCGCGGCACATGGCCGCGGTGGCGGTCGACCCGCAGTCGCGATTGATATTGAACCCGTCCGGCTTCACGCCGATCGGCACGACGTCGGCGCCGAGCTCCCACAACACGGCCGGCGCCACCCGGTAGGCCGCGCCGTTCGCGCAGTCGATGACGATCTTGCGGCCGTCGAGCCGCAGCCCCTTCGGCAGCGTGCTCTTGGCGAACTCGACGTAGCGCCCGTGCACGTCGTCGAGGCGCTGCGCGCGCCCGAGCCGTTCCGGCCCCACGAGCTGGAGGCCCCCTTCCCCGTCCATCAGGGTCTCGATGGTCGCCTCGGCCTCGTCGGAGAGCTTGTAGCCGTCCGGGCCGAAGAGCTTGATGCCGTTGTCGGCGAACGGATTGTGCGAGGCCGAGATCATCACGCCGAGATCGGCGCGGAGCGATCGCGTCAGCATGGCCACCGCGGGCGTGGGCATCGGCCCCACCAGAATCACGTCCATCCCGACGGCGGTGAAGCCGGCCACGAGCGCGGGCTCGAGCATGTAGCCCGACA
>Ga0075425_100005243_pt1 | contig 13454 bp, 16 predicted proteins | sample SoiMethybrSBSTD4_FD_75300 | JGI IMG/M metagenome (GOLD analysis project Ga0075425, IMG submission 75300) | Bulk soil microbial communities from a Populus tree surrounding site in Tennessee, USA - Soil MetaG P. TD hybrid SBSTD4 | ecosystem: Environmental > Terrestrial > Soil > Tree plantation...
CCAGACCACATTTTTGACACCCGGCCACTTTCGCGCTCCACTTGTCTCTGCGGCTTTATTGTCGCCTTGCCCGCCTCGAAAAGCGTACAATTGCGCCGTCGACCTTCCCTAGAACCCTCGGCCCTTGCTGTAGAGACCCCGAACATACACGTAACCCGGATTTGTGAGCATTCTTCGGCCCAGGCTCGCCCTGTGGTATCCAATTCGGCCACGCAACAAAACCAATAGTTGAAACCAAGCAGCCACTTCAAAACCTAGGAGGAGTTATGCGTTTTCGGAACGTGTTTGCAGTCCTCTGGCCCTTTCTTTTCCTGCTTGCCGCCGCGCCGCTTAATGCGCAGATGGGCACAGCAAAACCGCCTGTCTACACTTACGTTGCCCAGTGGTCAATCCCCCGCGCCCAGTGGGGAGACGTGACGAAGATGCTGCAATCGAATACCGCCGCTCTCGACCGGCTCGTCGCCGACGGAACGCTTGAGAGCTATGGCCAATACGAAACCGCCGTGCACGACCCCAAGGGCCCTACCCATGGCAATTGGTTTCAATCAAGCTCGATGGCGGGGATCTTTAAGGCGCTCGATGCTTTGCAGGGGAACACGGCATCAAATGCGCAGTTGCTCGGAACTGGTCCTCATGAGGATCTCCTGCTTGTGTCGCGCGACTACGACGCGCACTCGGGCAGCTTCAAAAACTCGATCTTGCGCGGTATCTCCGTCGAGGTCAAGCCTGGCATGGAGCAACAGTTCCACGACGCCTTCGACCGCATCATCCGCCCAGTACTAGAAAAGATGACGGCGGACGGGGCGGTCCACGCTTGGTCGTATCATAACGAGTGGATCGTCAAGGACCCGGGACGGGTTACGATTGTCTTTATTGCGAACGGCCCAGAGGGGCTCGACCGTTACATTGCCGCGATCAACGATCTTTTTGCCAAGAACCCAGATGCGGTGGGGCCTCTCATCGCAGCAACTGCGCCGGACTCACGGCGGGACTTCCTACTGCGAGTCACTGCCATGCGCCAGAAATAGCAATTTTCGAACCTCATTCCCACTTCAGAGACGCGGCCGAGACTCCACCCGGCCGCGTTTCCCTTTCTAATCGGCTGGCCTTGTTGCGCACGTCGCAGGGATAGAAGATGTTTTACGTCAGCTAATTGACGCATCTCTGGTCTGCACGCGATTGCTTCGGCCGCGCAACGATATCGAGCCGCAAACCATCCGACGCTTAAATACGCCACTTCGCCGCCACTAAATTCCGCTGGGAGGTAAGTCTTATGTCAACGGACCCGGTTTGCGGAATGGAAGTACATGAGAGCGCGGCCCCCGCCCGTACCTGCCACGAAGGTGTTGTCTACTTCTTCTGCTCCCGAACATGCATGGGGGCATTCGAGGACAATCCGTCAAGGTACGTGGACGAAGTCGCCCACCGACTCCTGCAACATCTCGCGTACCCACACCCAACCCTGTAATTGCCATCAGCATTTTAATGCTGGGCTGAAGGAGAAGAATGTCGATGAAAGAACGCAAAGCGAAGAAGGACCCTGTTACCTCCGATCAGGCCGGCCGCATGATGGCGGTCGACCCGCTGGGTATCAACTCTTCTCCGGAGGAGGTGAAGCGGAAGTTCAAGGTCAACTTCGCCCGCGCGGACGTGGTACGGCAACGGGCGTATGAGATCTACGAGCAGCATGGAAGAGAAGAGGGCTACGCCCTCGACCACTGGCTGCAGGCAGAGTACGAACTCAAATAGCACCCATGCAGGCCAGTAATTCCGGGGAATATCAGAAGCGCGGCTCACTCCACGAGCCGCGTTTTCATTTTCTATTCCAGCGGGGCCAGCATCGTCCCAACGAGGGCTAAGATCATTCCTCCGATCACAATGAGTACGACAATAGGAGCGAGCCAATCGAGGAATGCTTCAAGAGAGAAGGAATCAGCAGAACTCGTGTGCTTTCCGGATGCGCCTTGCGCCATAGAAACCTCCCGACGCAGGGAAATAGAATCCAATTCCACCAACCCTAAACCGCCAGCGATAAACCGCAATGACGCGCATCACGCTCCGGAGTGATGCGCAAGCTGACAAACCCCAAGCCGCCAGAATCCATTACAATGACTATCGCATTGCGAATGGAGGCAAGAGTGGCTAAGAAAGCTGCATCGAAAGCGAACAGTGCATTTATGAAACCCATGCGCCCGTCGGCGGAATTGGCAAAAATTGTAGGGTCAGAGCCGCTTCCAAGAAGCGAGGTCACCAAAAAGGTTTGGGCGCACATTAAGAAGCACAAGCTGCAAAACCCAAAGAATAAGCGAGAAATCTTGGCGGACGACAAGTTGCAGCCCGTCTTTGGTGCGAAGAAATTGGATATGTTTCAGATGACAAAGGCCGTCAACAAGCATCTGAAATAGACAGTTGGCAAATTCACAACTTCGACGAACCGCTACGTTGCAATTCGAGGAGAATTCTTACTCCCCGATAAAAACTTTCTTTGGAGTAGGCGGTGTCCCAACGATCCAAGACCGCTTTGAGATCGTGTTTCGCATTTTGCAAGGCCACCTTCGCCCGCGGGTGATTTTTTGCCATCTTCAACACCGAGCGTATCGCCTGGACGACCTCCGGCTCAATACGCTTACGCGATCTTTGTGCGTTCTTAATCCATCGAGGCGGGATGTTGGCCCGAAACTTGAGAAAAGCGCGGGCCGCAGAACCCGAACTCGAATCAAAGAGCTTTGCCTCTCGAGCCATACCCCGTCCCCTTCGGCCGACGCCGATTGTCTATTTGATATTGTACGCTGCTTCATTTCTGCAACAACCAAGCCAAAATGCCCGCCCTGAGGGTGCAGCTGGAACGATATGCTCTTTTTAGATTCAGCGGCTGGAAGGAGAGGCCGTAACTTCCCCGACATCTTTAAGATGTTCGCGCCGAATGGACACATACACCAGAGTGGATGAAAAGACACTAATGTTCAATAAGGTAATCGCCAGTTGTTGGCGGCTGTTATTGCCGGCCAGATATAGGTACATATTCACAAGTCCAGCACCGCCGTTCAAAATGCCAAGTGCTGAAATAATGAGTAAGATAACCGGGCGGGTATATCCATCCTTAGTCCCTTGAGATACGGCCTTCACCGAAGCCTCCGAGCAGACAAGCCGATCACGCTTGCAGAACTGCCACGCTGATGCGATTTCCGACGCATACAAAAGTTTCAGTAAAGGGCAATTGCAATGCCAGTTGCGAACCTGCCAAACTGCTCATTTGAAAGAGTTAATTTACTTTGATGGGTTCTTCAGTGTTCACAAACATGCAGTGTCTAGAACACAGTGCTGCACATGTCCTATGGCAGCATGCGGCCGTCAACGCACCAACCCACTCACCCGAACTCCGATGTAATAGGGCCAAATCGCAATAGCCAGAACCGCTCGCCAAAACCCAAGTTGCAAAAACCCAATCGTAAATAGCCAGCAAGCGCACCACGCGCCGAAGGTAAACGAATGTTGCTGGATCATTATTTTCTGCACATTCTCCCCAGCCATACGCAACACCTCGCAAGCTAAGTGCTACCGCAGAACCCATCGAGTCGCCGACTTTGGAAAATCCTTCTCGCGCCAGGCAAGCGCCACCTTCGGCTCGGCCCGATAAATCACCGATTCCGGAACCACATAGAGCGGCATCTTGTATTTCTTCTGGCTCACCTTATCCAGCCGCTTCCGCAAAGTCGGCTCGGAGACATCAAGTTCCGTGACCACGCACTCCAGCATCATCGCCGCTTTCAAGATGCACAACCACACTAGGACTTCGCGCAATATTTCGGGCCTTCATCGTCTCGCGCCCGGTGCCGAAGACAACCGCATCGTCGAACCAAAACCCCCAAACCGGCATCGCATGGGGCCGCCCGTCAGCCCGCGTCGTGCAGATCCAATAATTGCGCGACGCCTCTACCTGGCGGCAAACGTCCGCCCATTTCATAGTCCCCTTCTTCGCCTTGCCCATGCCGTAGAGGGAAGGCATGATCGGTCGCCCTGCCTCCGGCTCCCGCATCTTCCCGCGATCCTTCTCCTGTATCGCCTTGGCTGCTACTGTCGCCTTTGCCATCGCCCCTCCTCTCCCGCCAGGCATTCTACCCCCACCCCAAAAGAAAAGCCGGAGCTCCTCGCCCCGGTAGGAATAACTGCTCAAATTTAAAGGACACGCGATCTCCATTTGATCAGCAACTTGTCTGTAAGGGACTCCCGCTTCGGCTCCCACTTTTCACGCCCAAGAAAGTACGGAGCATTGATCGGCTCGAAATCCGGATCTTGATCCCCGGTCCGAAGAACGACCACGCCTGCCGAAGCGCGACTCTTCTCCAATAAATCACTGCAGCAGTTACTGCAATGCCGGCGCTCCACCTTGATGCGCCGGGGGCCTCCGGTCGGTTGTGCCGAGCCGTGGCGAGTCAGCCAGCCGGACAGCCTCAAAAAATAAATTGGCTGTGGTGAAAGAGATTAATTCACATGTCTAACCTGCCGATCGTCCCGAACTGCGGATCGGAATTCATCCCCGATTTGGACACGTAAACGCCCGGCTGCAGGCGACGATAGAACGTATGGCGCATCATTTTCCTGTGGTGCAAGCCAATGCAGTAAACGCGCTTGCACGAGCAAATTCATGGAAGTCGTATCCTGCACATTTTGGCGGCTGGCAAAGGAGTGGAAGGCACTTGAAAGTATCTTCGATCAGCGTACTACAACTGCTTGCGGGCAAGTTAGACTACGCCAGGTTTGCCAAGGCCGCACGGCTTCGATGAGCGAGAAAACATATTTGCTCGAGCGCTTCAGGAAGGTCGGGTACTTGATGCCTGCACGGTTGAAAAATGCCCTGGGGAGGACGATGACTGGATCAGTTTCACATTTAGCGAACCAGATCCCGCCTTGCATAAGTTTACAAGCCCACTGGTCAAAAATAAATAAGAGGGGCGCTCCGCGCGTCGTTTCCTTTTCCCCAAAAGTCCTATCCAAAAAATCCTAAGCTCCTCACCTTCTCCGCATTTTAGCGACCACCCCCGCCGCTTCAAGGTCAGGTCCTACTTCCAACAGCCCGCCATCACCGGCAATATCCACTCAACCATCCCCGGCTGGTACGAAGAAGCCGAACAGTTCATGTCCGACGAGCGGCTGGTTACGGCCTAACGCCAAGAGAGGGTGGAGCAATCCACCCTCTTTGTGCTCGGCAGGAACGGCCATCCCCGTGCGCCCAGTGCGACAATAGACAGCCGAGGAGGTGCAGCATGGCAATGTACGTCATCCTAAGCAAACTCTCGCCGGACGCGTTTGAGGACCCAATGAATTCAGGAAGCTCGCCGACACGGTGGCATCCCGCATCCGCAAGCAATGCCCGAATGTAAACTGGAGGCAGAGTTTCGTGCTGCTGGGCCGTTTCGATGTGGTGGACATTGTTGAGTCGAAAGACCCCGATGAGGTCGCGCGGGCCGCGCTCCTCATCCGCGGATACGGTCACGCGAAGACCGAAACCTTGCCCGCCACTCCATGGAAACAGTTCCTCGACAATCTCTAAACCTTAGCTGATAAGAGAAGGCGCGCTTCCCGCGCCTGTCTCTTTTTTCCCTTCCCTCAGCCTTTCAATTCCTGTTGCCAATCCCCTAAAGCCGCACTACCCTGTCGGCCAAATGAGGAGGGCGCCATGAGAGTGGCTATCGCTTTGCTCTTTGTAGTGTTTGCCACTGTGTCGTTGGTCTGCATGCAAAGCAGCCCCGATGCGGCAATCCAAACGAAAATCATAGCCTTGGAAAAGGCCTGGAACCAAGCTTACAAGCGAGCGGATACGCGAGCACTTAATTTGATATTGGATGATCATATCGTGCTGATCAACGATGATGGCAGCACGCAGACCAAATCGCAGTTTCTGGCCAGCATCAAGCAAATTAATGTGCAGGAGCAACAGGTTTCGCCTGAATCCATGAGTGTGCGCGTGTATGGCACTACCGCAATCGCCACGGGCGTGTTCCGGGCAAAGGGGATAGAAAGCGGCAGGCATTATGTACGCCACGAACGATTTGTGGATACATGGTTACTCAAAGATGGGAAGTGGGTATGCATTGCGACAAACGCAACACCTATTCTTCACTAGGCCCTCTGGAGGCCAGACACCAGCCCCGCTAATCCGGGGGTCCCTTTTTCAAGGCCGCTTGTCCAGTGACCTTGATATCCTCCACCGGCACCTTTTTCGGGCATCCTCTCAAGAGGTGCAGGAGAGCGTTGAGATCAACTTCTGTATCTTCGGTCTCGACGTTCCCCAGCCAAGTCAGCCACGCCTCGCGACTGGGTAAATCCTTCGGACTTGCCTTGAGGAGCTGGATGACATCCTTCACAATGATGGAGTATTTCTTTACTCCAAGCTGTCGCTGGAGCAGTTCGAGGTAGGAAATCTAATCGCTCACGGTGTGCAGTGGCGGACTCCTTCACCATGTACCGAAGCGGGCGCATCCAATCCTAGCACCCTGAAGGTAAGTTCCTCCAATAAATGACGCCGAGTTCCCCCTTGTTTTCTGCAGGCATCAATCTCGAAGAGCTCGTCTATTTGATCGACGCCGGATCACACCAAGGGAGATACTCGACATCATCGAAGCCAGACTCATGTCTCGGGCCCCATAGAGGAGAGCCCTACCCACCCCAAGACTCCGCCCGACCTCTCCCGAACCCTAACGGAAATTCCATCCCCATCACAGAATCCACCCACCCCACCACACAAAATTCCGGTCCTCACTGAACCCGCTTGACGCAACAGTCCCCGAGGACGACAATTCTCCCCGAAAAGGAGATCACCATGCCTGAAATGTCCGGCTCTTTCACCGGCCAAACGCGGGTCGAAACAACGATTCGCCTCTCAGATGTCCCCGGCCATGAGCTTCGGATCGCAGAAATCACCGGGTCGCAGCGCTCCACAGACGAAAATTGGAACAACGCGAGACTCGTCTACTGGGGCGTACTCGATCTTGTGAACGGCAGCGGTACTCAACGGGGCGACTACGTAAATGAACGCGCCAATGGAGAACGTGAATGCGGCACGTTTGAAGGCAAAGTCACAACGGCACAGGGACAGACCACGCTCGAGGGCACCTGGGAAGCAATCTCCGGAACAGGGAAGTTCAAAGGCATGAAGGCCCAAGGCACGTACAAAGGCCGGATGACTTCGCTAAGCGAAGTGGAAATGTCCTGGGAGGGCCGCTACGAACTCGCGGCTGCCGCCGAAGCCGCCTAACCAGCCACCTCTTAAATCTGTACCAACCCAAAAAGCCGCGTCCCCACGCGGCTTTTCCGATCTCCTCACACGCAGAATCCGGGGCATCGCCCTCGCGAGCTATCAACAGCTACAAAACAATGCCTGATCCTAACAAGGCGGGATACGAAATGTGTATGTAACATCCCGCAAATAGACAAACGTCGGGAAATCACTAGGCAGAACAAAATCGGTTGTACTCTGACTAGCGGCGCTAAAGCTCTCTACAAACCCATCCAACTACTATGGTGTTGGTCGAGCATAACTAATCCGATTGCGGGCGACGGGTCTCCTTGGCCGAGTACAGCAGCTGTGCAAGGTCACTCACAACCCCTCGCGCGATCCCATCGTTTGGATTTCTGAGTAATCGATCGATCTGAAGTCCGTAATGTATGGCTTCATCTCCTCCAATAAAAACACCTTGCCAATCATCGGGCGCAGGCCGATATGGTCCAGTGTTGAGTCTTGACATTGGCATGCTCCTCGCCTCTCTTTGTCCAACAAACTGAGTGATAGTCGGATGCGTTGTCGCTAAACCCACTATCTACGGGTATGGGAACCGATCGGTTCTCGGGGAAACATGTCAATCCGGAATTATTTGGACTTGATGGCTGCGAACCGCTTTCGAACGGCCGAGTTGGCCAGACGATTGGCCTCCGCATTGTCTTGGCGGCGGATGTGGGCGATGGAGAATTGCAGGGAGCGGGCCAGTTTTTGGCAGACCCAGTTGAGGGAATACAGGCGGGGGCTGCGGCAGGCGTACTCACCCTTCATCTGCCTGACCACCACTTCGGAATCGGAGAAAACGTGCAGGGCCTTGGCTTTCAATTCTAAGGCATATTGCAAAGCCTCAAGGAGCGCGGTGTATTCTGCGACGTTGTTGTCGTGGTGCCCGATCCACTTGGCGATCCGTATTCTCTCCCCGTTAGGAGCTTCGATCATCACCCCAATGCCTGCCGGACCCGGATTTCCGTGCGAGCCGCCATCAACATAAGCAATCAATTCGGACATCACATCTGCCTTGTTAGCAAAATGCGTGAGGTGAGCTCTGAAGTCAAGGCACTTGTTTGGTCCGAGTTGCACTTAGACCTATGCAGACCCGGCGTTGCCTGTGCAAAACTCTGTGCAAAAAAGCGAGAGCATTCCATTGAATGTGGCTTTGTAACCTGCAGCAGCTCAGCCAATTGCAGATCATTTCTTCCGGCTTGGCAGAGGCTGATATTTTGCACAAAAATTTGGCGTTGACATTTTTCGGTGCAGAATTTAGTTTCGCGTGCGTCGACGGCTGAAAGGGTTGGTTAAATTATATTTGGCCAGTCCGAAGTAAGCTGGGTGATCAGTCCGACGGAGCAATCCACCGGACAACCAGACCCGAAAAAACCGGCGTGCCCTGCGAGGGGTAGCCGGGGTCTGGAATCGCGAAAGCGATGATCGCATCATGGGCTGCGATGGTGCACGTATCCACGCTGCTGGCTCCCTCGCAAGAGCTGGTGGCTAGAGCGTAACCAAAATCGCAGCCCTTTATCTTTGTATGCACCTCCTTCCGCCGAGTTCTTTTTCGCGCGATGTGCTCCTGGGCGGGAACTGATGAAGCAGCAACTGGAAGATCTTGTGCGGGAGATGCGTCGACGCGGCATTTCCTACGACGAAGCTGTAGATGAATTCAAGAAAGCTTTCATCTCCACGGTTCTTCGCGCCAACAACGGTAACCAGTCCAAATCCGCTAAACAACTGGGTGTGCACCGCAACACGTTGACCCGCACAATTTTAGCAATGCACATTGATCTTACGCCGATGCGGCCATCTGCGAGACGTCGGCCACCGCAATCGGAACTACAAACCCTACTAAGCAAGAAGGAACGCCAGTCCTAAAAAGAGCTAAAGCTTCTTACGCGGAACTGGCTCGTCAACCATCTTTCTTTCAAGCGGACTGTCAGGACTGCCGAGTTCCAGTCGTCGATAGAAATAGACAAACATCCGGGGAGTCCGGATGGGAGTCATAAACCGCCAGGGCACCAGCAGCGCAACTTTAATCTGTGCTGATGGTGAGCATATGGTAAGACCCTCAAAGCGGGATATTTTCGAAGAGGGAGAGCATCTCGGAGACTGGGCTGAACGCGGGTGCTCCGCTACCGCCGATTTTGCAGTTTCTCTGAAACGCAAGCCGTAACTTCTTTGTTTTCATCACAGCGGTTTCATGGAACCTCTCCGCATCACCTGTTCCTCAAGGGAAGTTGGAGAGCCGCAGACCAGATCATCTGCGGAATTGTGGCTCATGTGCAGCAACCCAGCATCGCACTGATCGTGCGCCCGAGTGATTTCCGGCTGCCACGATGCGGACTATTAGCCCGGGTTGTCTCTCTCTGGGCCGTTTGATTGGATTGTTTTTACTTGCTGTTTATATTCCGGAACACACAATGCAGAGTTGTTTACGCCATTTTGTATCCTGAGCTATTCCTGAATCCACGAATCCGAAGTCTCCGCTTTGCTCAGCTCTCAAGTTCCTGAAAACACAGCAGCCGCCCTGGCACCCTCTGTGGAGACCCGCTTGCACACAATAGTTTCCGGACGTCTTTGTCTCGGCCGAAAACGTCACATCTATCGAGGTGCACGAATGAACCGGTTGCTTGCATCCCTTCGTTTCCGGGCTTCACAGCCCAGAACCGAGCCTTCTCCCTCCCTCCTCAGTCATAGGTTTACCAAGGTAGGTAGATCGAACTTCCAGCGTAGGGCTAGCTCTCCATGTCCCCTAGTCGCAGGACGGGAGGTTCACCGGCAACAGACACCATAACTCTGCCACAGCCGGAACCACGGGCTGTTGGCTTGCCTCTCATCGTGCCGCCGATTTGCAGCCGAGATGTCGCTGGCGCTTAGCGGCCTGGGGTCCGGCGCCGCAAACATCCGTTCCAGCCACTCGATTTCGGCGATGGTCCGTTCCGGGTCCATTCCTCTTCAATATGTACCACAACGGAGCCGAGGTCAACGGGGCAGCAGGAAATGCCGGGCCGGGCGGGTACGCGTGCCCCTCTCAAGCGGTTTTTGCTTGACTGGGACGCTTTTTCCGTGGGTGCCCCACCCTTTGCGCTTTTTGCAATGGGTGGGAATGGGAAATCATGCACTCAGCGGGCCGACCCTCATATGCGAGTGATGGATTCGGTTCTCGCCCTTCACGCAACTGCGAGATTTCAGAATTGTCATAGAGACTTAAGAATTGTCATGCTGAGCGCAGCGAAGCACCTGCTTTTGAATCTCAGGCCGAAATGAAGTATGCCGCCAGGCAGCTAGCAAGGTGCCCCACATTTCCCCCGAACCCCATCACACCAACTCACGCCCTTCGCGAAGTGGCTTTTTTTCTATAAGAAATCCCGCACCACTCTAATCAATACCCAACCCTCACCTGCCTCCGCTAGTTTGTGGACTCGCCTTGCTCTGGCGAATGAGAGGTGTCAAATGGCTGTTGCGATCAAAGCGACCGCAACTCTTTCGTATTACTACGCGATCAAACGTTTCTCCACCTGGCGCCGTCCCGGCATCGAACTCGCTTGCCGGCACTGCGGCGAGCCCTTCCTGGTCTACTTCGGCCCTGAAATGACGGAGAGCGAAGCCCGCCATTGGTTCTATTACCGCTCCGGCCAGGACCACCCGCACCCGGGCCATGGTTTCGCCGCCCACGAAGAATTCCCTGCGCTCGAAAAACTTGCCAGCTGACCCTCGTCATGGGACAGGTGCCCCGGGTGCCGGGTGCCCCACTCAAGCGGTTTTTGCTTGAGTGGGATCAGAAAAGAAACCCCGGGTGCCCCACTCAAGCGGTTTTTGCTTGAAGTGGGATCAGAAAAGAAATCCCGGGTGCCCCACTCAAGCGGGTTTTGCTTGAGTGGGATCAGAAAAGAAATCCAGGGTGCCCCACTCAAGCGGTTTTTGCTTGAAGTGGGATCAGAAAAGAAACCCCGGGTGCCCCACTCAAGCGGTTTTTGCTTGAGTGGGATCAGAAAAGAAACCCCGGGTGCCCCACTCAACCGGCTTTTGCTTGAGTGGGATCAGAAAAGAAACCCTGGGTGCCCCACTCAAGCGGTTTTTGCTTGAGTGGGATCAGAAAAGAAATCCTTGGCCGGCCAAATGTGGGGATGTACGCGAAGTGCCGCTCTCATCTCTCACATGCAATGTTTTCAATTTCTCAATTACCCATTTTCTTCACTGTTCAAACATCGGCACCTGACCCACGTCGGCGCCTGCTGCCTTGCGTTTCCGCCCGCGTCCCACCCCGATAACGCCCAGCACCGTCAGCCCCGCCAGCGCCATCCGCGGCACGAACATCCGCTGCGTATTGGCCCGCAGGTCGGGAGGATTTACCAGGAAGCCCTCCGCCAGCACCTGGGTTAAGTCGTTGGGCATCAGTCCTTCCATCACTTCCCCGTCTTTGAACTTCAAGCGCACCCACAAGCCCTCGGTCCTCGGGCGGTTGGCGAACGTCTTCCTCTGCGGCGCTCCCGTCTCGGTGAACTCGCGCACGAAGTACACGATTTTTATGTCGCGCAAATCAATTCCAACCACGTTCCCCGCCGTGTTCAGCATCTCTAACTTCCCTTCTACCAGGAAGTTAGCCGGAGACACGTACCCGTTTACGTTGTCCCGGTCCATTTTGCGAACTATCACTTTTTTGTGGGTCGAAACCATGATTTTTGGGGAAACGGTGAAAGCCCGCCGGCTCTCACTTCTCGGAATTGTCGCATTTTTCACAGGGTTTTTTGCCTCAAAATCGCGCACTTTTGTAGCCAAACCATCATTTTTTGTGGTAAGGTGAGGGGTTTATTGCGCCCTCGCGAAACCGACCTAAGTCCATTGAAAAGAGAAGCTTACCCGCAGTTCAACGGGTTTGGCGAGCGGTCCTGCCTGGGGCCGGCCCTGGGTGTGCGTGTGGGACATAAGTCCCTCGTTTTCTAGAACATGGCTGATTACATCTACACCATGGAAATCCGGCTCTCCCCGGAGCAGCAACGCGCCGTCACCACGTTGCAAGACGTGGTTCGTGCCAATGAGATGAACGTCTATCTCACGGGCGGGGCCATGCGCGACATCATCTCCGGCTTCCCCATCCGCGACCTGGACTTCACCGTCCAGGGGAACCCGCTAAAGTTGCAAAAGAACCTGGAGGGCGCCGGGGTGGTGGTGCAGGGTGTGGACGACGACCTGAAAACCCTCTACCTGATGTTCCCTGGCAACGTGCGGGGCGAGGTAGCCATGGCGCGCTCGGAGCGCTATGACAAGCCGGGCAAGCCGCCGCAGATAGCTCCCTCCACCATCGCCGAGGACCTGCGCCGGCGCGACTTCACGATCAATGCGATGGCGCTTTCCCTGAACCCGGGCTCCCGCGGCCTGCTGCTCGACCCTTTCAACGGCGCCGCCGACATTGAAGCCAAGCTGCTGCGCATTCTGCACAACTACGCCTTCCTGGAGGAGCCTTCGCGGCTGATCCGGGCCACGCGCTTTGCCTCACGGTTCCACTGGCCGCTCGAGGAACGCACCCAGGCCCGCTACGACTCGGCCAAAGAAAACAACTACATCGAGAACATCAACGACCGCGCCGTCGGCTACGAAATCGAGCAACTGGGCTACGAAGAGGACCCGCTGCACATCATCAAGGCGCTGGAAAAGGAGGGCTGGCTGAAGGTGCTGAACCCGCACTGGACGACGGCCAAGGTGGATACCTCCGAGCTGGGGCAACTGGCCAAGACCCGCCAGCAGATGACCGAACTCGGCTACGCCCTGGACACCGGCCCCACCGTGCTCTATTTCCTGACCAAGCGGCTGAGCGACCACGACATTTCCGACATCCAGAAACTGATCCCCCGCCGCGACCTGGTGGACAGCTGGCGGCATCTGGAGGCCGACGCCAAGGAGCTGGCGAAAAAGCTCACCGGCAAGGAAGCGGCCACGCCTTCGCGCACCTGGGAGCTGTTGTCAAAAGCCAAGCCGGAAACCATTCTGTTTCTCGAACTTACCACGCGCCAGCAGGCGGTGGAGCAGAAGATCAAGAATTTCTTCACCAAGTGGCGGCAGGTGCAACAGAAGCTGCCTTTGCCGGAGATGACCGAGCTGCACATCGTACCCCCGCTGCCCGAGTATCCCAAGATTGCCCACGACGTCTTCCTGATGCTGCTGGATGGGAAGATGCGCTCGCGCA
>Ga0075425_100005247_pt1 | contig 13450 bp, 9 predicted proteins | sample SoiMethybrSBSTD4_FD_75300 | JGI IMG/M metagenome (GOLD analysis project Ga0075425, IMG submission 75300) | Bulk soil microbial communities from a Populus tree surrounding site in Tennessee, USA - Soil MetaG P. TD hybrid SBSTD4 | ecosystem: Environmental > Terrestrial > Soil > Tree plantation...
CTGACCCCTGACCCCTGACCCCTGACCCCTGACCCCTGACCCTACCCACCAATCTTCAAGACTCTCGCCGCGTTATCGTGCAGAATCTTCTGGCGTACCGCGGGTGAGAATCCTTCAAGAGAATCAAAATCAGATAGCCACCGCTGCGGTGTAATAAAAGGGTAGTCGCTGCCAAACAGAATCCGATCCTGAAGCCTGCTCCGAGCCTCATCCATTATTGCTTTCGGAATGTACTTCGGCGACCACCCCGACAGGTCCATGAACACATTTGACTTGTGCCCGATGATTGCGAGCATCTCATCGTGCCAGGGCCATGCCGGGTGCGCGCCGATGATCGTCAACTCAGGAAAATCGGCCGCGATGTGATCTAGATAAATCGGCCGGGAGTAATCCAGCTTGACCCCCATACCGCCGGGCTTCCCTGCGCCCAAACCGTTGGTGCCTGTGTGAAACAGTGCGGGCACACCCAACTCGGAAATCTTTTCATACAGCGGATAAAACTGTTTATCGTTTGGGTAGAAAGCCTGAATGCCCGGATGAAACTTCGCGCCGATCATTCCCAATTCAGTGATTGCGCGTTTCATTTCATCGACTGCGCGTTCGCCTTTCCAGGGATCGACACAGGCGAATCCTACAAATTGCCGCGGGTATTTTCTGCAGACGTCGGCTACCTCATCGTTAGTCAACGGAGGCAAGCCGGTTGCGGTCTCGGCATCCCAGGCCAGCAACACAGCTATGATGTCCAGTTCTTCATAGAAGCGCGCTACCTCGTCCATTTCGCGGATCGGAACCTTGTTACGGAAATACGCCTCGGCCGGTTCTCTGAAGGGCTTTACAGCTCCGTCCAAAAAGCTCGCGGTGGGAAGATGAACGTGCATATCAATCGCTTTCGCCATTCCAAATCTCCTCGTTGCTCTGAATCTATCAAACCGATCAGATGTGTTAAAGCGACGTCGATGCAGACGCCAAGTGGGTGTGCTACTCTTTAATCAATAATCTGCGGGACGCTTGATCATCCAACGCGCGCGGACTCGGCGCAATAAAACGAGGTGGACTAATGCCATTCGATTCTATCGATCCCGCAATCGGCAAGATTGTCAAAACATTCGATGAACACAGTGACTCCGACGTCGAAACAAAGTTGAAGCGCGCGGACGAGACGTTTCGAGACTACTCGCGCACCAGTTTTCAGCAGCGGTCGAAATGGATGCTCGAGGCGTCGCGGATTCTCGAGGGCCACAAGACTCGGTTAGCTGAAACGATGACCCTCGAGATGGGCAAGCCGATAAAGTCAGCAGTCGCTGAAGCTGAAAAGTGTGCCTGGGTATGCAGATATTATGCGGAGAATGCAGAGCAGTTTCTCAAGGATGAGCCGATCGAGACAGATGCGAGACTGAGCTACGTTCGTTATCGCCCTCTGGGCGCCGTGCTTGCAGTGATGCCGTGGAATTTCCCTTTCTGGCAGGTCTTTCGATTCGCCGCTCCTGCGTTGATGGCTGGGAACGTCGGGCTCCTGAAACACGCTTCGAACGTTCCCGCTTGTGCTCTTGCCATCGAGGACGTATTCCGTGATGCAGGGTTTCCCACCGGCGCATTTCAAGCTTTGTTGATTGGTTCGGATCGCGTCGCGCCGCTTATCGAAGATCCGCGGGTGAAGGCTGTGACACTCACCGGCAGCGAACCTGCAGGGTCCAAAGTTGCGAGCCTCGCCGGCAAACTGATCAAGAAGACCGTGTTGGAGCTTGGAGGCAGCGATCCGTTTATAGTTATGCCGAGCGCCAACCTTGAAAAGGCGGTTGCCGCCGCTGTGACTGCGCGAACTATCAACAACGGCCAGTCGTGCATCGCGGCCAAACGATTTATTGTCGATGAAGAGATTGAGGCTGAATTCGAGAAGCGATTTGTCGCGGCGATGGAAGCCCTGACGGTCGGTAATCCAATGGATGACACGATTGCCATCGGTCCGCTCGCGACTGAACAGATAGTCAAAGACCTGGACGAACAGGTTAAGACAACGGTCGATCTTGGAGCGCGAGTGCTGACTGGAGGCCGTCGTTCTGAGCACGCGGCGGGCTTCTACTATCTGCCTACGGTTCTCACGGACATCCCGAAAGACGCTCCCGCCTATCGCGACGAATTGTTTGGCCCGGTTGCGTCGCTGTTTCGTGTCGATGGTGTTGATGAAGCTATAGAAGTCGCCAACGACACATCGTTTGGACTCGGAGCGAGTGTCTGGACAAATGATAGCAAGGAGCAGACCCGATTTATCGAGGGCATCGAAGCTGGTTGTGTCTTTGTAAACGGGATTGTGGCCAGCGATCCGAGGTTGCCGTTCGGAGGCGTCAAGCATTCAGGCTACGGCCGTGAGCTGGGAGTCTTTGGGATCCGCGAATTTGTAAACATCCAGACGATTTGGATTAACAAATAAGTCGGTTTAGGGTCGATGGGTTCCAGCAGCCAAAACGCCGGAACCCTAAACCCTAAACCCTAAACTGAAATCTTATCTTCCGGTTCGTGCTACCGGCTGACCCGGCAGCGGTTTGCGCGGAAGCTTCTTGTCTCGCATCGCTGTGTTGTAAACAAACGCCGCCATAATCGTCGCCGCTTGTTTCATATCGTCTTCCTGTATTCGATCATACAAATCCATATTCGAGTGATGAGTGCGAGTGTCGTACTCGATCTGGTCCTGTATGAACTGGAAGCCCGGCAATCCAACTCCATCGTAGGAAAGGTGGTCGGTGCCACCGGTGTTTGAGATTGAAAGCGTAGCAATCGGAAGGTCGCGTTGACCTCCGGGTCCGGCCTTCTGTTCGGCTACCGGGTTCGGACCGAGCAGTTCTCGGAACGGCGCAAACCAAGCCCTGAAGATCGGGCGAACTTCTTCGTTGCCTTGCATATAAATTCCGCGGATCTTTCCAGTCCCATTATCGAGATTGAAGTAGCCCGCGAATTTCTCGTGTTCGGGTTTCAATTCGAATTGAGGCGGTGTATCGGGCGGTCGCTGTTCGCCTGCCGCCGGAGGACCAAAACGCGGATCCGGACCGAGCCGCTTTCCAAAGTGATCGGTGACGTACGCGCGTGAACCGAGCAGACCTTGCTCTTCACCGCTCCACAGACCGATGCGAATCGTGCGACGCGGCTTCAAGCCGAGGGACTGAATTATGCGAACGGCTTCCATGCAAACCGCAGAGCCGGCGGCGTTGTCGGTGGCTCCGGTTCCTGAATGCCACGAATCGAAGTGCGCGCCGAGCATCACGATTTCGTCTTTCAGATCGGTGCCGGGAATTTCAGCGACCACATTCGCGCTGTTCAGATCCTGATCGTAGTACTTTGTTGAAACGTTGAATTCGAGTTGCACCTGAGCGCCGCGTTGAATCATCCGAATGATTCGGTTGTAGTGCTCGGCGGCTACGATAACCTGCGGAACGAACGGCGGCGCATCCTTGTCTCGAATGGTCTTTTGCTGATCTCGCGGAGTGCCCGTCGGGTAGGCCAGAGTCGCCGACTGCACGAACATTGTTCCCCCGTCGCCGCGTCCTGGTTCGAGTACGAGTCCTGCGCCTTCTTGCTGCAGCATCAGCCACTTCTTGTTTTGAAGTTCAAAAGCTGCCTGCTGTTCGGGAGTTCCGAACCGACCCGGACCACCGCGGCCCCCTTGCTGACCTCCAGCCGCGGGAGGCTCGGCGTTGGCTAGCTTGAGTAAGTCTTCGTCTGACTGGCGATGCCCGAGTGCTTCATAGTGAGCCTTCACTTCGCGAGCTTCGGTTAAGAGTACGATCGCACCTTTCAATTTGCCTTTGTACTTTTCGAGGTCAGCCTCGGTTTTCGCGTCGAAGTAAACTGGCTGTCCTTTTAGAACGCCGGCGGTACTCGGAGACCACGCTTTTGGATAGGCGATGAGCGGGGAGTAATTCGGCTTTACCAGGTTTGCCGAAAACGCTTCGAGGGACCAGCCCCGACCGAAGGGTCCCCAGGATTCGAGGTGGGCGTTCTGCAACCCCCAGGAGGCAAGCTTCTGTTTTGCCCATTCCTGCGCGGCTTTGATGCCAGGCGATCCGGTCAGTCTTGAGCCAGGTACGTCAGTGATGTAACTCAGCGTATCCATCACCTGGGAATGTTTCATCCCTTCTTCTTTGATCTTATCGATAGCCGCTTGATCGAATTTCTCCTGAGGCCCCTGAGCGACGGCCGACGCGACCGACGACACGGCAATCAGGGCCGTTAGAAGGGTAGCAAAGCACCTTTTGAGCATTTCTTCCTCCAGTTTATGAGTTGCGTTGTTAGTGTGAGTGAACTGTTGAGCTAAATTTCTTATACCCGGCAGCGCGGGCTACGGTTACTCTTTTGTCGCCGCCTGGCCTGCAGCTTTTGGCTCGAGCACCAGCCGATCAGCAGCGTGTTTCTCGATTTGGGCACGGCTGAACAAGAGCGGGAAATACTCGCCCTTTGCCCAGAGCGGCAGCAGATCACCGTAGTGCCGGCTCTCTGGCTGGCCAGATTGTCCGGGAACGTTGATAGCTACTGATTTGTCCCAGTCGCCGAAATCTAGAATTTCACGGAATGAGGCGCCGGCCCGTTGAATAAATCTCGCGCCGCCGGTTGCGTTGACTGTGTTAGCGTCTCCGCCTCGAGGCACTGACTTCAAATCGAACACGGCTCGTCGGGCGTCATCAGTTGCTAGAGTGTGTTTGAACTCGGCAAGATGCAAGTCGCCCCATCTCCACTTCGTCATGTCGCTGCCCAGTTTTGATTTAAGCTCGGTGATGGCTTGCTGGAGACTGTCCTCTGCCACCAAGTCTACCGCCATCGCCTTTTCATTGAATTGTTTTGCGGTGTACGCTGAGGTCCAAGATCTTCCGAACACATTGATCATTGTTCGTAACAGGGTCGGGGCGCTGACCAGTGACTTTGCCTTCGAAGGAACGACAAGATCCGCAAAGTTTGTTTGGAGCTTTTGAAGCCAAACCTCATAAAGAGCCGCAGCCGCAGACTCCGCACTCAACTTGAAGTCCCAGTCTTTTAGAAGCAGATAGGCGTCGCGCATCTGAGTTCGCGAATCACTCTTCAATAAAGTGAGTAAGAAAGGAACGAGTTTGCGCGCCACGACAGAAGTCTCGTCGTGCTGCAGACGTTCGAAGTCTTCAATGCCGAACTTGTTTCCATTGCCAAGGATCTCTTCGATTCGTTGGAAACGGTACGGTGCGGACCACTCAAAATTGATCTCGTGTTTGTAGCCCGGCGGAATGATCTTATGATTCGCGGTCGCGATAAAGTGTTTTGCCGGATTGTACGAACGCGGAAGTTCCGAGAGTGGCAGCCAACCGTTCCATTCGTAACGACCGCTGCTCCCGGGCACTGGAAGTAATCCCGACCACCCACGCCTGATCGGGGCAGAGCCGGCAGCTTGCCAACCGATGTTACCGTCGACATCTGCATAGACCAGGTTCTCCGACGGTACGCGCCATCGCTCCAGCGCCTTCAGGAAGTCCGTCCAGTTCTTCGCTCGGTCCAGCGAAAGCGATGCGAGATAACCCGCGGATCCCGGCTCGCTCCCAACCCAACGCAGCGCGTAGGCGCGATGAAGAGCCTGGTCTTCGTAGATCACCGGTCCGTGGCGGGTGAATCTGAGCTCAATCTCTGCCTCGGCGTTGTGCGGAGACGCTTTCACGTCGACCATCTCGCGCACGACTTTCATTTTTTCCCATTGGCCTTTGTAGCGATACTCAGTCGGATTTGCGGGGTTGGTCTCTTCGACGTAAAGGTCCTGTTGATCGATGCCGACAATCGTGAATCCGAAACCGACACGTTCGTTGTGACCCGCCGCGATGCCCGGGAGAGTCGGCTCGCCAGCGCCGATTACATTCCAGCCCGGACCTACCAAATGGACCAGATATCTGAGCGAAGGCAGAGCAATGTTTCGGTGCGGATCATTTGCGAGTATCGGTTTGCCGGTTTTGCTTAACGCGCCGCTGACGACCCAATCGTTCGAACCTTCGATCGCTCTCTGATTTGGATCGAAGGAAACCTGGCCGCTCGCAGCGACAGCGCCAGCCAGAATTCTGTTGTCGATTCCGGAGAGATCGAGCCCTTCCGGAACCTCGATCTTTTTAACAGGATCGGTCTCCAGAAGCTCATCTGTTTTTGCCGCGCCAAGCAGACGAACCAGTTGTGCGCGCTGAACTTCAGAAGACGCGTTTCTGGTCATCACATAGCCGGCCATCCGCGTGAGGCAGGTTTCCGGCGTCCACGGCTCCGGACGAACGTCGGTGAGTTGAAACTCGATCGGCAAATGATCCGCATTGGTTTCAATGAACGCATTCACACCGCGCACGAATGACTGGATGATCTCTTTGGCATCGGGTGCGTAGCTCTTCCACTCGGCTTCCATATCGCCGCGATAACGCATCAGCCGGGCAAATTTGTCGCGTTCGAGAGCTGAAGGTCCGAGGATAGCGGACAATCGACCTTCACCAGTCCGACGCCAGAGTTCCATCTGCCACAGCCGATCCTGAGCCGCGACAAAACCTTGCGCGAAGAACAGGTCCTCTTGCGTTTGCGCGAAGATGTGAGCGACACCCCACGGGTCTCGAATCACTTCGACCGGTTTTTGCAGGCCTGTCAGTTCGATGCGGCCCGATGTTTGGGCCAGCGCGGCTCGAGACCGTTCCCTGAGCTCCGATGCTGAATCGCCTTTTGCTTGAGCTGCCTCGGCGTAGCTGGAGAGAGGTTCGCGAAGGCCTGGAGAAACGAGGGCGAAAGCAATCGCAATCACAAAGATGTTTTTCATAAGAGCCTGCTTCGCTTGAGAATTCAGCGGCTGCGGATTGAATCAAAATGCGTGAGGAACAACGATTATGCTATTGCGACGGATCGTGGGCGTCAACCTGACGGGAACTGCGCACGAAGTGGGATTGCTCGAAAGACTGGCACGTGTATAATCGGTGGGAACGGAAGTCCTGGGTAAGAATTTAGGCAGCGGAGAGGCTGTCAGATGGAATTCAAGCCCGACTACGTTGACCACCGAAAGAGGCTCCGCGAGAGATTTCTAAAGGCCGGGGCCGAAGCATTTCACGAATACGAATCCCTCGAACTTCTCCTGACTTACGCAATCCCTCGTCTTGACGTCAAGCCTGTTGCCAAAGCTTTGATGAAGCGGTTTGGCAGTCTGAACGGAGTCCTCGATGCAACACAGGAGGAGTTGGAAGCGATTCGAGGCCTCGGTCCTCAATCAGCGATCCTGATCCGCCTGGTCAAAGAGCTATTTGCGGCTTACCTCGGAGAGAGAATGGCGGGAAAGGACGTGTTGTCATCTCCGGGGGCGGTGGTGGACTTTGCGCGGGTAAAGCTGGCGGGACTGCCACACGAAGCCTTCATGGTTATTTACGTTAACGTGAAGAACCGAGTAATCGATCATGAAGTGCTGCAGGAAGGTACTGTTGACCGAGCAATCATCTATCCACGAGAAATAATCAAGGCGGCATTGACTCACAAAGCGGCGGGGATGATTCTGAGTCACAACCACCCGAGCGGAGACCCGCAACCGTCGAGAGAAGACAAGCGTTTGACGAGATCGCTAATCGAAGCCGCGAGGACAGTTGACTTGAGGGTGATTGATCACCTCATCGTTGGAAAGAATGGTTATTTTAGTTTCCAGGAGAATCGGATGTTGTAGGACGAACAGGATCCACCCTTCAAGATTTGCCGCTTCTCAAACCCGTATGCTATAAGCCTTGGGCCACGCGCGCCGGCGTTCCTCACCGCCACCGCGATATTAATTACAACGGAATTCAAAATGCGCTTACCTAAGATATCTCTCACCTGGAAGATCATTATCGGACTTCTGCTCGGAGTTCTTCTGGGTTACTTAAAACCCGAGTGGGGAACCGCTCTTCGACCACTCTCCATCTTGTTTCTAAACCTGATCAAATCTGTCATCGCGCCGTTGATTTTCTCGACTCTGGTCATCGGCATTGCAGGAACCGGCGACATTAAGCAAGTCGGCCGCATGGGCGCAAAAGCACTGCTCTATTTCGAAATTGTTACCACTTTCGCTCTATTCATCGGGCTTGCAGCGGTGAATATCACCAGACCCGGAGAAGGTGTATCGCTCGCGGGTCTTACGAAGGCGGATGACAAGGCCGTTCTCGCAAGTCGCGCGAATGCCGCAGCAGCCGCCGCTGCTGAATCCTCTCAACGAGCAACCGAATACGCGGCCGCTGCTCAAAGCGGCGCAAACCCTGAAGCCGCATCACGAGCCGCCAACGAGGCCGCAACTGCGGCGCAAAAATCTTCGGAGGCCGCGCAAGCCGTTGCGAAAGGTCTGACGGCTCCAGACCCGCCTGCTCCAGCCCAGAGCTTCGGCGACTTAATCGCGCACTTGTCTCCAGCGTCGATCATCAAGGCAATGGCGGACGGGGATGTACTGCAGATCGTGATTTTTTCTGTGTTATTCGCGATTGCCGTTACCAGCATCGGCGCAAAAGCCGCTGCAGTAGTGAAATGGTGTGAGTCACTCGCGGACATCATGTTTCGATTCACCGAGTACGTTATGAAGTTCGCGCCCGTAGGCGTTGGCGCCGCAATGGCGAACACCGTGGGTCACAGCGGTCTGTCGGTGCTTCATAATCTTGGGGTGTTGGTAGGAACTTTGTATGGTGCGCTACTGGTGATGTTGTTTGGCGTGTTCTTACCGATCGCGATCATCTTTCGCGTTCCGATAAAAGACTTTCTCCAGGCGGTTCGCACACCGGCGACGATAGCGTTCGCGACTACATCATCGGAATCGGCATTGCCTCGAGCGATGGAAAACATGCAGCGGCTGGGCGTTCCGCGACGTATCGTCGGCTTTGTCTTGCCCACCGGTTACAGTTTCAACCTCGACGGAACCACGCTTTATCTTTCGCTTGCGTCGATCTTCGTGGCTCAGGCGGCGGGCGTACATATGTCGTGGTGGCAACAACTGACAATGGTGTTTACGTTGATGCTCACCTCAAAGGGAGTCGCCGGAGTGCCAAGGGCGTCCCTGGTAATTCTTCTGGGCACTTTAAATTCCTTTCATCTTCCGGCGGAAGGCGTAATCGTAATCCTCGGCGTGGACGAATTGATGGACATGGCGCGTACATCAGTAAACGTCGTCGGCAATTGTCTTGCGACAGTGGTAATCGCGCGATGGGAAAACGCGTTTCGTAACGAGGAGTGGAAAGCAGAAGAGCGGGATCTCGAAGAAGTGACCGGCCAGGCGGTGCTTGCGGAGGGATGAGAGCAGTGGTCCGTGGTCAGGGATCAGTGGTCAGAGGTCGCATGCAGTTCGAACTTTCAGCTTGACGACTGACCCCTGACCACTGACCACTGACCCCACCACTGTTATCTGGCAGCGCGCGTCTGCCGTCGAGTCTCGTACATCCCGTTCCCGTAGTTACGACCACCCCAGGTAACTCCGTTTACCACCTTCCCTGTTACGCCGATGTACACATCTTTGTTTGGGACACCGTATTTTTCTGTCATAACCCACAGCTTTCCGGTGCCGTCATCGATCTCGTAGACCCCGGCGCCGGCGGCTCCGTATGATCGGACTACGCGACCGGCTACGGTCACTTCCTTATCATAGTAACGGCCGGGGTTATTGCTGATGTCCCCGATTCTGATCCGCTCCGGGCACCCGGTCAGCGCGATCGAAAATAACGCGATAGAGATCCCCAGGAACATGCTTCTTTTTTTCATTGTTATCTTCTCCTCCGGACGTTGCGAAATGAGGTGGTAGGGCGAAGCGGACGTGGCCGCACGAACCAAATCAGCCGACCGCCCGGCCCTACCACTTCTTTGAGACCTAAAACCCCGGAAAGGATGCCAGCACCAAACAGAACTCCGGGTAGGAACTAGGAAAATAGGTCCTATTTGTCTTATCGGTCCTATGCGTCCTCTTAGTCCGAATCCGGCCGTCCTCTGTTGTATAATCCAGCGGTGATCACCGTCGAGATACTCACCATCGGTAATGAAATCCTGCTCGGGATCATCGAGGATACCAATTCAAATTATTTGTGCAGGCTGGTCCGCGGAATGGGCGGACGAGTGCGGCATATCTCGATTGTTCGCGATGAGATCGATGCAATCGCCGCCGATCTGAACGCATCTCTCGCGCGTTCGCCCGATTTAATCTTCACATGCGGCGGACTTGGACCCACCGATGATGACTTGACGCTTGAATCGATCGCAGCCGCCACCGAACGCCCACTGAAAGTCAATGCGACCGCGGTTGAATTCGTCGAACAGCGTTATCGGGAACTTGCTGCGCAGGGATACGTCCCGAGCTCGGAGATGAGCGACATGCGTCTGAAGATGGCGCGCCTGCCTGACACCGGCCGACCGATAGCAAACCCGGTCGGTGCGGCTCCCGCAGTCGTCCTGGAGATCGCTGAGACTCGAGTGATTTCGCTTCCAGGCGTTCCTGCGGAGATGAGATCGATAGTGGAGGGTCCGCTTCAATCACTCCTCACACAGATGTTTGGTCGCGGCAGCTATCGAGAACGAGAGATTTTGGCGGTGTGCGGCGACGAGTCCCAGTTGGCCCCCGCACTTCGCAAAGTAGTCGCCTTGCATACCGAGGTTTACATAAAATCCCGAGCTGCACGCTTCGGACCCGACGTGCGGTTTCGCATAAACATTTCTGCATCGGCGGAGAGCGCTGAAGAGGCGGATCGAATGATCGCCGGCGCCGCGGCGGACCTGACTCGAGCGCTCAACGAAGCTGGAATTCGGGAACAATCTTGAGGGACGGGGGGGACGGGGAGAATGGGAGAGGGGGGAAGATCGAGGATAGAAGATGGAAGATTGAGGCAGCTTGATGAACTGCGCACCGGAGGGGCAGGGAGAAAAATATTTGTGATGTGGATTACAACAAGCACGGCATGCTTAAGCAGAAGGCAGCACAGGTGTGTCCATAGGTCTCCATCTTCTATGGCCCGATCTTCTAACCTCAAGCATCTATCTTCAATCTTCGATCTTCTATCCTCGGTTTTCCTCCGTCCCCCCGTCAGCAAACTTCCCTAAAGCCCTTTTTGCCATCTGGCAAATCGCTGAACCAACAAAGCCGATCGTAACTCCAGCCAGAATGAACAGGAAATAATGTATCGGCAGGATGTATCGGTATTCGGTGTGTAAAGGCGACTGAAGCAGCAGATAATAAGCAGGCACCGTCAGCAGGACCAGTGCAGCTTGCCACCGCCGAGCCACCAACAACAATAGAATCCCGATTACTATCAAAATTAGCACTCGCACCGTCGTGAATCTCCGCTGCAAGCTTCGGATCGTTCCGCGAGCAAGTTTGGTCCAGACGTATGGTGTGCGCCCTGATTCGCGGAGCTCCGCCGATCCGATCGTGACCGAAGGCGGCGAACTCGATTTTCCGTTGTTGCTCACCACTACTCGCACCGTGTTTCTGTCACCCGTAGCGAAAGGCATTTGAAGCTTGACAAATCCGGAAGCCGCTTCGGTCCGTGAGTTTTCATCCGTCTCGTCCGGCGAAGTCGCGCGAGCCAAATCGATCTGCGCAAGACTGATGCGCCGATCTTCACTAGTAACCTTGAGAGCCATACTGCCATTCGTTAGCTGCACGGGGATGACCAACACATAATCGGTGTTCTCTTTTACATTGATCGGAGCAGATGCGTATTGATCGCCGAATTCGGAACTGTCGCCCCTTAGGCTTAGAAAGGTTTGCATGCTTAAGAAGTCTTTCGAGGCTGCGGCCTGTGAAGATAGCGGAGTTCCCCCGTTGCTCAGTTCTATGTTTCGATTGGCAATCGACGTGTCGGCGGGAACGGACGCTCCGGAGATGATCCCGCCGTTTAGCACAACCACTGAAGACGGTTGTGATTCGGGCGAGGTGTCATTTTCCTGAATCATTACCGGATGACCATAACCTGACTCGGCGAAGATTGGTGGGACACTGGCTGTGTTGATTGGCCACGGTCGCGACTGCGTGTCGTTATAGCTGAGCATGAAACCTGCGCGACGAAGCATCACTCCCAGGAACCAGCCGGGCTTCGAGCGAACCACTGCAAGCCCTCGATCCAGGCGGGTCCTGTCTCGATCAATTCCATCGGGATTCCAAAGGCTGACTTCGTAGTCGGGTCGATTGTTCCATTCGGCATCTTTCTGACGGGCTTCGCGATCGCTGCGCGGCATGCCGAGTATCCCGTCTCTGTCGTAATCCCCGATTCCCTCGGCCAGACTCAGGCCGGCTTGAATCGAGATCGGAATAAAGCGATGGAATACTATCAAGTTGCGTATCGTAAGCGGCGATATGACTATGATTGTGGAAACCAGCAACGCGACCGCAAATTGCATTCGATGCTGTCGATCGAACAAGACGAAAACAACGGCCGCCAGAAAGACCGACAACAGCATCGCGTTCGCATTCAGCCAGCACGAGATCCCGATTAGAGCACCGGCAACCACGACACCGATCAGCTTCGGCTTTTTCAGGCCTTTAATAACAAAATAAACGGCGAGCAGGATCGGGGGCACTGTCAGCGAATCAGGCGAGAGAAACAATGTGTAGTAAGAGAGATGAGGTGAAACTGCCACGAGGAATGCGGCCGGGACTGCCACCCAACGTCGAAAAAGCTCGAGCCCTATCAGCAGCACCAGCACTGCTGCACAGGCGTCGGAGAGAATCTGTAATGCCCAAAGCGATGGTGTCTCCGGCAGACCAAGCCTATCGATGGCCGCCACGACAAGCGAGTAACCCGGCGGATGGGCGAGGATTCTCGCATCGCCGGAATCATTTTGTTCGCGAGGGAACAGAATCCGACCTTCATCCAGAATCCGGCGGGCTTCCTTTTGATAACGAGTGAAAACGCCCGACAACGCGAATCGCCCATTTACGATTTCAATATGTTTGTCCTGCCAGTGCAGGCATCTCACTCCGACAGCGAGGAGGAATACGAAAGCGCTGAGCGCGAGCACTGATGCAATCGAGGGTTTGTTTCGTTGCGCCAGCACGGAACGAAACCAATCGAGGAGGCCCGCCATCGTGTTATGCGATTGGATTGAAGATTTGACCAGGGGGATTTATCGCGTTCGTGATTGGGAAATAGTCGATTCGATTTCAGCCAAAACTTTTGGTGACCTTTCGGAACAAAGCGCCGTCTAAAAAAGCAGGCCGTCGCGATAACGATTGCAACGGTTCCAAGAGGCTCGCAGCTCAACGGCTTGGCAAGGCAGACGCTGCGAGCCTCCCCTTTCTTTTTCGGGCTTCGAGCAGTCGCAATCGTTCCGGCCACTTCTGAATTACGAATGAGGCTGCGACGCAACCACGTGCTCAGTGCTTGCTTCTAACCTCACCAGATCACCAAGACGCGGATTATAGCACGTCGATTTCTTGTTCCCAGCTTGCTAGAACTGTGCGAGCGCCAAACCCGCACCAGTTCCTTCGTAGACCACTTGCCAG
>Ga0075425_100005255_pt1 | contig 13441 bp, 19 predicted proteins | sample SoiMethybrSBSTD4_FD_75300 | JGI IMG/M metagenome (GOLD analysis project Ga0075425, IMG submission 75300) | Bulk soil microbial communities from a Populus tree surrounding site in Tennessee, USA - Soil MetaG P. TD hybrid SBSTD4 | ecosystem: Environmental > Terrestrial > Soil > Tree plantation...
GGATTGAAGTGCGCAACGCCACGTCGGAAATGCTGCGGGCAAAGGTAAATGAATCGTGTTTCGTTAACAGAAATGTTTTTCCGGCCTACAGCATTGAGTAAGCTTTTGTTTACACCGTCAAAAAGCCCGACGGCGAGACAATTTACCCAGTCGCAGCGATTCATTTGGCGCTCTCCTGTTTCATCGGCAACTATCATGGCGGGACCCTCCCTTGTTGCTGGTTGGGCTTCGGTCCTACTGCCCAGGCAGAAAGCTCAAACAGGTTGATAAAGTGAGGCGACTTTAGGCTAGGACGAACAAATAAAGCAAGAGGAACGCGGCCTATGTGGCGAAGGACTCGCCGGCGCTTCTGCTCCGATGCCTGCAAATACGATTATCACGCTCTGAAGCGGCTAAAGACGCTGGTCAGCGTTTTGTCTGATGCCGACGTGCCAAAGAACGTTTGCGGAGCCAGAAGTTGATCTGCTCGTTTCGCTCGGAGGCGGCATTGCAACGACTTGCTATGATTTATCAGCAGGTTGCTGCGCCCTATGATTTCGTCAGTTTTTTCCTTAGTCGCTTTCGCGTCCGCTGCCAAAACGCGGGATTCGTCCCGCAGTTTTCGGCTTTCTTCCAAAAGTTTTCTTGTGGATTTTGCCATTGCAGAACCTCCCCTGTGCGTTAGGTTTCGGGCTCCCGGTCCTGCAGCCCCGGCAGATAAGCTCAAACAGTAGATTAGAAGTTCAGCGTATCTCTCGAGGTTCAGAAAACAATGGGTTTAAGCAAAAACATGAACCGTCAATCTAAGCTGACCATCACTCTTGCGGATTTCTGTAAGCCCGCAAACATGAAGACCGAGCCGAAGCTACCAGAACACAATATTGACGCCGCTTATGAGCGGCTCAAAGCCGCTGGCTTATTCCCCGCCGGCGTTTGAGCAGTCCCAGCGGCGACCCTAACACTGAATTCTTAATCCTGCGCTCAGCGAGTCACCCCAACGCCTTGATGATAGCGGCCGGCAGGCGCTTAGCCGAGCGGCTTGAAATACCGGAGGATATGGTCAGTTGGTCACCTTTAAACCTGCGGTCATGACTAAATTTCAATGTGGCACGGGACTGTTGCGGGCGATGCGAGAACGAAAACAGACGAATTACTCTCGCCCCGCTCGCGTGCGCTTGGCCATGTGGCGGTCATGTATGAAGGTCAGCACGAGTCCGAGGTTAAGATAGACAAGCCCCATCGCTGCCACGAACATCGCAAGCTTGCCGCCTCCGGATGAGCTCTTGAAAGCGTACAAGCAGAGGCCCGCCAATATCAGCGAGAAGCCGGCGAGCATCCAGGCTCTGACGGTTTCAATCCTCACTCCATAAAGCGCTATCACATGACACCAAGGACACCAAGCCCACTGCAGCCGAGATTATCATCGCCATATCCCAAGCACTCAAGCTGCATCAGTGATGTACAGATATAGTTTTTCTTCTTACATAGCCTTGCGAACGAAAGACCAAACGTGGCAATAGAGAATCATTTCCTCTTAGGAAAGCTTGTGGTAAGTCGGTATTTTTTTCCGATCATCACTCTCTGAAGGCCACCGAGTTCCGATGAAGCTGGGTACCATTTTTATCATCGCCGTAGGTATCAGCATATTTGGCTGTACGACCGAAACCAGTGAAAAACCGGCGCGCTTCGGAAGCAAGACCGAAGCGCCGAGGGGTTTTTTTAATAGGCTTGCGGACCACCTTACCGAGCGAGAGTGTAATGTAATAAAATTTTCTTGTCCGTACGGCTTGGGCCCGGCGGGCGAGCCCTGTGACTGCACCGATCCCGATGGTATCCTTCGAAAGGGGTGGACGGTGAAGTAAGAAATTTTGAACGATTTATTTTTGAGACTGTACTAAATGCACAGCTGCGTTTGAGTAACAGCGTTGCATCACCGGAGTTGCAAAGAATTTCAATGTGCAGTCGGTCGGGCGATTCCTTCCCCAATGGCTTTTTCTAGCACCGCGTAGGCGCGGCTATCCAAAGCAAATCTACCCAATAGACCCGCAGTGGCATTTCAATGATTCATTTCATCGCGAATCTCCCAAGAATGTCGCGCAATCACCGACCTGCGAGCGTGCTACATTCTGTAGCAACGACAAAATCGGGCGGGAGTTTCTCGACGCGAATAATGTTGAAGCCGTCACGCGGCCACTTTCAACATTGCGACGTATCGTCTATTCCACTACGTCGGCATTCCACGGCCTCATAGCATTTTAGATAAGGTTCCGTCACCGAACCGGATAATCGGACTGCTTTTCGGAAATACAGAGAGTTTCTAATCTTGTACCACAGGATCAAACGAAGCTCTCCGCAGCGGTAGTCGAGTAAGCACGGCAAATTATTGCAACGGATTTGCACGTGAACGGCGGTTACTTTTCACGTTGGAGAGAAAAACGAGCCGGACCTTTCGAGCGGTGCTTCCAGGTAAAATTTCACTCTCATGACGAGCGACGCCCTGATCTCTCGTTGCGCATAGCGACGAATTTCGTTCGACGCCTTTCACGCTATGGCGTCGAGTCCTTCACAAAGGAAGGCGATGGTAAGGGGCGCGGTCTATTTCTGGAAGTATTTAGATATTTACGCAACACGTCTCTTACGTCGACAGAAGAGATAGGCTTGGTCAGAATGGCTGCGATGCCGTTCGACACGAGTTCGTCCATCCAGCTGGCAGTTTGCTGCCCTGTATAGACAACAATAGGAATGCTAACCGGCAACTGATTCGGCTTTAACCAGGCGGCGACTTCAACGCCGTCAGCCATCATGACCAAATCCGGTCGGTCGCTGACCAACCTTTCCAGGCCTTCGACAATTTCTTCGGCGTGTATCACATCGTAGCCGACCCGGCGCACGATCGACGCCACCGTGTGGCGGTACTCGCGATTGTTATCGACCAGCAGAATCTTTTTGCTCATTGTTTCTATAGCTTCTTTTTTCGTGTCAGAGGCTCCGTATTGGAACAACTGCAGGACCCCTAAAGCTAACATGGTAATGGAAGGCGTTCATCGTTAAATCGTTTTGGCTTGTTTTTCTAACTTCTCTTGAGTAGCGCGAAGGATGCTCAAAAGATCGGTCGATGTGAGAATCCCTTCAAGATCACCGTGAGCATCCACCACCGGCAGACAGTTTATTCTTTTTGACAGCATTTCCCGGACGGCAACGGAAATCGGCGTGTCTGGTTGCACCGTGACCGGATCTCGGATCATAAACTGGCTCACTGTAGTGCTTTGCCAATCCTTTGTACGGGCGAGCACACGGAGAATATCTCTATCCGAGACCACGCCGACGAGCCGGTAGCCATCCACAACGGCAAAATGCCTAAAGGAGTGTTTTGCGATGAGCGTGACGGAATCCGACAATGAGTGGTAAGGTTTTAGTGTGATCACACGCTTCGTCATAATTTCACTTACCGTTAAAGGAACATCGGTTCTCTCGCGATAATCGATAGCTTCGTCCGTGATTTCCATAAACATACAGATCAGGTCGCCGAGCCCTGGAAATACCGAGTTAATTCACATTCAGCGAAAGCCGTGCCGAATGGATACTCCTCTATTGAGTGCAGAAATCCCCCGATATTCCACATCGCTACTTGGCGATGTATCAATCTGGTAATCCTCCGTTAGTATGACGACAAGATTCTCCGGCGCGGATCGTGTTTGGACCAGTAAACCGAAACGGTTACTGCCGGCGGGATAGACTCTCAACTATGATCCGAATGGTGTCGAAAAAATCGGCAGATCACGGACGAAAAATTGGAGAGCCGGGAAGCCGAACCAACAATGGCATCGAGTTCGGTGAATTCGTGCCGATCGAAAAGATCATCCTGAGTTTATTTTGAAGCTCGTATTACTTGGCGCCGTCGAGAGGCACTGACACCCTATCGGTCGATGGCCGAATGTTGAAGCTTAAAGGACGTTTGGTATCGGCGATGTCCAGCCTACAAGCGGCTGCCGCGCGGTATTGCATAGCGGCAACAAATTCAGAACATGTCGTGGTGAGTGCGAGCCCACTTGGCGAGGTCGTATTTACTGAGCCGCCAGTAGCGACGGACTTTGAAAGCCCTCAGTTCTTTGCGCAGAATCATTTGCACTATTGTTTCGATCGGCAGATTCAGCAATCTAGCGGCCTCTTGAGGAGTCAGCAACCGTTCAGGATCAACTTGCTTCTCCATGGCCAACTCTCCGAAGTAGGAAACCGTCATGTTATCCGTGGTTCGTCGCTGCAATCGGCTAGACCGAATCAAAATGGCTACGAGCGGCCGAGCCGCTTCAAGCGATGCGACCCGAGCGCAATGTCAAAGTTATACCACACTGCTGGCAGTCCGTTGCCGCCCGGAGAGCCGCTCCGCACACACGGAGCACGCCTTACTAAAAAACGCCAAATAGATCGGCACACCGAAGAGCGCAAGCGCAGCTATACGAACCCCGCTGCCGCAACGCCCAGTTGCGTTTCAAAAGTTTTTGATCGAGTCCGCAATTACGAAGAAAACTATAAAGATAACAAGCGTCGCGAAGCCGGCTTTAGTTCCTGAAATCGTCATGTAGTCCTCCCGACGAGCCAAGCCTTACGAGGTAACCGACCGGATCGATTATCAGCCTATGCCCTATGGCGGCGATGATTCAAGTGGAAAGTTGCGCTAAGTTTCCGGAGAAAGGATGATCCAGGTCGATGCTATAGCCCAGCCGCGGTTAAGCCGATTCGGGATTCAGACAACGGGCGATCACAGCCTCGAGTTCACGCAATGAAACCGGTTTTTCGATGCATTCGAATAAGCCTGACCGTAGCAACATATCCCGATTCGGCTTGGTACGATAGTCAGCAGTCCAGGCAATGACGGGGATATGTGCCGTTTGCGGAATTTTCTGCAGCTCGTGGGCGACTTCCATTCCATTCATGTCCGGGAGCCTAAGGTCCAACAAAATGAGATTCGGATTGTGTTTAATCGCAACGTGAATGGCCCTCCGACCGGTTGGGGCTTCGAGGATTTCGTAGCCTCGAGCGGAGAGGAAAAATCCTACCAGTTTGCGCAGGTCTTCGTAATCGTCAACAACAAGGATCGTTTTTGACGACATGCGAAACACTCCCTGAATAAAATATATCGTAAGACGATATTCAGCCTTTAATCATGACCTAGTTGCGCTCGCAAGGGCCCCGATCAAAATAAGACCAGGTACTGCGACAGCGACTTGGCCATCGCAGTGTGGGTCGAACAAGCGTTGCTCCCACTTTCCATAAGCTCTCGGTCGAGCGAATGGCACTGTCATTGCTGTTCTTACAGTGTGCTCGCGTGGGTTCGTGATCCTGACGAAAGTGATACGATGGAGTATCGACGAGCCGCTAAGTCACAAACCTGGCATTTCTGTCGAAACTGCTCGCACTGGCCGAGTGACAGTTTCAATATTGTCGTTTTGGAAAAACTGCCGCCTGACTTTGAAGTTTGCAGGGAATGTGTTGCTCTGATGAATCAGGAGCGGCGAAAGCCCGACCGGGGACCCGATTAGGCTCTCAGACATCCGGAGTTTCGAACCGAGATCGAGAGCGTTCCGGCACAGCTTTCATCAGGCCAAATTCGGCTTGCGGCTTCACCGCATCGTCGCGGCGGTGTCTTCTTCTGCGGACGGTTGCTCCTCGCCAAAAATAGTCTTACGTTTGAGCGCGATTACTTTTAATCTGTCCCGATCTCAGGACAGTTGAATTCAGCTGCGACTTAATATGTCGGATGCACCGCGACCAGTCTTCCGCTATTCCCTAAATCGTCGGTTTCGGGAGCTGCTGCTTTGGATTTTCAATAGGACCACGGCGGCGGCAGGGCCGAGCCTACCCGATCTGCGCACGGAATCTATTAAAAAAATCCTGATCGTGCGCGCTACATTTCGCCTCGGCGACGCGCTTCTGGCGTTTCCGGCCGTCTGGTCGTTTCGAAACCAATTCCCGCATGCGCGCATCGATTTTGTCGGAGCACCGATTGCGAAGAACCTCATGCAGAATATGCCAGTGGATAATCACTACACGATCAGCAGACGTTATCCACTGTCCGCAGTGGATTATCCTATACTGCTGAAGCGATTGCGCAGCATCCACTATGATTTTGCCGTCGATGTGAGCTGCTCGCAGTCCGCTATGGGAGCATTCCTTGTGGGACTTTCGGGAGCCCGTTGGCGCGCCGGGATGCAAGGAAAATGGGACCGATGGCTGAATATAAAGGTTTCCAAATCGGGCGAGATCAACAAGTACAAAACCTTACCGAGATTTTTGTGTAACCTCGGAATCACTTGGCAATCGCCGGTTAGTAACGTAGCGCTGACCGACCTAGAGCGCCACGAGGCGCGCAAAAAAATGGCGGGTTTGACGTCAGGACGAGCGCGCACGAGGACCGTAGGAGTTTTTGTCGGCGGGCGTAAATCCTGGGGCAAGCGCTGGTCGACGGCGAATTTTTGCGAACTCATCACAGCATTGCATGCCTATGGCATTAACGTGATAACTTTTGTCGGCCCCGAGGAAAAGGATACGTTGGGATTGTTTCGCGATGCGTTGGACCAAAGCATTCCGATTGTGTTCGAAAGGTCGTTGAGAATGTTTGCGGCCATGGTATCAAATTGCGATCTGTTCGTGACTTGTGACAGCGGCCCGATGCACCTGGCCTACAGCTTGGGGGTCAGGACAGTAGCCATCTTTCGTTATCGCAACTTTGACCGATGGGGGCCGCCGCCGAGCCGCACGCATATTGTCCACGATTCGGAGGGATGTTCCACTAGCACAGTGTTAGCGGCCTGTTATGAGGAACTAGTAGCCCAAGATGATCAGAATCAAAAATCTCTTCAGCCCTGTCAGAAAATTTCGAATCTTGCTTCTATTCCAATGGTAAATCAGGCCCTGAATCGACTCGAAGGCGCAACAGTGCTGGCCCGACTATTAAAAATCGGCGGCAGATTACGTCTTGGTTTCGTTCTGCTGCTGGTGCTCTATGCTTTATTTGCACCTGCCGGTCTTCTCGAGGAAGGCAGCTTCCTGGAACAATTTGTCGATGTGCTCGGCGCCACAATGGTGCTTGTCGGCGGTCTACTCTGTGTTTGGGCCATCAGCCATCGTCCTGACCGCGAGCGATGCGACCGATCGGTACGCCGCGAGCTGATTAGAACGGGGCCCTACGCCTATGTGCAACACCCGCTCTGGATTGCTAATCTGCTGATCGGTATCGGAATGATTTTTCTGCTGGACGCCTACGGTTTTATGTTCTTACTGCTGATCATCGCGATGGTGTACCAGCGCGTTATCGAACCAGCAGAGAATCGGTTTCTGGAGAAATACTTCGGCGAAAGTTTCGCTCAATATTGCCGCGCGACCCCGAAATATATTCCACGCGTTTTCCTTAAAGGAAACTTGTTCCTCGGCCGACGTGTCCACTTGCGTGAAATCGGTCCGGTGTTGGCGCTCATTCTGCTTCTTTTCCTTTTCGAAAGCATCGAGTCGCCGCAAAATCGCCCCTTCATCAGTACATTCTATCGTTGGATTCGTCCCTCGATCGTGCGAACAGAGTAACGTTTGGCCGCATACCGCTCGGTTTTCTGATCTGTGAGTCTGGATCCTCATGATCGCAATGCCGCGTATTGAAACGCCGGCATTCGTTGAGCTGCCGTGGAGCAGACTATTTCTTGCGATGCTTTTTGGTTTTCGTCGCGCGCGAGCTCGTTCGTTTTGAGATTCGCCGTGGTTTTGTTTCCGCTTCGAGGCTGTCTGATTCGACGTCGTCCTGCCTAGTGCCCCCGTCTGACGCATTCGCCGCCTGATTCGCGGTCATCTCCGTCAGCCAAGCTCTAACCTTGTCCAAATGTTCCTGTTCTTCTGAAAACGCGGTATCGCATTTTTCCACAAGATCGGAAATTCCCAATTCGCCGGCAAGAGCACCGAGCATTTCCCAACCATCATTGTCTGCCAATTCGGCCGTGAGCACCGCCTGCAGGCTTTGCGAGATCGATCGTGGTCCGCGGTCGCTGACCACCTCAACCATCCCGCGTGAGACAGCACTCCGACAACATCCGCTGACGGCGTCTGCACCATTGCATCCCCGCCGAGTTCGGTGATGGTTTTTTGTCGTAGCCGGAAATGCTCAAGCTCTTCGCCACAAATATGCCGCAGCTGTCAATTTTCCTCGATAAACTCGGCGAACGTCTTGCTTTCAACGTCAAGGCACCAGACTGTATCAGGCTTTTTTGCAAAAACTCGAAGTTCCGGGGGATGGCGCCTCGGCGGGACCGAACAGTGAAGAGATTGGCAAATACGCTGGCGGAAAACTGCTCGTTCGCCGCATCGCCTGACGCTCGCGTCGCGGTACGGTGCTAGTCAACGAGTGTATGCTCACATTGTGCCCCATTCGCGAGAACATCGTCGGATTGCTGGGTGAACATTTGGGACACCACGTTGTCCGTTATGAGTCTCTCTCTTGTTTGGCCGTCAAACAATCGTTACCGATGGCTGACGACGCACAATCAAATTACGATAAATTCCGGTCGCCACACCAGATTATCGTGGAAGCGAAAACTCATCGCTCGTCCGGCGAATAACCGTGCGACCTATCCCAGCGAGTGGTCGAGAATTTGCAGAGTGGGTGGCAGAGGAGGAAATCATTTATGGAAAACTATCAAGCGAGTGATGTAACAAATCAAAGACCGGAACCCTCGGAAGATGAGTTCACCAAATCAATTGAAAGATACACGGCGTCGCTACCGTCGTCCGCCTTTCTTGGAATCGCTCTTGGGGCAATCGGACTTTCTTTGGTGTGCCAAATCACAGGCAAGGGAAAGTGGGGTAATTTTATTGCGCAGTGGGTGCCGACCTGGCTGATCATCGGCCTGTACAACAAGGTTGTAAAGCAGCAGGGGCATGATCAGTTCGATCGTGGCTATTCTCATTGAACTCCTTGATCCAAGGGATGCAGAGCTGTCTCTGTATCCCTTGGCCAAAGCGCAGGAAGAATCTGCCGCCCAATACTAAGGCTGTGAGTGCTCGTCGCCTCCCGATCCGTTCCGTCGCTCTAAGAATATTCTAGTTCGCGGTCGCCTTTCGCTGGAGCCTTCGTCTGGGCTCGTGGTTTGCGCCGGGTACGCAAAGCTTTGGCGATATCCGGCGGTGCGCAATCTACCAGGTAGGAGCGTACGAGGAAGCCGGAAGCTATCAGGAATTCGCTTAAGACGGTCACGGTTTTTACCGTCGCGCAGTAGATCAGCCCACTGCCCCTCGAGTTTGCGGAGGTGCTCTACTAGATACCGCCGTTTCAAATCATCGTTGGTCGCCCGTAAGAGTGAATAATCGAGATTCAGCCGATAGATTCCGGTATTGATCACGCGCATGTCTGGCCGGCCGAGCTGTTTTTTTATGTCTTCCACTACCTGATCGGTCGCTGTTGCCGTCAGGGCCAAGACGGACCGCGACCCGAGATGTCTGATTGCGGCGGCGAGTCCGAGATAGGCCGGGCGAAAGTCATGTCCCCATTCCGAAACGCAATGACTTTCGTCGACAGCGACGAAATCGATTTTGCTGCGCTTCAAGCCTTCGAGGAACTCTGGACGGGTGAGTCGCCCGGCCGTTGTTAAGAGAATTCCGCTTTTCCTCGCTTCATTCGCCTGACGTTTTCTTCCTGCTCGCGAGCCGTTAAGTCGCTATTCACCTGGAATGCTTTCAATCCGGCCCATGAGAGTTTGTCGACCTGATCTTTCATTAACGAGGGGAAACAATCACGGTTGTGCCTGGAAGGTGTAATCCGGGTATTTGATAACAAAAAGACTTCCCTGCTCCGGTCGGCATAATGGCAAGCGTATTCCGACCCTCCGCAATCGAGCGGATCATTTGCTCTTGCCCGGGACGAAGCGCCGAGATTCCAAAAACATCGCGCATGATGCGCTTGAACCGCTGTGCATTCGGCAAAACACGGTCTTCCCTCATGTTTGATGATCAAACCTTCATTCCACTTTGACATAGAGCGGCGCACACGTGAGTAGGTTCAGGAATTCTCGCCAGGTCTTCACCGGCAATCTGTCGTTGCACGCGGTCTGGTATAGAAGTTGCGCATAACAAGAGCGGGAAAGTACGGATTGCATCGGAGCTATTGTGATCGAAGCAGTGATTTTCGATATCGACGGAACTCTGGTGGACTCGGTCGACCTGCACGCCGAAGCCTGGCGCCTCGCCTTCAAGAAGTTCGGCAAAAATGTCGAGTTCGACGCCGTACGCTCTCAGATCGGCAAAGGGGCCGACCAGTTGCTGCCGGTTTTTCTGTCTTCGGCGGAATTGACTCAGTTCGGTAAAGCGCTCGATGAGTACCGAAGCAAGCTTTATAAAAAAGAGTTTCTACCCGAGGTAAAAGCTTTTCCCAAAGTTCGGGAATTGTTTCAGCACATCCTGCACACCGGTAAACGCATCGCGCTCGCTTCGTCGGCAAAAGGGGATGAGCTCAAGACCTATAAAGAAGTTGCGCAGATCAACGATCTAATCCATGCCGAAACGTCAAGCGACAGCGCAGAAAAATCCAAACCTCATCCGGACATTTTCGATGCCGCCCTCGAGGAACTCGGTGATGTACCTCGCAATCACGTAATCGTAATCGGCGACACGCCGTACGACGCTGAGGCTGCGCACAAAGCGCAGTTACGAACCATCGGCCTGCTATCAGGTGGCTGGCATGAAAAAGACTTGCGCGACGCTGGGTGTATGGCAATTTATCGCGATCCCGCCGACCTGCTCGCGACTTATGAAAAATCGCCGCTCGCTGATAACAACTGAGCTTGTGGCAACGCTCGTTTCGCAGCGTGCTGAGCGGATATGCAAAGGAAGTAGATCTCTACCGACAATGACGTAAACCGTAGGCGTTTTTCCGACGCGCATTGTTGCGATTGATCGCTTACTTTAACTTCTATCCGTGCTAGCAACATCTTCCTCGGTGGCACTGGCCTTGCTCACGGAAAAGCGCGTAGGAGAATTGTATATGCAAAAAAAGGCTTTCGTCTTGGTTGTTTTGATTGTATTCAGCGGCCTCTTGGCGCTGCCAAAAGACGCATTCACAAGAGACGACGGCAGAAATGACCGTGGTCAATTGCAGGGCCGGTGGTATCCGGATGGCGACCCGAACAAAGTCGCCGAAATAAATGACGACAGGCGCGGGCTGGAAGCGCGGAACGAAAACGGCGATACGACGAGATTGGATCTCGATCGAAACGGTGACGTTCGCGCTCGCGATTGGCACGATCTCCGCGGCCGAGTCCGTGGGAACCGCATCGAATGGGACAACGGAACCACATGGACACGGCGGCCGTCCGATCGATACGGCAGGCGCTAAGTTTTTCCTGTCCGCTAATAGCGGAGGAGAATATCCGACAAAGTGGATCCGGAACGCCCGCGGAGAATCGGTGCTTGTCTCGCGCTCGAGTCCCAGCGAAGTGTCAAGAGCGTAACGTTCGCACCACTACTGAATAGCGCAGCTCTTTCACTGGCGGAATCGAATGCTGCCAGTGTTGCCGCGAAGGTCCGCTCATTAAGTAAATCGAGCGCGGTTCAAGGTCTATTGATACTGCTTCCCCACGGCGTGGCACCTTGGCTCGCGGACGATGATATTCCCTGAGTCTCATCCGGCAAGCGCCCGCAAGCGATACACCAATAACGATCCCGAACTGCGGGATGTCCCGGTGCCAGCCGATAGGCGCTCCGACGGGATATTCAACGATCGACGCTTGCACCAGGCTGCCGACGTCGATTTTGAATAATTTTCCTGCGCGTTCGCGGAGCGGCAAAAGGAACTCCGGAAGATCAGCCGCTTTGGTGATATCATCGCTTCCAAACTCGTACTGCCAACCAAAGCTAGCTGTTCGGCGCTTCCCGGTAAACTGGTAATACTTGAAAGCCACAAGAGTTAATTTTTGTATTTCCTTGATGAGATCCTGTTCTTCCGTCTCTGAAACAAAGTTTGGTCTGTAAACAAATCCCTCCGGAAGATTTCCCAGAACATCGAATAGATCGAGATCACTTCCGGCCTTAACACGCGCCATAAGTAGAATGATGCCACGACCCCCAGCTTTTTAAAGAGATGCTGTGCGACGGGAGCGACGCTGATCGGGACTAATGACGAGGGACGTAGACCAAAGCGAAACTTGCGGAAAGCTGCGCTAAATCATCACGCGATGTTAACGCCGTTTACGTCGACGCGCTGTGACGGACGATTTTCTCGTTCGTTGCTGGATGCGAGATTCAGTGGTCGGTTTGGTTTTGACGGCTACCGTACGAGACATATTGGCCGAGCCGCATTGAGCGGTCAGTGAGGCAAACTCGTTAAGTGCTCTAACCCAGTAACCATGCGATCCGTGGCTCATCCCGTCTCTCCCCTGCTTCAGTTTTCCTACTTCTTTCTGCAGATGGCGTGCCACCGATCTTGGAAAACGTTTCTCGAGCTAGCGAGCAAAAAGCCGCGCAGAATCATTAAATAATTTCACGATTTTCCTCGCTGCGACAGTTTCCGAGAAGGACTCCCCCAGTCGCCGATCGATGCTGCCTTAGAGAAACAGCACGAACAAATTTACCTGCCGCCCGACAAATTTGACATGAGTGACATCTGTTTCTGCCGCGCGACTCTGCTCGTTTCCGCGTATGCAGACGAGCCGACGTGTCGCCGAGAAATTTTTCGCCTGCGCCTCGTCGACGCGCGGCTTCCTCAAGATTAGACGGCTCTGAGCGCTTGAACGATGTTCAGTCGCGCGGCGCCGATCGCAGGCAGAAAGCCGCCGATTAGTCCCATCAACAGCGAAAAGCCCAGTGAGACCGCCACGATTTGAGGAGAAAGTGCGAAGGAAAACGCCAACTCTGAGAAGGATCCGAAGTTTAGTGTCGAAATCGTAAAAAATTGGAGTAGTGAGGCGATCCCGAGCCCCAAGAGACCGCCACCGAGAGAAAGGGATAACGACTCGATCAAAAACGCCACGAGGATACTCCGACGATAAAAGCCGAGCGCTCGCAAGGTGCCGATCTCCACGGTTCGATTAGCCACGGCGCCGTACATCGTAATCATCGCGCCAATGGTGGCCCCGGTGCTGAAGATTACTGTAATGAAAATTCCCAGGATCCGGATGAATTTCGCCATCATCTCTGACTGCTCCTCGAAAAATCTCTTCTCGCGTTTGGGCGCGAAATACTGAAGCCGATTGTCGGCCTGAAACGCGGAAGCCACTTCGGACAAATCGTCGGGGTTTTTTAGCCGAAAAGTGACGGTCGACAATGACGAGCGCTTGAATGCATCGGCAATTTGATCCAGATCACCCCAGAGTTCGGAATCGAAGCCGCTTCCTTCAGAATCGAAGATTCCTACCACCGTCCAAAAATCGCCGCCGAATTTAACTTTTTCGCCGATCTGCGCTCCGACGAACCGGTGCGTAATGCCGGCGCC
>Ga0075425_100005256_pt1 | contig 13438 bp, 10 predicted proteins | sample SoiMethybrSBSTD4_FD_75300 | JGI IMG/M metagenome (GOLD analysis project Ga0075425, IMG submission 75300) | Bulk soil microbial communities from a Populus tree surrounding site in Tennessee, USA - Soil MetaG P. TD hybrid SBSTD4 | ecosystem: Environmental > Terrestrial > Soil > Tree plantation...
CTGGTCTGGGCGGTGTGGCCCAAACCTCCTGTCGTCGTCGACACCCATAAGCCGACCCGGCAGCTCGTCATCGCCCTGACCCTTTCACGAATGAATGGCGCCGTCATCGTTCTCGGCGACAGCATCGTGGAGGCATCGACTTTGCCGCGGTCGGTCTGCGGACATCCGATCGTCAATGCTGGGATCGGCGGCGCATCGACAGAGAGCAATCTGGACTCGATGCTCGAACAATCGCTCGGCGACAAGCGAGCGGCCATGCTGGTCGTCGCGCTCGGTACCAATGACGCCGCGATCCCCAATAGTGTCGAGCGATACCGCTCCAACTACCAGACGCTGTTGAAGCGCATCGCAAGGCTTACGCCCCGCGTTGCCGTTATTGCTATTCCTTCGCCAGAAGCCGGCCTGGGAGAGGCAAGGAAAGTGAATGCCTCAATCGTCGACGCCTACAACGCGGTCCTGCCGGAGATCGCCCGTGAGGCCGGGGCGGCCTTCATTGCTTTGCCGCCAATGCCCCAGCAGCATACGATTGATGGCATTCACCTTAATGGCGCCGGATACGAGATTTGGGACGAGGCCATCCTGCGGGGCATTGACGCCGACCTTTGCAAATCCGCCTAGTCCGTCACATTTCCGTCTTGTTATCTGCCCTGAATTGTAGTTCACTTCTTCAGGCGATTTTTAGGCGGATTGCCAAAATCAAAATGGCAAGAGGACGCGTTCGGCGCGGTCGATCGAGCAGCGCGTCGTGGGGACGAGAAACGCCATGGTTTATCGGCGGACCCATCAGGTCGTAAAGCGCCTCGCGGCGCGACGCAGCGCCATTCTGGCAGCAGCGCGGGAGGCTGCCGCAGAATCCGGGATGGCGGCGGTCCAGATCGCGCCTGTCGCGGTCCGCGCCAACGTCGCCGCCGGCACAGTCTACCGCTATTTCCCGTCCAAGGCCGACCTGATTTCAGAGCTGATCTCCGATGTCTCGCGCGACGAACTGGCTGCGATTCGAAGGGCTGCCGAGGGCGCGCCGGGTCCGTCCTCGGCGCTCGCGGCGGCGGTGTCGACGGTCGCCGTGCACGTGCTTTCCCAGCGCAAGCTCGCCTGGGGCGTTTTGGCCGAACCCGTCGACGTCGACGTCACGGCCTCGCGGGTGGCGAGCCGCCGCGAGATTGCCGGCGAAATCGCCGCACGGATCGACGCGGCCGTGCGCGCTGGCCATCTGCCGGCCCAGGACACGCAGCTCGCCGCAACAGCGCTGCTGGGTGCGCTGCATGAGGCACTGGTTGGGCCGCTCGCGCCGGACAATCTTGATGATCCCATGAGAATGCGCGACGCCGTGCAGAGTGTGACGCTACTCGCCTTGCGTGCCGTGGGGTTGATGGATGCGCGTGCCCGTGGCCTCGTGGTGCAAGCAGCGTTGCCAGCCAAGACGCTGGTCGGGGCATAATTCGATCACGAGCCACTAGCACCGGACCTAGCGGGCGGGGTGGTACTAGATATTTGTCTCATCGGGGCCGACCGAGGCAATCCGCACCATGTTGGTGGTGCCGGGTATGCCCAGTGGCACGCCGGCGACGATGATCACGCGCTGCCCCGCGCGAACGAAACCGTCCCGAAAAGAAATGGAGCCGGCGCGGTTGACCATATCGTCCTGATCGCGCGCATCCTCGGCGACGACGCAATGCACGCCCCACACTACGGACAGCTTGCGCCCCGTGGCCATGTTCGGCGTGATCGCAACGATCGGCGGTTTGGGGCGCTCGCGCGCCACGCGGATCGCCGTGGACCCGGAACTTGTCCAGCAAATCAGCGCGGGCAGGTCGAGGGTTTCGGCGATCACCCTCGCGGCGTCGGCAATCGCATCGCCCACCGTTGCCTCGGGCTCCGGGCGTTGTGCTGACACCACGGCGCGATAGGTCGGATCGCGCTCCACTTCCTCGCCGATCCGGTTCATGGTCGCAACCGCCTCGACCGGATATTTGCCGGCGGCCGATTCGGCCGAGAGCATGATTGCGTCGGCGCCCTCATAAACTGCCGTCGCAACGTCGGAGACCTCGGCGCGCGTCGGTACCGGCGACTGGATCATCGATTCCAGCATTTGAGTCGCGACCACCACGGGGCGTCCGGCGCGCCGCGCCATCCGCGTCATCTGCTTCTGCAGGCTGGGAACGCGCTCGAGCGGCAGCTCGACGCCCAGGTCGCCGCGCGCAACCATCAGCGCATCCGACGCTTCAATAATTTCCTGAAGCCGATCGATCGCTTGCGGTTTTTCGATTTTCGCCATCACCGAGGCACGGCCGCGAATCACTTTTTTGGCTTCGACCACATCCTCGGCTCGCTGCACAAACGATAACGCGATCCAGTCGACTCCGGTGCTGAGCGCCGCCTCCAGGTCGGTACGGTCCTTCGGAGTCATGGCCGATACCGGCAAATCGGTGTCGGGCAGGCTGACACCCTTGCGGTCGGACATCTTGCCCCCAATAACGACGCGCGTCACCGCGCGGTCAGCAAAGGTTTCTTCCGCGATAAGGCGCACCTTGCCGTCATCGAGCAACAGCGCGTGCCCCGGCTTCAGCGCGGCCAGGATTTCCGGATGCGGCAGATTCACACGGGTGTTGTCACCAGGGGTCTTGTCGGAATCCAGCACAAAACTCTGGCCGTTATTAAGCTGCACCTGGCCGTCCTTGAAAGAGCCGAGCCTGAGCTTCGGTCCTTGCAGATCGACCAGAATGCCAATCGGCCGCCCGTAGCTACCTTCGACGTTGCGTATGGTCGCAACCAGCTCCCGCATCTTGTCGTGCGGAGTGTGGCTCATGTTGATGCGAAAGATGTCAGCGCCCGCCTCGAACAGGCGGCGTATCATCGCGCTATCCGAAGACGCCGGGCCCAGGGTCGCGAGGATTTTTATTCGTCGCAAACGCCTCATGGTTTGCTTCCGGGCACTGCGGCTGGCGGCAGGCCAGACGCGCCCGGAGGCGCTGCACCCGGCGTATTGGGGAGGCCCGGAACGCTGCCGCCCGGCCCCACGGGACCCGGGATTCCGGGGATGCGTTGCTGTGCCGGCTGCTCGTTGGCGTCGGTCAACTGCACGGTCCACGCGCGCTGATCGCCGGTGTCGACCTCGAAAAAGCCTGTGCGGTCAAAACCTCGCGCCAGACAATTCTCAGTGCCTTTGATGGTGAACTCCTTGTCGCGCGAACACATGAAAGCCTGTCCTGACCATTCGCCGCCGCGATCATAGTCAAGCGCGTAGATGTAATAGAAGCGCGCGACCAAGGTTCCCTTGAGCAGCGTCTCGCAACTCCGCGAGGAGATGTTCCACCAACCCTCGGTGGTCCAGCCCTCGGCGTCCTTGTAGCCGATGGCAATGCCGACCCGGCTTGACGTGTTGTTGCAGAGCCGGAAGTCCGCATGCGCTGCGCCGGAGCAGAGACAGAGGACGAACATCGTCGTCACCAAGCTGAGCCCGGCGGCGATCGGATGGCGGCGATCAGAACCGTGAGGGAGCATTGCGCGAAGCACTATCAGTTTGTACGAGGATTTCGCGTGAGGGGGAGGCGGCTGTCAACCATCAGGGTCAGGATTCCGGGCCATTGGGGCCTCAATCTAGCCCGACAACTCGTTGTTTGAGCCAGGATATGGCAAAATCTGTGACAACCTCCATATCTCCAACCTCTGCAACGCGGGATAACGACCATGTCCATCGACGACAAAACCAGAACAGAGCTGGAAGCCGCTGCGTTCCGGCGCCTGGTCGCTCATTTGCGCGAGCGGACGGACGTCCAGAACATCGATCTGATGAATCTTGCCGGCTTCTGCCGCAACTGCCTGTCGAACTGGCTGAAGGACGCAGCCGACGCGAAAGGCGTGTCCATGACCAAAGATGAAAGCCGCGAAGCCGTGTACGGCATGCCTTATGAGGATTGGAAGGAGAAGCATCAGGGTCCCGCGAGCCCCGAGCAACTCGCGGCCATGAAGAGCACCCATCAGGGGCACTGATTCGCAAGCCTCGTTGCTTTCTCCTATGACGGAGCATTCGCACTTTAGGCAAACAGATTTTTTTCCTGCGCAACAAGGTGTGGGCGCGCTGTGGATGAGCGCGATGTTGCCTTGACCGGTGCCGCATGAACTTCGACTGTCGCTTCAATATCTCGTGCGCGATGACGACCGCGCGCGATGTTTGATTGCCAGGTTCATGCAGGAGTAAGAGATGGCTACCTCCGCCGCCGTCAAGGAAGCGCCCGCGACACGTTTTGCCAAAGATCAGCTCAAGGCAATCATCGAACGTATCGAGCGGCTTGAGGAGGAGAAGAAAACTATTTCCGACGATATCCGCGACGTCTATGCCGAAGGCAAGGGAAATGGCTTTGATGTGAAAGCGCTGCGCGCCATCGTGCGCTTGCGCAAACAGGATGCCAACGAGCGCCAGGAGCACGAGACAATCCTGGAAACCTATATGCAGGCTCTCGGAATGCTCTAAGGCGCTAGTTGAGCAGCGCCGTGCGCATCGCGAACGACAAGATCTCGAGTTTCGTCATGGCCGACCCCGAGAAGTGATCGCTGGTGAGCCCCATCATCGGATCATCTGAGAAAGCTACCGGAATCACCGCACGCGGCTTAATGAAGTAGGCGCGCATCAAGGTCAGGTCGGTATCGCCCAAAACTGTTACCGACATCGAGGCGCTCGCGCTCGGCGCCAGCATCATCATCCGCATCCAGAGGCCGTCGCTTTTTCCCGCGGAGAGCCGGGTAGCGGTGGCGATCGGCTCGCCCTGATCTTGCGGCCTCTTGGCGACAATGGTGTTGACCTCGGTCGCAGCTGCATCGTCGCGCTGCGCAGAAAGCGAAAGCTCGCTGCGCGGCAATGGTGCGGAAGCCGTCACGACACTGGCGCGTTCACTATCGGAAGACCGCGGCCGCACATATGCCATGGCGCGCGAGGGAATGGACACGCTCGAGGTCGGTTGAGGGTCGGCCGCCTCGAGCGCCTTGCGGGCGGCAATCGCGGCCACGACTTGGGCGGAAGTTGCCGGCTTGGTCTCGCTCGCTTCGTCGCCCCAGAAACCGCGGGCATTGATGATATCAGCCGGAGTTTGCGGCATTGCCCCAGCCGTGTCGGCTGCAGCCTGCCTAAGCTTTTGCGGAGCGGCAAGTTGCGCGTCGGCCGAAGCGAGTTGGAAGGCTGCAACGAGTTGCGGCTTTGCGCGCGGTGTCGGCACGGGGTCGGCGGCCTTGGCGGCGGCGACTGCGGGGCTGGCGGGTTTCTGCCCCACGGCGGCAGTTGCGCCCTCGTCCTCATCGTCGCTCGATTTGCTCCTGAACAGCGCGGCGAACAAGCCCGGCTTGGTGATGGTTGCGGCATCGCCGCCGTTGCCGCGTTTCTCGATATCGGCCTTGGCGAGGTCGTATCCCTTCAGCGGCTCGCCGTCGGAGGGAACATGCACGGTGCGGCCGTCAGGAAAGACCTTGACCAGTTGGTCATGGGTCATTCTCGGCCAGTGACGGATGCTGCCGGTGTCGAGGTGGACGAACGGTGATCCGGAACTCGGATAGAAGCCGACGCCTCCACGCTGCAGCCGCAAGCCAGCGTACCGGATCTGCTCCAGGGGTACACCGGGGATGTAGAAGTCCATCGCATGACCCAGCATATGCTGGCTGAAACGCGCTACGCCCGTATGAGCTGACCGATGACGAAGCATCGCGTTCGTCGCGGGTGTGCGATACGCCGAGATGATCTGGACCGGCTCCTTGCCGCCAACGTCTCGGTAAACCTCCCAGATGATATCGAACAGATGACGGTCCATCACGATTTCGTCCTGGGTGCGCCAGTCGCGCAACAAGTGATTTAGCTGCTTCAACGCCTGCTCGTCATAGCGGCCATCGCGCTTGAACGTGACGGTCAGGTCTTCCTCGGAATGGGTATGATGGAACGAGAGGGTGCGGGTTTCGTTGAGCGCGGTCGCGTCGCGCACCGAGCCGGCTCCCATCAGCAGCAATACGCATGCGAGACCGGCCCCGCACCCGGCCTTGCGACCTGCTCTTGGCGCAGACGACGCACTAAATTTCCGTGCGAAACGAATCGGCACGATGAGCCCACCCACGCGAACGAGCGGTCATTGCCCCCTCGCCAACCCCGCAAAGCGAAAGAGGAATGAACGCTTCTAAAGCGGGATGATTAATGAACTTCTACCATCCCGCCCCCAAATCGGCGTCAAGCTAAGCCGTCGAGTGTGGCGAAAAAGTGCCCGCCGCCCGCAACGTGATTCGATGGTCAGAGCCGAGCGTCTCGCCGTGGAGTGAGAGCTGTCAGTCTTGATGGCGAAAATCGGAGCGCGCCGCCACTCTGGGCGGCGAGCATGGTGCTCAACGGGTAATCACGCGCCGCTGCTGCATGCCACGCCGACCGATCGGCGCCGGCGGCATCGGCGGACCGAACAGGCGCTCGAAGAACGACGGTCCGGACGAGTAGAAGCTGTTCTCGCTCGCAAAGGATACGCCCGGAGGAATGATGGCGTTCGGACGCCCATAGCTCGGCTGGGAATGTGCGATCACGTTCTCCAGGTCCTTGCCTTTCGTGCCTCTCAACAACGCGATCATGGTGGCGTCGCGGCCATAGATGTCCTTGCGCAATTGCAGCTTGCCGGAGTCGTCCACGAACGCGGTCTGGTAGGTAATGTTCACGGGGATCGGGGTCGGGAATTTCAGGTCGATCTCGCTCGATCCGTACATGCTGCGGATTCGCTCCGGCGTCCAACGCTCGTTAGGCATGGTGATGTTGAGCAGGACGGAGGCGTATTGATCCGGATATTGCACGCGCATGCATCCGTGGCTGTATGCCCGCTCGGATTTGTCGAACAGGTACTTGTCCGGGGTGTCGTGCTGATAAACCAGGAATTTGTTCGGGAAATTGAAGCGGATGCGTCCCAGCGCATTGGCCTCGCCCGGGGGCTGCGAGATGTGAACGCTGCCGTCGCGATTCTGCTCTAGCCGCAGACCCATACGCTGCAGCACGGTCGGGTCCTGCTGCAAGGCCGGCAAATATTCGTTGTAGATGATTGACGGCGGCACGTTCCACGTCGGATTGACCGTTATGAATTTCATCGTTTCGGTCAAGAGCGGCGTCGCGTGAATGCCAGGCTTTCCGGTCACGACCCTGGTGTTCCAAACCTGAGCGCCGTGCTGCATCACCTTCAGGGTAAAGTCGGGGATGTTGAGGATGACATAGGCACCACCGATCGAGGGTGCGCCCAGGTCGCGGGGCAGCCAGCGCCAGCGTTCCATGTTCACGATCACGGTGTCGATCTGCCTGTCACGCTTCGGGCTGTTCAACGCCTTGACCGTAGCGGCATCGAGCATGCCGGTGATCCTTAGATCGGCGTGGTCCTGGAAGTTGCGCACGGCTTCGGCGACGGTCGCGTCATAGTGGTCATCCCCGGCGTTTTCGGTGATGCCGAGCTTTGCGCGCAGTTGCGGCACGCGCGAGTCCTGCGTTGTGTCCTCGGGCTGCTTCTTGCCGCGCGATGGCGTGTATTTCAGCACCGGTCCGTCGGCGATCGTCATAGCTTGACCGTCGCCCTGGCCGCGCAACTCTGCGAGCTTTTTCTTCAGCTCCTTATAGAGCTTTTGCGGCGGGTTGTAGCTATCGAGCGCCGCCGACGCATCCTTGGCGGTCGTGACATTGGCAAGCACTTCCGCGGCATCCGTAGGATGCTCGGGATACGCGATATCGGCCGAGACCTGCGACCAGTGCATCCGCCCGCTTTGCGCCTGCCGAGCATAGTCAAGCATACTGGCGGTCAATTTCAGATCGGCTTCGGCCAGTGCGTCGGGCGTAGACGCCGCTGAAAAATCCGGCACCGGGTAGTCGCCGGGATTGAGGCCTTCGGAGGCAGCGTCCTTCACGCGGGCAATGACGCCCTTGGCGCCTTCGGTCAGGCCTCCCGCTTGCGTCCATAGCGGCGCGTAGTCGCGCGCGCCATAAAACTTCTCGACCGCCGCGCGTTCTACCTTGCGATCGAAATAGCGTGACGACTTCGCTGCCAGCACTTCTTTCAACTTGTCGGCAACGGGCTGGTCCGCCGGCGGAACGGTGCTGACTTTCGGTGCGGGCTCCGCGGCGGGAGCCGCCGCCGTTGCGGCGGGCGCAGTTGGCGCGGCTGCGGTGCTGCCGGGCGCTCCTGCCGGAGTGGCGGTAGCCGAAGCTGCTGGCGGTGCGGCGGGCGCAGTTGGCGCGGCTGCGGTGCTGGCGGGCGCTCCTGCCGGAGCGGCGGTAGCCGAAGCTGCTGGCGGTGCAGCGGGCGCAGCAGAGCCTGCGGGAGCGGCTGCCGGATCGGCCGGCGGCGAAAGGGCTACGCTGGGAAGCGGAACGCTGGGAGCCACCGATGTGGTCGGGGCAGCAGTGGCGTCGGCTGGCTTTGCCTGTGGCGGTGTGGACGCCGTGGTGACAGGGTCCATCTTGAAGTCGTTGATCGTGGGCGGCGGCACGTTGGCAGGCTCTGGTCGCGGGATCGCCGCGTCGATCGCCAGCTCAGCGGCGTTGGAGCGCGGCTGGTCACCCTGCGCCAAAGCTGTGGTCGCAGACACCGTGAGAAAGCTCGCCGCGATAGCAATCAAAACGCGGTCAAACCGACCCCGGTTGTTTGAACGGTCTCGCATCGTCACACCCCTCGGGTGAAACTGCTCCGGCCCAGGAACAGTCCTTGGTTGTCGGTTGTCGGTTTCCGCAAAAGCCGCTTCGTCCGGGTTGGCACGCATTTTTCGAGACATCATCCACGCACGACCCGCACACGATACATAGACCCCGATCTTGCGGCCATCGCCACAGGGGTCCACTCGCGACAAACTGACTTCCCGCAAACTGCTTTGCAACGGATCCGGCGGTTTTGCCATGTGCTTTTTCATTTGTCTGTCACTTGCGAGCAACGGTTCAAAAGTTCTGCGATGACCGATGCTTGCCGCATTTTTTTCAATCTCAACACCGATCCGCCACAATCGCCATCGCGTCAGCTTGCTTGTTCGGCGCCGCCACCGGAGGCAGCTCCTGCAGACGCTTCGTCAAGCTTGCGGTAGAGCGTCGATCGCCCGATTTTCAAGCGGCGCGCGACTTCCGACATTTGTCCGCGGTAGTGTGAAATAGCAAAGCGGATGATTTCGGTTTCCATTTCTTCCAGCGGGCGGACCTCGCCCGTGTTGGTGAGCAGCGAAAGGGTTCCTCCCATGGGCAGCGGTGCTATGGGTATTTCACCACCAGAGATAACCGCGGTCGCGGCCGCCGGATGAACGGCCGGGGGGACAATTAGCGGTTCGCTGTGCGTATCGATCGAGACGGGTCCATTCGCGGCGATGGACGGGAAGTCCGATAATCCGAGTTGGTCGCCATCGCTCATCACGACGGCCCGATACATCACGTTTTCAAGCTGGCGGATGTTCCCGGGCCAATCGAGCTTACCCAGGTGTGCCATCGCCTCTCCCGTGATGGCAGTGATCGTGCGGTTCTCCTCGGCGCCAAATCGCGCCAGGAAGTGCCGGAGCAAATGCGGGATGTCTTCGCGCCGTGCGCGCAAGGGAGGAATTGTCAGCGGCAGAACGTGCAGCCGGTAGAACAGGTCTTCGCGGAAGTGGCCGCTTTTGACTCGGTCGAGCAAGTTGCGGTTGGTCGCGGAGACGATGCGGACGTCGACCTTCACCGGCTTGCGGCCGCCGACCGCCTCGACCGCTCCTTCCTGCAGCGCGCGCAACAGTTTGACCTGCGCCGCCAGAGGCAGTTCGCTGACCTCATCGAGAAACAGGGTGCCACCATGGGCCTCGACGAATTTGCCCATGTGGCGTTCGGTCGCGCCGGTGAAGGCGCCTTTCTCGTGACCGAACAGGATCGATTCGACCAGATTGTCAGGGATGGCGCCGCAGTTGACCGCGACGAAGGGCTTGGCCTTCCGGTCGCCGCTGCCATGGATCGCACGCGCGAACAATTCCTTGCCCACGCCGGATTCGCCTTCGATCAGCACCGGGATGGAGGAAGCTGCGGCCTTTTGCGCGGTGCGCAGCACGGGTGTCATTGCCTCGCTTCGCGTGATGATATCTGCAAATGTCAGCCGGCCTTCACGGCTGTGGCGGATGCGCTGCAATACGCCCTTTAGCGCGCTCGCGTTCAACGCATTGCGAAGCGAAACCTGCAGCCGTTCCATTCCGACCGGCTTGACCACGAAATCCTGCGCCCCGGCGCGCATCGCAGATACCACATTGTCGATGCCGCCATGCGCCGTTTGCACGATGACGGGAACGCTAAGCCCGGCGTCACGGATTTTCGCGAGCACGCCCAGGCCATCGAGGCCTGGCATCACGAGGTCCAGCACGACGGCGTCAACCGCGGGCGCATCAGCACCCATCAGCATGGCGACCGCCGCGTCGCCGCTATCGACCGTGACCGCCTCATAGCCGCATTTCTGCACCATGTTCTCGACCAGACGGCGCTGTACGGCGTCGTCGTCGGCGATCAAGATATTGGCAACCATGGCTTTCCCCGCACGCTCACATTATTTGTCTCGAATCGGGGCAATGTCGCCGACACCGATTAACGCGCCCTTAAATGTTGCAGTCCCGACCTATCTTCCTTTCCGGCAATACAGGTTCGAAACAAGATGACCTCGCGCTCTACCTCCGCCGTCCGCAGGCCCAACACCAGCAAATCCGCAGCCAAGTCCAAAACTGCGGGCAAGACCGCCAAATTGCCGGAATGGAACCTTGCCGATCTCTATGCCGGACTTGATGCGCCCGAAATCGCAGACGACCTGCAAAGGCTAGATGCCGAATGCGTCGCGTTTGAGACCGACCACAAGGCCAAGCTTGCCGAGCGTGCGGGACAGGTCGATGGCGGAAAATGGCTCGCGGAAGCGGTGAAACGCTATGAAGCGATTGACGATCTTGCCGGACGGCTCGGTTCCTATGCGGGCCTCGTGCATGCCGGCAACAGCGTGGATCCCGGGATTTCCAAATTCTACGGTGATGTTTCCGAGCGGCTGACTGCGGCCTCAACGCGTCTGTTGTTCTTTCCGCTCGAGCTCAACCGCCTGGATGATGCCGTCCTTGAGCGCGCGATGCAGACCCCCGAGCTCGGGCACTACCGCCCCTGGATCGAAGACCTTCGCAAGGATAAGCCTTATCAACTCGAGGACCGCGTCGAGCAGTTGTTTCATGAAAAGGCCCAGAGCGGCTACGCCGCCTGGAACCGGCTATTCGATCAGACGATCGCCGGCCTGCGCTTCAAGGTGTCCGGAAAAGAACTCGCGATCGAGCCGACGCTCAGCCTGCTGCAGGACAGTGACGGCAAGAAGCGAAAGGTGGCCGCCGACGCGCTGGCGGGCACCTTCAAGGCGAATGAGCGTACCTTTGCCCTGGTCACCAACACGCTTGCAAAGGACAAGGACATCTCGGATCGCTGGCGCGGTTTCAAGGACGTGGCGGACTCACGCCATCTCAACAATCGGGTCGAGCGCGAGGTGGTGGATGCGCTGGTCGCCTCGGTGCGCGCGGCCTATCCGAAATTGTCGCACCGCTATTATCGGCTGAAGGCGGGCTGGTTCGAGAAAAAGAAGCTGCCGTATTGGGACCGCAACGCCCCGCTGCCGTTTTCCGCCAACGCGACCATTGCCTGGCCGGACGCAAGGCACACGGTGCTGACGGCCTATCGCGGCTTTTCGCCGAAAATGGCCGAGCTCGCCGAGCGGTTCTTCACCGAGCGATGGATCGATGCGCCGGTGCGTCCGGGCAAGGCGCCGGGCGCATTTTCGCATCCGACCACTCCCTCGGTTCATCCTTACGTTCTGATGAACTACCAGGGCAGGCCGCGCGACGTCATGACGCTCGCACATGAACTCGGACACGGCGTGCATCAGGTGCTGGCGGCGAAAAACGGAGCGTTGATGGCGCCGACGCCACTGACGTTGGCCGAGACCGCGAGCGTGTTCGGCGAGATGCTGACTTTCAAGCGGTTGTTGTCGCAGACCAGGAGCGCCAAGGAGCGCCAGGCACTGCTCGCGGGCAAGGTCGAGGACATGATCAACACCGTGGTGCGGCAGATCGCGTTCTATTCTTTCGAGCGCGCTGTCCATACCGAACGCAAGAACGGCGAGCTGACGCCCGAGCGCATCGGTCAGATTTGGCTTTCCGTGCAAGGCGAGAGTCTGGGACCGGCCATCGAGATCAAGCCGGGGTACGAGAATTTTTGGATGTACATCCCCCATTTCATTCACTCGCCCTTCTATGTCTATGCCTACGCTTTCGGCGATTGCTTGGTGAACTCGCTCTATGCCGTCTACGAGCACAGCTCCGAGGGCTTCGCGGAACGCTACCTCGAGATGCTCGCGGCCGGCGGCACCAAGCACTATTCGGAACTGCTGAGGCCATTCGGGTTGGACGCCACTGATCCCAAATTCTGGGACGGCGGTCTATCGGTCATTGCCGGGATGATCGACGAGCTGGAGACGATGGGTGACACCCGGGGCGTTGGTCCGCCCAAAAAGCGCTGACAGGCGGGATGAACGGCCCGCAGCGCCGTTGCTCCGCCAACCGCTTTGCGCTAATTCCAGCCAACAATTGGCTCATCCTTTGGGGACTGCAATGGCAGATCATAGCGAAGTCGCCTACACGACCGCTGACGGCAACGATTACGAAGCCCACGTGGCCACCTATGAGGGTTTTCTCAAGCTGGTGAAATATGGCACGGTGTCCGTAGCGGTCATCCTCATCCTGATGGCGATCTTCCTGACCTGATCGGTGTCCGTCGCGCAACTTGCGCGATGCCTTTGAAATTGCCTGAACGCCGGTTGCGAACTGTGCCGTTCTCTGCAGAAATAGCGCGGGTTTGATTATCGACCTTGCCGGTCGGAGGCCTCATGAAGATTGCCGTCGCCAAGGAAATCGATCCCTCGGAACCACGGGTTGCGGCTTCGCCCGACACGGTGAAGAAATTCAAGGCTTTGGGTTGCGATGTCGCGGTCGAGCCGGGTGCCGGGATCAAATCCGGCCTGCCGGATTCCGAATTTTTGGCTGCCGGCGCGGTCGTCAGGGCCGATGCCGTGAAGGATGCCGATGTTGTCATCAAGGTGAAGCGGCCCGAGCCGTCGGAGCTAGCAAACTACAAGCGCGGCGCGGTCGTCATCGCGATCATGGATCCCTACGGCAACGAGGCCGCGCTGAAGACGATCGCCGAAGCTGGCGTGTCCGCGTTTGCGATGGAATTGATGCCGCGCATCACGCGCGCGCAGGTGATGGACGTGCTGTCGAGCCAGGCCAATCTCGCCGGTTACCGCGCGGTGATCGAGGCGGCCGAGGCATTCGGCCGTGCCTTTCCGATGATGATGACCGCGGCAGGAACCGTTCCCGCGGCAAAAATATTTGTGATGGGTGTCGGCGTTGCCGGGCTCCAGGCGATCGCGACCGCGCGCCGGCT
>Ga0075425_100005258_pt1 | contig 13436 bp, 9 predicted proteins | sample SoiMethybrSBSTD4_FD_75300 | JGI IMG/M metagenome (GOLD analysis project Ga0075425, IMG submission 75300) | Bulk soil microbial communities from a Populus tree surrounding site in Tennessee, USA - Soil MetaG P. TD hybrid SBSTD4 | ecosystem: Environmental > Terrestrial > Soil > Tree plantation...
TCTTCTCCATCTTCAAGACAAACTCCGCTACGGTGATCAAACTTACGGTATAGCTCGTTAGTGGTTTTCCTGCGAATTGGCGACCTGATCTTTTCAAACGAGCCAACAATCTTGACAGAGTTTTCGGCACGTTGCCAACCGCACAAATTCGCGATTGCAACCGGGTTCGTCGAGCACGACTCCTTGCTGATCGACAACGGCTTCAACTAAGATGACAAAAATTAGCCGGGTCGTACGTTGAGAGACCTGGCATGATCATCGAACTGAAGGGAACCTCGCTAATGAATGTCCTCCTGCTTTCGATGCCTGACTCGTTCGAGCATATGCCCGCGATCGCGATCCGAATGCCGAACGGAGCGCTTAGTTCCCTGGCCGGAAACGTCGATCCGCATCATCGAGTCGCCGTCGCGGACCTGGTGCTGGTACAGGATCGAGTTCGGGAGACCATTGAGCAATTGGTTGCCGAGCACAAACCGGATGTCGTCGGATTGTCGGTGATGACATTTCAGCGCCACACCGCGCTAAGGATTATCGAGTTAATTCGTTCTTTACGACCGGCCGTGAAAGTAGTCGTCGGCGGCTACGATCCAAGCCTTGCGGCTGAGGCGTATCAGGAAAACTCATCGAGCGCGGTCGACTTCATTGTCAGAGGCGAAGGCGAGATCACTTTTCGAGAGCTGCTGAGGGCCATCGAGGATGAGAGTGGTTTCGATCACATAAATGGTCTCTCATACAGAAGCGGCGATCGCTTCTATCACACGCCAGATCGCGCAGTGAACGGTCTCGACAACGGCGAGATAAACCCGCCCGATCGAGGAGCTCGAGTTCTGCAAGGCTACACAATCCTTGGTAGACAGGTCGATGTAATCGAAACCTCTCGAGGGTGTACCTTCGATTGCAGCTTCTGTTCAATTATCGAGATGCGCGGCCGCAACTTCTTCACCTACTCGTTTGACCGCGTGATAGCGGACATTCGCGACGCCTACGATCGAGGCGCGAGAGCCATTTTTATCGTCGACGACAACGTAGTGCTGAACGTGAAACGATTCGAAGCGCTCTGCCAGGCAATCATCGATGCCGGGCTGAATGATATCGACTACACAGTTCAGGCAATGACCTCGGCAATCGCCAACCACGGCGAAACGCTCGCGCCGTTGATGCGAAAAGCCGGCTTTAGATACGTATTTCTCGGCATCGAGAATATTCTCGAAACCGATCTACAGTTTTTGAAAGCGAGTTCTAAAAACACTAAACGTGAGAATGGACAAAAGGCCGGCAACGCGACTCTTAAAGCGATCGATATTATCCACAGAAACAAGATGTACGTGGTCGGAGGCTTGATCGTCGGTAATCCGGACGACACCGCGGAGTCAATTCAAACCAATCTCGAGTTCGCGAAGAAATACATCGATTGGCCTTACATCCAACACCCGACTCCTTATCCGCGAACTCCGATGACCAAAGAGTTCCGCGATCGCGGACTGATAATCAACGAGCGACTCGAAGAATACGACGGTACAACCGCCGTAGTTAAGACGGAACACGTCTCCGCTGAAGAAGCCGAGTATATGAGATGGAAGGTCGAGCGTTGGATGAAGGTCAGACACATGCCGGTCGCCTTCCGCCGCAACCCGATGTTTGTTCTGAAAAATGCGCCGAGGATGTTTGGACACACCTTCCGCGGCAGCACTCTCAAAAACTTCCTAGGTCTGGAAGACGACCGCGACGCATTCAAGCGGTACAAAGAGATTCGTCGGACGGAACGAGCCTACATCTAGCCTGCTTGGTCAGATCCACATCTCGATCTGTTCACCAACTTTGCGTTCCTTTGCTAAGTGGTAAATGCGTAGCGCGGTCGAGATATCCTCCAGAGCAATTCCGTTCGATTTGAAAAGCGTAATATCCTGATCGCTCTTTCTGCCCGGATCACGACCCGCAACGATGTGTCCGAGCTCGGTGACCGATTCCCAGGTTATGACCCCACGCTCGAACGCTGCCAACAAGTCGCCAGCTTCAACACGAGACTGTTCGATTGAATCGACGGCGATTATCGAGGCAGCTTTGACAGTGTCTACATCGATTTCAGATTTCGACAAGAAATTTGATCCGACGATATTCAAGTGCGTGCCTGGATCGATCCATTCGCCCTTCAGGACTGGTTCGCGAGAACTGGTCGATGTAATGATGATCGCTTTTCCCGACGCAGCTTTTTCCGGCGAATCTACTGGAGTGACAGCGACCTTCAGAAGATCGGTCATTTTCTTCGCAAATTCCTCGCGACGCTCGGCGTTACGTCCGTAGGCTGCTATCGACTTGATAGGTCTCACTGCGCAGCACGCCATCAGCTGACTCTCCGACTGCCAACCGGTGCCAAAGATCCCAACGGTTTCTGCGTCTTTACGCGCCATGTATTTTGTGGCGACGCCCGATGCGGCGCCGGTTCGCATCTGACCCAGACGATCGGCTTCGATCATCGCGAGAAGATCTCCGTTAGCGGCGTCATAGAGAAGCACGAGAAAACGCGCTCCTTTTCTCGACACGGTGTAGACCTTTACTCCGGTAACCCCGAGCTGGTTGTCGCCGGCCGCCATCACGTGCAGCTGAGACGTCGGCATTGGCACTCGATAGCGCGAACGGTTGGTCGCGACGCCGAGCCCCTGATGAGCCAGAACTTCTTCAACCGCGGCAATCGCAGTCTCGATGTCCAGCAGCTCCGTTACGTGTTTCTCCCTGAGCAAAAGCGCCATGAAAAATATCTTCCTTGCGGTATTTGCTGATTTCGGGTTCCGCGTTTCAGGTTCCGTTTTCGTGAATTCTCCGGACTCCTAACCGTCATCGTGGAACCGAAACCTCGACCACTGAAGCGTGAACCTGAAAATCCGGAACTCTAAACCCGAAACCGTGAACCTTCCTATTTAGCCCAATAGCCCGATCGCGCGCGGACGGTACCTCCCGGGGCTAAAGTCTCAACTTTGATCGAGCGCCAGCCGGCGCCTCGCGTTCTGTCACTCGGGTAATAGCTGATCGAGTATTGCGATCGCAGCTCGTCGCCCACCTGCTTGTAAACGCTGGCAAGGTCCGCAAGCGTCTTAACCGGATAGACTCGACCACCGGTCCGCTCGCTCAACAACCGCAATTCTTTGCGTGACAGTTTGTACAGACCCGCATTTATTTCTTTGGTCTTCTCAGGCGTCAACAAATCGCGAGGTCGGAATCTATCAGAAGAATCCGGATCGGTCTCTGCGTAATAGCGCTCGATCTGACTCTTTGAAAAATTCACATAGTCAGGATCGGTCTTGGGCTTGAGCAATCCTCTGAGCGTTGCGTCCTCGGTATTCAACTCGAGAAAGTAGACCGATGCGTCTGACTTTTCCGCCAACGGTGCAACGTCTTTGAAAAACATCTTGCTCGATGAATCAACGCCATCCGACATACACACGATCGCTTTACGCCCCTCGATTTCCTTTAGCGGACTCTCCTCAACCGCTAGATACAAAGCATCGTAGAATGAGGTTCCGGTCTTGCTTGTAAACCGATGGCCGTCCTCGCCCTCCGACTCGGCAATTCCATCGATGGCGCTCGAGATTTGAGCTCGCGGGTCAGTGAACTCGCCGATCATTTCTACTTCACCACTAAAAGCAATTACCCCAACGTGGTCGTCAAACCGCAGCTCGCCGATAAAATTCCTGGCCGCTCGCTTCATCAAAGTAATTTCATCGCGAGTCGACCCGGAAATATCCAAAAGTAGCAACAGCGTGTACGGCTCCTCAGTCGCCGCGAAATGGGCGATCTTCTGCTTGACTCCGTTCTCGTAGATCGAAAAATCCTCGGCCTTGAGAGACTTTATTGCTCCACCGTTGGCGCTGGTGACCGATGCAGTGACCGTCACCAGATCAGTCTTGAGTCTGATTGGCTCGTCCTGATCTCGTTGAGGATCCTGCGCAATGGCGGCGAGTTGTGAACAGAGAATGGTAATAAGAAGCCAGATCGTGCGGGCTCTTAACATATCAACCCTCGATTGTCGCCTGATTCATTAATCCTACCAGAAAATTACAATTGAGAAATCCTGTAGTGAAATGTTCCCGGAATATCAACCCTTCCGAATCCACAAATGAAGAGCCCGTTTAAGAAACATTTGAGTGCTGACCTGTCAGGAGTTTCATGTTTGTAGCAACGGCAAAGAGAAAGGATTCGAACTCCTCAGTAGTTCCATGAAAACTTTTCGGCTCCAAGACATTGGTCAAATGCCTGATGTAGGCACGGCCCTGCCGACGGACGGCGGACGCCCACGCCGCTCAGGTCTTCAAACATTCCCCTCCTGACAGAGGGCGCTTCACCAGCCTCATCGGTCGGATTTCAGCTCGAACTCACTCTTAATAGTTCCATCTTGTAAGAGATCCTAAGCGATTCTTTTTCACCTTTACCTACTCTTATGCTATGGTTTTCGTCCAATTTGCCCGGAATAGCCAATGCCGGGCTCAATCGAGGACCAAATGCAAACGGTTGTTAAGGAAGGCGACACGGTCACGCTGCACTACAAGGGTACTCTCGACGACGGCACAGTGTTCGACACATCGGAAGGACGCGAGCCGCTCACATTCAAGGTCGGCGACGGACAGGTGATCGAGGGATTCGACGACGGCGTCCGCGGTATGGCGGTCGGCGAAGATCGTCTCATCAGCATCCCACCCGATAAAGCCTACGGCCAATATTACGAAGAGCTGGTCAAGGTCGTGCCTCGCAGCGGGTTTCCACCCGACACCGCGCCGATCGTAGGTTTGGCCTTTGAGATGGAACTGCCAAGCGGCGAATCGATGACCGTGCGAATCATTGACGTTGAGGGCGATGATGTCACGCTCGATGCCAACCACCTCCTGGCCGGCGAAGAGTTGCACTTCGACGTACACCTCATCAACATCAACAATGAATGAGCTCCCGCAGAACGAAGCATTTAACTGAACCCATCAGGATTGGAATCGACACCGGCGGCACGTTTACCGATTTCGTCGCCGCGAGCGGTTCTCGACAAACTGCTTTCAAGATTCCTTCCACTCCGAAAAACCCAGCCAACGCAATTCTCACCGGAATCGAGCGCATACTTGTCGACGCCGGCGCGGCAGATTTTGAAATCGTCCACGGCACGACTGTAGCGACCAATGCACTGCTCGAGAGAAAAGGCGCACGCACTGCTCTGATCACGACCGAAGGGTTTGAAGACGTAATCGAAATCGGAAGACAAGCTCGACCCGATCTTTACAACTTGATGGTCACGCGAGCCGAGCCGCTGATTTCACGCGAGCTTCGATTAGGTGTAATCGAACGAGTTGCACCTGGCGGCGAAATTGTGACGCCACTGGAAATGTCTTCGCTCGAACACGCCGTCGATCAGATCGCTTCTCACAAACCGAAAGTCGAATCGGTCGCGATCTGTCTTCTGTTCTCGTTTGCGAATCCTGCTCACGAAAAAATTGTCACTCGCGCACTCGAGTCACTGGGGATTCCGGTCTCGGAATCTCACAAGGTGCTGCCTGAATATCGCGAATACGAACGCACTTCTACAGTAGTGATAAACGCATATCTCGTTCCGCTGATGTCGCGTTATTTGAGTGCTCTCGCCGATGGGTTGAAATCTGTCGGAAGCTCATCCGACACAACGAAGGCAAAGAAGCAGACCGCAAGGCACATCCCCTCGCTGAGAGTGATGCAGTCGAACGGCGGATCAGTCTCAGCTCGAACCGCCGCAGCTGAACCTGTGCGCGCGATTCTTTCGGGGCCTGCGGGAGGTGTCGTCGGAGCGCTGCGAGTCTGCGGCGCCGCAGGTATTCGCGACATCATCACTTTCGATATGGGAGGCACGTCGACCGATGTCGCGTTGTGCAAGGGGGAGGCTCGCACCACGAACGAGGCTCTGGTAGCCGGTTTGCCGGTCGCTGTTCCGGTGATCGATATCCACACCGTTGGCGCTGGCGGTGGATCGATCGCCCGAGTCGACGCCGCCGGCGCGTTGCGAGTGGGACCCGAATCGGCGGGAGCCGACCCCGGCCCGGCGTGCTACGGCCGCGGCGATGAAGTGACCGTCACTGATGCGAACCTCGTGCTTGGACGCTTTGGAGTTCCGAGCCTGCTCGGCGGAGAGATGCCGATCGATTTCGGCCGCGCGGAATCGGTTCTGACGAGGCTTGGCGAAGAGATGAGCCGATTTGCCGGAAAGCGCGTCGACGCCCAGCAGGCGGCTCTCGGGGTGATCCGCGTAGCCAACGCCAACATGGAATCTGCGCTGAGAGTTGTGTCTGTTGAGCGCGGTCAGGATCCGCGACTCTTTACGTTGGTGAGCTTTGGCGGCGCCGGCGGTTTGCATGTTTGCCAGCTCGCAGCCGCATTGCGGATACCACGTGTGGTTGTTCCTCGCTCGCCGGGCACTCTCTCGGCGTTGGGAGTTCTTCTTGGCGATGTGGTCAAAGACTACTCGCGCACCGTGATGCTGAATGCGTCAGGGCTCGAAATGGAAACGCTCGAGCGGGGATTCAAGGCGCTCGAGCAGGAAGCGTTGCGCGATCTGAAACGCGAGGGCTTCGCCGAAAAAGCTTCGAGACTCACGCGCTCTGTTGCAATGAGATACACAGGGCAGTCGTTTGAGATCGACGTCCCACTGACCAAGCGGTTTCAATCGGTGTTTCATAATTCTCATCGCGAGAGATACGGCTACTCGGATAACTCGCGAGCGGTCGAGATCGTATCAGTTCGACTGCGTGCGGCAGGGATAACAGAAAAGCCACCGATCAAGCGACACAGGTCGGGCTCGTCGCGGCCTCGCCCACAGTCGATAGCGCGCGTTTTTCTCGAGAAGGGCCCTACGAATGTACCGGTTTTTGCTCGAGATTCGATGCAGCCCGGCGCAAGGATTGTCGGTCCCGCCATCGTCACCGAATATAGTTCAACCACACTGATCCCCGATCGCTTCCACACTCAGGTCGATACCTGGCTGAACCTGATCATCAAAGTGTCAGATGAGTCGGGCAGAAGATCACGCCGCAAAACTTGACATCGATCTTTTGAATATCGGAGACTGCGGCACCAACAAAATTGGTATGACCTTTTAGCAGGACGGTTCGTCGTAATGGCAGACTCATTGAAAGTAAGACCACGAGAGGATTGCCGCTGGGACCTTGTAAGTCTCGGCGAAGTGATGTTGCGCCTCGATCCCGGCGAGGGCCGCATTCATACCACTCGATCTTTCCAGGTTTGGGAAGGCGGCGGCGAATACAACGTTGCGCGAGGTCTGAAGCGATGCTTTGGACTGGACACCGCGATTGTTACCGCGTTCGCCGACAATCCTGTCGGCAGGCTCGTTCAGGATTTTATTTACCAGGGCGGCGTCGATCAGACTCACGTCAAGTGGGTGAAATATGACGGTGTCGGCCGCACCGTACGGAACGGGTTGAATTTCACCGAGCGTGGTTTTGGAGTTCGATCCGCTGTTGGATGTTCCGACCGAGGGCACACGGCGGTTTCACAGTTGCGACCTGGCGATATCGACTGGGAGACCATCTTTGGCCATGAAGGCAGTCGATGGTTTCATACCGGAGGAATCTTCACCGCTCTTTCAGAAACGACTCCGCTTGTAGCTCGCGAAGCCATGGAAGCCGCCAAGCGACACAGTGCTATCGTTTCCTACGATCTCAACTATCGCGACTCACTGTGGAAATCGATTGGCGGGAAGGAAAAGGCGCGCGAGGTTAATCGAGAGCTGGCGCCGCTGGTCGATGTGATGCTCGGCAACGAAGAGGACTTCACGGCTTGTTTGGGTCTCGAGGTGTCGGGATTGGACGCGGATCATTCGAATCTGGAACTCGACAGCTTTCGACGAATGATCCAGCGGGCTGTCGATGAGTTTCCAAATTTCAAAGTAGTTGCGACTACATTGAGAAATGCGAGGACCGCGACTTCGAACGATTGGGGAGCGGTCTGCTATTCCGGAGGAGAATTCTTTCAGGCGCCGACTCGTCAGAACCTCGAGATCCTGGATCGAGTTGGCGGCGGAGATTCGTTCGCATCAGGACTTATTTACGGCCTGTTGACGGAGCGAGGACCACAGTGGGCAGTAGAGTGCGGCGCCGCGCACGGTACTCTGGCGATGACCACTCCCGGAGACACGTCGACAGCCACATTGGCTGAGGTTGAGCGTGTGATGAAAGGCGGGACCGCTCGAGTTTCGCGGTGAGGGGGATGGCGGGTTCAGACTTCCGGGTTCAGAGTTCCGGGTCTCGCGTTCGGTGTTGCGAGTTCGTGTTTGAGTTCTTCTGAACCCTAAACCTTAAACTTTGACCCCCGAACTCCGAAACCTGAACCCTAAACTTATCTTTTCTTTATTTCCGGTTCTTCCGATTCCTGCGCCCTCTGTGCGAGCACCAGGTGATCGTGCATTGCCGTTGTCGCCGCCTCGGAGTTGTGTTCGCGAATAGCTCGATAAATCTGGCGGTGCATCTCCGCCGACTCCTTCAAATCTTTTGCGCGCTTCACGGTTTTGCTTCTGACATCGAGCAGAATAGTCGCCACCATATTCATCAGCGCCGTCAGAATCCTGTTGCCTGAAGCCGCGGCAACCATCTGATGAAAGCGCATATCGTGAACCAAATACTCTTCCGGATCATCCAGCGACGCATACATTCCGGCAAGCTCTTCAGCCATCGACGCCATATCGTCACCGGTAGCCCGTTCAGCGGCGAGTGCCGCCATCGCCATCTCAAGCGATCGACGAGCCTCGAACATCTCGGCTGAAGTAAAACCGTGAAGCGCGGCCATCAACCGCAGTGGGCTGCTGTCCAGAGCCGGTGGACCGTTGTTATCGACGACGAAAGTTCCGGCGCCCTGTCGCGATTGCAGCACTCCGTGCGCAGCAAGCGATTGTATTCCGGCGCGCAGAGTCGGGCGGCTGACCCCGAGCAGCTTCGCGAGGTCGCGTTCGGGAGGCAGGCGATCACCTCGCTGAAGCTCCCCACGATGGATCATTTCGCGAAGATGTTGAACGACTTCTTCGGAACTGGTCCCACCTTTGTCTTGTTCGAGGGTCTTGAATTTTTTCGGTTTCGAATCGGTCATACCAATTGCAATAGGACCCATCGGTCCCAAAGGTCCTATTGTGAAGCGTCAAAATCGTCCAGTAGCATCGCCATCTTAGCCAATGTGTGCGATATTGTCGAACTCGATCAATTACCGCTGTAGGGGATCGGTCTTACCAGTTAGACACGCAGCCAAATGTCCTTCCGATGCATAAAACCAATCGCTGTTTTGTCGATAGGTTTGCTGTGCGCTTTCAATTTCAGGACAGTACCGCCGACTCCCGTATCTCCAGTGCCGAGCGCATCACAGCTAGCCTGGCAGCAGCTGGAATACTACGGCTTTGTTCATTTTGGTATGAACACGTTCACCGATCACGAATGGGGCGAAGGCCGCGCCGACCCGAGCATTTTCAGCCCGACTGCCCTCGACTGCCGCCAGTGGGCTCGAGTCGTCAGGGACGCGGGAATGAAAGGAATAATCATTACCGCGAAGCATCACGACGGGTTTTGTCTCTGGCCGTCGAACACCACAACCTACTCGGTCAGGGGCTCAAAATGGCGTGACGGCAAGGGCGACGTGCTAAAGGAACTCTCCGAAGCTTGCCGAGAATACGGCTTGAAGTTCGGCGTCTACATATCGCCCTGGGATCGCAACCATCCTCTCTACGGTAAGCCGGCTTACAATCGGGTCTACAAAGACCAATGGCGAGAGGTGCTGACGAATTACGGCGAAGTCTTCGAAGCCTGGCTGGACGGCGCTAATGATCAGACGAAACGGATGGTCTACGACTTTGATGGATTCTTCCGAACGATCCGGCAGTATCAACCGAAGGCCGTGATCTTCAGCGACGCCGGGCCGGATATCCGATGGGTTGGAAATGAAAAGGGGTTCGCCGGCGAAACGAACTGGTCGACGCGAGACAACGAAGGTACCTTCCCCGGTTTCGCAGATGAGAAGGCATTGAACGTCGGTGACGAAACCGGCGGTTCGTGGATACCGGCCGAATGCGACGTATCCATTCGGCCCGGTTGGTTCTATCACTCGGCTGACGACGAGAAAATAAAATCGGTGTCCGACTTGATGTCTATCTACTATGCTTCGGTCGGTCGCAATGGAAATCTGCTGCTGAACATTGGAGTCGACAGGCGCGGTTTAGTGAACGAGCGCGATGTGGCGCGGCTTGTGGAATTCAAGAAGGCCCGCGAGGAGTCTTTCAAAACCAACCTTGCGAGAGGTCGCGTGACTGCGTCAAACGTCAGGGGTAACGAAAAGCAGTTCGATGGCGAAAAAGCAATCGATCAGCGCGACGAGACTTATTGGGCAACAGATGACGGCGTAACAAAGGCAAGTTTGGAAATCGATTTCGGCCGAGAGGTCGAGTTCAATCGATTTGTCGTTCAGGAGAACATTGCACTAGGCCAGCGCGTCAAACGCTTTTCACTCCGAATCTGGAAAGACGATAGGTATCAGACGATCACCGAACAAACGACGATCGGTCATAAACGAATTCTGATATTGCCGTCTTCGCGCACTAACAAGGTCCAGCTTGTGATCGAAGATTCAAAGGCGTGTCCAGTCATTAGCAACATCGAGATATACAACGCGACGGAAAAATAGGAGTTCCGGGTTCAGAGTTCAGGGTTCTGGGTCACTATGTTGGATTTGGACCTATTGCGAATACCATCAACCCTGAACTCTCGGAACCCTGAACTCGGAACCCTGAACCCGGAACCCTGAACATCCGACTCTGCGAGGTCCCAAGTGAAGATACTTACAAAATCGCTTGCGGCGTTTGCTGCTCTTCTTGCCTTGGTTGTCATCTCGGCCGCGCTGCAAAAGACGAACACACCTACAGCGCCGAAACGCGATTATCCTGTTAAACCCGTGCCGTTCACCGCAGTGCATCTCAACGATCAATTTTGGGCGCCTCGAATTGAGATCAATCGAACCGTGACAATTCCGTTTGCATTTCAAAAGTGTGAAGAGAACGGTCGCCTGGCAAACTTCGACCGCGCTGCTGCCATGCTCAGAGGTGAAAAGAACGACGGAAAGTTGCCGCCGTATCCGTTCGACGACACCGATCTGTACAAGGTGATCGAAGGCGCGTCCTACACGCTCAGCGTGCACCCCGATCCGAAGCTCGAATCGTATGTTGACGGATTGATCGCGAAGATCGCGACCGCGCAGGAACAGGATGGGTATCTTTACCCGGCGCGCACAATCAATCCCCAGAAGCCTCATCCGTGGGCAGGTTCGGCTCGATGGGAGTTGGAAAAAGTCGACAGCCACGAGTTGTACAACCTCGGTCATTTGTATGAAGCCGCGATAGCTTACTATCAGGCAACTGGTAAGCGTTCGCTGCTGGAGATTGCGTTAAAGACTGCCGATTTGCTCGACCGAACTTTTGGACCGGGCAAGCAATCGATATGGCCGGGACACCAGATCACCGAGATGGGTCTCGCGAGACTGTATCGTGCGACAGGCGATGATCGTTATCTCAAGCTGGCCAAGTTTCTGCTGGATGTTCGCGGACCAGACGGCTCGAAAGGCAGCGGGCGGACCTACAATCAGAGTCACAAAAAAGTAATCGATCAGACAGAAGCCGTAGGCCACGCGGTCCGCGCAACATATATGTATTCGGGAATGGCCGACGTTGCCGCTCTAACCGGCGATACAAGCTACATTAACGCGATCGACAAAATCTGGGAAAACGTTACGTCGGCGAAGTTGTACATAACCGGCGGCATTGGAGCGAGCGGCTCGGGCGAAGCATTCGGAGCCAACTACGAACTCCCGAACATGACCGCCTATAACGAAACCTGCGCGGCAATCGGAAACGACTATTGGAACTACAGATTGTTTTTGCTTCACGCCGACGGCCGCTACATCGATGTGATGGAGCGCACGTTGTACAACGGACTTATCTCTGGCGTCTCGCTCGATGGTAAGTTGTTCTTCTATCCCAATCCGCTTGAATCGAACGGCCAGCACCAGCGGAGCCCGTGGTTCGGCGTTGCTTGTTGCCCTGGAAATATCACCCGGTTTATCGCATCGGTCCCTGGATATGTTTACGCTCAACAAGGCGATCGGCTTTACGTAAACCTCTTCGCGTCGGGCACGGCGGATTTGAAACTCGATAGCGGGTTGCAAGTGAATGTCATCCAGGAAACTCGATACCCGTGGGACGGTGGGGTGAAGATGATTGTCAATCCGGCTCGCTCCTCGGATTTCACGATCAACGTTCGCATTCCGGGATGGGCGAGAAACGAACCGGTACCCGGTGATCTGTATCACTTTATTGACAAGACCGACGAACCGGTGGCGTTGAAAATCAACGGCAAGCCTGTTGCTGTAGATGTTGAAAAAGGATTTGCACGAATCACTCGATCGTGGAAACGAGGCGATGTGATCGAGCTCACACTTCCGATGCCGGTGCGTCGAGTGATCGCCAATCAAATGGTGGAGGCTGATCGCGGCCGCATCGCGCTCCAACGAGGTCCGATAGTCTATTGTGCGGAATGGCCGGACAATCCACAGGGTCACGTACGCAATCTGATGCTGACCGATCAAGCAAAACTCAGCGCCGAATTCGTCAGCGACCTGCTCGGCGGGGTAACAGTTATCAAGGGAAAGGCAACGTCTCTGACCTACGATCAACGTGATCAAGTAGTGAAGAGCGAGCAGGACTTCACCGCGATCCCTTATTTCGCGTGGGCCAACCGCGGGCCCGGCGAGATGATTGTCTGGGTTCCAAACAGCGAGTCTTCCGCGAGACCACTCCCGCGACCGACTATCGCTTCGACAAGCAAGATAAATGCTTCTGGCGGCCGCAATCTGCGAGCGATAAACGATCAAGCCGAGCCAAAATCATCCGACGATCCCTCGAACACGTACTTTCACTGGTGGCCTCGCAAAGGCACAACCGAATGGGTCGAGTATCAGTTTCAAAAGCCGATTGAGGTTTCCGAGGCTGAGGTGTACTGGTTTGACGACACAGGGCACGGTGAATGTCGCGTGCCGCAATCGTGGCGAATTCTTTACAAGGATGGCGATCAATGGAAACCGGTTGCGAACGCTGCTGGTTACGACACCGAGAAGGATCGATACAACAAAGTCGCCTTCAAAGCGATCACCACAACAAGTCTCAGGCTCGAAGTGTCGATGCAGCCAAACTGGTCGGCGGGGATACAAGAGTGGAAAGTAAAATGAGCTGTTAGCAATGCATTAACTGGATTACTGGAATAGACCGGTATTTCGGTCCGAAGCGGAGATTCGTAGCTTTCATAACATTCGGATCGATGCTCAGTCAGAAAATCTCATCGAACCGGTGGCCTTTATCGAAATCGCCAATCTTGACGCTTCAAAGCACCACACAT
>Ga0075425_100005259_pt1 | contig 13436 bp, 15 predicted proteins | sample SoiMethybrSBSTD4_FD_75300 | JGI IMG/M metagenome (GOLD analysis project Ga0075425, IMG submission 75300) | Bulk soil microbial communities from a Populus tree surrounding site in Tennessee, USA - Soil MetaG P. TD hybrid SBSTD4 | ecosystem: Environmental > Terrestrial > Soil > Tree plantation...
GTCGCCCGGGTGTTCTGGGCCAAGCTCTGGCGCCGGGAGTGGGCCGTCAACCAGCGCCTCATCGACCCCGTGTACAAGCCCCTGCACTGGCACGTCGACGACGGGTTCCCGATCGGGTCGTCGGCCGAGGACGTCGAGCGCCTGGCCGAGCTGGGCCGGCGTTGGCTCGAGCTGGCCGGCGTCGCCCGCTACGACGTCCTCGTCAGCGTGCTCCCGCCGGGTCCAAACCTGGCGTACTGGCAGCTCGTGCTCGGCAGCCGCCAGGCGGGCGTGTCGGCGCTGCACATGAACCCGTCCACCACCGTCGAGCAGTTGGCCGCAGCCCGGCCCAACGTCATCGCCGGGCGCCCGAGCGACCTCGTCCGGCTCCTCGAGGCGGCTCGCCCTGTCGATCGCAACCTCGACGGCCTGCGCACCCTGCTCGTCGCCGGCGGCCGCCTCGACGACGTCACCCGCCGGCATTTGACCGCGCTCGTCGACGGTCAGGCGGCGGTTGTCACCGCCTGGGCGCCGCCGGGCGTGCGGTCGCTGTGGACCCAGTGCCGGGAGGGCGACGGGTTCCACTCGGCCCCCGACGTCGAGCTCCTCGATGTCGTCGACCCCCTCTCGGGCGTGCCGGTCGCCGAAGGCACCGAGGGTGAAGTCGTGTGGACGGCCCTCGACTGGAAAGGCACCGTGTTCCTCCGCCTGCGCACAGGGGTCTACGGCGCCGTCGACACGAGTCCCTGCCCGGCGTGCGGACGCTCGACGCCGCGGCTCATCCCGACCTCGACGGCAGAGCCCCGTTTCGCCCGCGTCCTCGACTCCCACCCGAGGGTCCAGGCCTGGCAGGCCGAACTGCGCACCGTCGACGGCCAGGAGGAGCTGATCGTCTACATCAGCCTCGAGCCCAACGGCCGCCCGGGGCGCCTGCTGCGCGAGCTCGACCGGCACCTCACCGTCACCCAGTTCGTCGTCCTCGACCGCCGCCGCCTCGACGCCCGACTCACCTCATACGGCGACACTCGCGTCCTCGACCTGCGCCCGTAGAGCACACTGAAGGGGTGACCGAGGAGGACCGCGGTCCCGCCCCCTGGGCCCCGCTCGAATCTCCAGCTCCCGCGCCGCCGCCCGGACCGGGCGCGCCGCTGCCACCGCCCCAGGGCGCGCCGTGGCAGGCGCCGCCGCCGTGGCAGGCACCGCAGTTCGGCACGCAACCGAAGGCCGGCGACTACCGCACCGGGCCGCTGCCGCTCCACCCGATGACGCTGAGCGACATCCTCGACGGTGCGTTCAAGCTGTTGAAGGCCAACTGGCGCACCGTGCTGCTCATCACCGCGGCCTTTGTCGTGCCTCTGCACCTCATCTCGGCGTTCGTGCAGCGCAACCTGTACAGCGGCCGGAGCTTCTTCGACGCGGTCAACAACCCGACGCTCCAGTCGAGCAACAGCGACAATGCGCGACTTGCCATCGCCGGTGCCGTGGCGCTCGTCAGCCTGCTCGTCACCCCATTCGTTGCCGGCGCCATCAGCAAGGTGGTGGCGGCGTCCTACCTCGGCGGAGAGGAGACGGTCGGTTCGGCCCTCCGAGCGACCGGCCGGCGCACGGGCGCGCTGCTCGGCGCCTGGCTGTGCGTGCACATCCTCGAGAGCATCGGATTCGTCCTCTGCATCTTTCCCGGCCTGGTCGTGATGGCGACCTTCGTCGCCGTGGCGCCGGCCATCGTCATCGAGGGCCTCGGACCCATGCGCGGGATGCGCCGCTCGGCGCGCCTGTTGTGGCCGCGGCTGTTCCCGACCATGGGGATCGCCCTGGTGTCCGGGCTGCTGGCGAGCGTGGTGGGGAATGCGCTCGGCACGGTGCCGAGCTTCGCCGCCCTTGCGATCGGCCTGAAGTACGGATGGCCCCTCCTGGCCGCGGGCTCGATCCTCTCGGCGCTCATCACGACGCCGTTCGTCGCCATCGTCGCCACGCTGATCTACTTCGACGGTCGCATCCGTCAGGAGGGCTTCGACCTGCAAGTCATGGCCGACGACTTGGCTCGGCGCTCGCCGACGTGAGTCCGGCGCTGGTCGGCCTTCTCGCTGATCTCCCCAAGCCCACGCGGCCGCCCGGCCAGGTCAGCCGGACGATCGACCGGGTCCTCGCCCGCCCCGAGTACCGCCATCCAGGCCCGTCGTTCCTCGAGCGCATCCAGCACGACGTACTGGATTGGATCGCTCGCGCGTTGACAGGCGTCGTCGGCGCGGGCCTTGGCGCGTGGATCGCCCTCGCCCTGATCCTCGGCCTCGTTGCCCTCGTCGTGTGGCGTTTGGCGAGTGGCGTGAGTCGCGATCCAGGACAAGGCGTCGTGGTGTCGGCAGGCAGGCTGCGGCCCGCGGCCGACTGGCGGGCCGAGGCCGAGGCCCACGAGCGGGCCGGGGAGTGGCGCCAGGCCGTCCGCGCCCGCTACCGCGCCCTCGTCGCCGACTTGGCCGGCCGCGGCTTGCTGCAAGAGATCCCGGGTCGCACCGCCGGTGAGTACCGCGTCGAGTTGGGTGACGCCCTTCCCGCCGCGTCGACGCAATTCGCAGGGGCCACCGAGCTGTTCGAGGGAGCCTGGTACGGCAGGCGGCCGACTGATGCGACCGACGCCGCCCATTTCCGTGCGCTCTCCGATCGGGTGCTGGAGGTTGCGAGGTGAGCGCGCAGACGCGCACTAGGCGGTGGATGCCGTGGATCTTCGTCGCTCTCGGTATCGCCCTCGCCGTGGCCATCGCCGGTGGCGGTGGCAACGACACCGGCCGGACCTACGACCCGACATCGACGAGCACCACCGGGACGAAGGCCCTCGTCGACTCCTTGCGGGCCCTCGATGTCGACGTGGCCGTCGAGTCCGGCGCCCCGAGCGCTGGCACGACGGCCCTCCTCGTTCTGGTCGACGGGATGGGCGACGCCCAGCGGCACGCGATTTCGTCGTGGGTCGACGCGGGTGGCACGCTCGTCGTCGCCGACCGGGATTCGCCTCTGAACCCGTTCCGCACGGCGCGGCCGACGTTCCTCGGCCTGGTGCAGCGGGATCTCCCCCGGCGCTGCGACGTGCCGGCCCTGCGTCAGGTGGACCACGTGATCGTGCCGCAGGCGGCGTTGCTCAGGGTGCGCCCGCCTGCGGTGGGCTGCTTCACCAGCGGTGACGACGCGTGGCTTGTCACCCAACCGCAGGGTCGCGGCAACCTCGTTGTGGTCGGCGGCGCCGACGCCTTCACCAACGGTTCGCTGGGCGACGGCGACAACGGCCTGCTCGCCGTTACCCTCCTCGCGCCGACGACAAGCGCGCACGTCCAGGTGCTCCCGCTGCCTGCTCCTGGTAGCGGTCGCAAGACGCTCGTCGACCTCATCTCCGAGAACGTGAAGCTGGCCCTGCTCCAGCTCGGCATGGCCTTCGTGCTGTACGCCGTGTGGCGGGCGCGCCGCCTCGGCCGGCCGGTGCTCGAGCCCCAACCGGTCGAGATTCCCGGATCCGAGCTGACGGCAGCGGTGGGCCGCCTGTTCCAGCGGGCCCACGCGCGCGGCCGGGCCGCTGACCTCGTCCGCGACGGAACGCGCCGATCGCTCGCCCAACGCCTGGGCCTGGCGCCCGACGCGCCCGTCGACGCGGTCGCCGAGGCCGCCGCGGCGCGGATCGGTAAACCGGCGGACGAGGTGCGCGCCGTGCTCGCGGGGCCCGAGCCCGCCGACGAGCGGGCGTTGGTGGCAGTCACCCAGGAAGCCGAGGCATTGAATCGGGAGGTGAGCGGTGCCGTCTAGCAACGACGGGCCCAGGGAGGCGGTCCTACGCGTCCGCGACGAGGTCGCCAAGGCCGTGGTCGGCCAGGAGCGGGTGGTCACCGCGCTTGTGGTCGCCCTCCTCGTGCGTGGACACGTTCTGCTCGAGGGGGTGCCGGGGGTGGCCAAGACGCTCCTCGCGAAGGCCCTCGCGGCCTCGCTCGAGCTGGACTTCAAGCGCCTCCAGTTCACACCCGACCTCATGCCCTCCGACGTGGTCGGTCAGCTGATCTACGAGCGCCAGGAGTTCCGCTTTCGGCCCGGGCCCGTGTTCACCAACCTCCTCCTTGCCGACGAGGTGAACCGCACGCCGCCGAAGACCCAGGCGGCGCTGCTCGAGGCGATGGAGGAGAGGCAGGTCTCCATCGAGGGCGAGGCCCGGCCCCTCCCCGATCCCTTCCTCGTCGTCGCCACCCAGAATCCCGTCGAGTACGAGGGCACGTACCCGCTCCCCGAAGCCGAGCTCGACCGCTTCCTGCTCAAGGTTCTCGTCGACTACCCGTCGGTCGAGGAGGAGGCCGCCATCGTGGCCCGGCACGACGAGGGGCTCGACCCCCACGACCTCGCATCCGTCGGGGTTCGGCCCGTCGCCGGCGCCGCCGACCTCGCAGCGGCCCGCAAGGAGGTGGCGGCCGTCACCGTCGACGAGCGCGTCCGCGACTACATCGTCGCTGTGGTGCGGGCGACGCGTGTGTCGCCATCGGTGTCGCTCGGCGCGTCGCCACGCGGCGCCACCATGGTCCTCTGGGCAGCCAAGGCGTGGGCGTGGCTGGCCGGCAAGCCCTTCGTCACACCGGACGAGGTGAAGGCGGTCGCCCTTCCTACCCTCCGGCACCGCATCCAGCTCAGGCCCGAGGTCGAGCTCGAAGGGGGCACCGCCGACGGCGTGCTGAACGGCGTGCTCGCCTCGGTGCCAGTGCCGCGGTAGTGCCCGTCCCGACCCGCCGCCTCGCCGTCGTGGCCGCGATCGCGGCGATCGTCGTGTTGCTCGCACCCGTGCGGCCAGGATGGACGATCATCGTCGTCGAGCTCGTGTTGCTCGGCGCGGCGACGGCCGACGCCTTCGTCGCGCCCGCCCCAGGATTGATCGACGTCGATCGCGAGCTGCCCGGCGTGCTTCCGCTCGATGGCGAAGGCGAGGTGGCCTGGCAGGTCCGCAATCCCACGCGTCGGCGAGTCACGGTGTGGGTCGCCGACGAACTGGCGCCATCGCTGCGGCCGACGTCCCGGCGCGCCCGCCTCGTGTTGCCGGCCAGCGGACGGGTCACGGCCAGCGCCGGCCTGCACCCGTCCCGGAGGGGACGGTTCACGCCCACCGAGATGACGGTGCGCGTCGAAGGCCCCCTCGGCTTGGCCGCCCGTCAGCGCCGCCGCCAAGTTCCGGGGCTGCTGCGCGTCTACCCGCCGTTCAAGTCGCGCCAGGAGGCCGAGCTGCGCATCGACCGCGCCCGCATCCTCGAGGTAGGTCTTCGATCGGCCCGCGGCCAAGGCGGCGGCACCGAGTTCGACTCGCTGCGCGAGTACGGCGTCGACGACGAGACGCGCCGCATCGACTGGTCGGCGACGGCCCGCACCACCCGCGTGATCGTCCGCACCTACCGCGCCGAACGGAATCAGACCGTGCTGCTGTTGCTCGACACCGGTCGCACGATGGCGGGCCAGGTCGACGACGTGCCCCGCCTCGATCACGCGATGGACGCGGTGATGATGCTGACGGCGGTGGCGACTCGCCTGGGCGATCGCGCCGGGCTCGTCGCCTTCGACGAGGGCGTGCGCGCCATGGTCGGGCCGGGGCACGCCCGCGGCCAGCTCGCGCGCGTGACCGAGGCCATGTACACCCTCGAGCCCAGGCTGGTGGAGAGCAACTACCGCACAGCGTTCGCCCAGACGCTCGCCCGCTTCCGTCGACGCGCCTTGCTCGTGCTGCTGACCGAACTGGCCGAAGCCCCCGTGGCCGAGACCCTTCTTCCCGCATTGCCGCTCGTCGCCCGGGATCATCTCGTGCTGGTGGCCGGCATCCGCGACCCGAAGGTCGACGAGTGGGCGGCGGCCGTGCCCGCCAACGCCGGTGAGGCCTACCGCAAGGCGGCCGCCGTTGAAGCCCTTGACAGCCGCCGCCGCACCGTGGCCCGCCTCCGCGGCCTCGGCGCGACCGTCATCGACGCCCCACCCGGCCGCCTCGCCCCCCAGCTCGCAGACGCCTACCTCCACCTCAAGGCCACCGGCCGCCTCTAGCTCTCGCCCAAGGCTCCCGTCAGCCCTTGGGCCGCGGCGGCGCGGCCCCGAACAATGAGCCAGGTCAGCAGGACGGCTTCGCCGAGGACGCCGATGCCGACCCGGGCCCAGGTCGGCAGCGACGATCCGGTCACGAACCCCTCGATGGTGCCGGCGGCCGCGAACACCACGACCAACCCGGCGACGATCGCCAGCGCCCGCCTGCCCTCCTCGGCCAGGGCGGCGCGGCGCGTGCGGTCGCCGGGATCGATGAGCGTCCAGCCCAGACGCAGGCCGGCGCCGCCGGCGATGAACACCGCGGTCAGCTCCAGGAGGCCGTGGGGAAGGATGAGGCCCCAGAACTTGGTTTGCTGGCCGACGGACGCGAACAGCCCTCCGGCCACGCCGACGTTGGCGCCGTTGACCATGAGGATGAGTGCTGTCGGCAGGCACAGGAGGATGCCTGCGGCGAAGGCGTAGATCGACACCTGCACGTTGTTGGTGAACACGTGCGAGGCGAACTCTGACGCAGGCGCGGAGCGGTAGTACTGCTCGAAGTCCTGGTTGACGTAGGCCTCACGCACAGCCTTGGGCCCTGTGGCCTCGACCGCCCGCGGCGAGCTGGCGACCCAGAGGCCCACGGCGAAGGCGGGGATCAGGAGCAGCGCCGCGCTCACGGCGACGAAGCGGCGGCTGTACCAGACGGCGGCGGGGAAAGTGACGGCGAAGAAGTGACCCAGAGCCCGCAAGGTTCGGGGCCGGCTGCCGTAGACCACGGCGCCCGCCCGTGCCACGAGGCTGCTGAGGGTCGCCGTCAGGGCCGGGTCGCGGTAGGTGGTGCGGGCGTAGGAGAGATGGGTTGCCGTTCGCTGGTACAACGCGACCATCTCTTCGAGCTCGTCGGGCGACAGCCTTCCGACGCTTCGTCCCGCCCGCCGCACGAGCGACGAGAGGCGATCCCACGACGGCTGGTTGGTGGCGAGGAAGGTGTCGACGTCCACTGTCTCTCTCGAGTCCTACGGTAAACGCATGGACACGCGCCCAGCCGCGGTCGTGATCCCCGAGGCCGTACCCCTCGACCTCGAGACGGCGAGCATCGGATCGCGCTTCCTCGGCCTGCTCATCGACTGGACCATCCAGGGCGCCCTGCTGCTGGTCCTCTTGATCATCGTGTCCAATACATCGGTCGGATGGCTGGGCACGACGATCGTCTTCATCCTCATCTTCCTGATCATCTGGGGCTATCCGATTGCCCTGGAGACGCTGTGGCGGGGCCGCACGGTGGGCAAGGTCGCCATCGGCCTGCGCGTGGTGACCAAGGAGGGTGGTCAGGAAGGCTTCCGCCACGCCGCCATACGGGCCGCACTCGGCATCGTCGACTTCCTGTTGACCTCAGGTGCCTGCGCCGTGATCTGTGTGTTGCTCACCCGCGACAACCAACGCCTCGGTGACCTCGCGGCGGGCACCGTCGTGCTGCGAGAGCGCACGGGCTTGCGCCGGCCGACGCCGACCACCTTCTCGGCGCCGTACGGGCTCGATGCCTACACCGAAAGCCTTGACTTGGCCGGCCTCGGCGCCGCGGAGTACGGCGTGGTGCGAGCCTTCCTGTTGAGGGCTCCCTCGTTGCGGCCCGACGTACGCGCACGGCTGGCCGCGCAGGTGGGGGAGAGCATCGCCAAGCTCGTGCAACCGCCCCCGCCGCCGGGCGTGCCCGCCGAGGTCTTCCTGGCATCGGTGGCCGCCGCTTACCGCAAGCGCGGCTCTTAGGCTGAGCATTCGATGACGGCCTATCTCGACCACGCGGCGACCACGCCGATGCGCCCCGAGGCGGTCGAGGCCATGCTGCCGTTTCTCACCGAGCGGTTCGGCAACCCGTCGGGGTCGCACGCCGTCGCGCGCGAGGCCCGCAAGGCTCTCGACGAGGCCCGGGACATGGTTGCCGCGTGCCTCGGCGCCCGCCCGGGCGAGATCGTCTTCACGGGCAGCGGCACCGAGGCCGACAACCTGGCGATTGTCGGCCACCACCACACACGTCCGGGCCCCGTCGTGTGCACCGCCGTCGAGCACCACGCTGTGCTCCATGCCTGTCGGGCCCTGCCCGAAAGCCGCCTCGCACCGGTTCGACCCGACGGCGTCGTCGACCTCGAGAAGCTCGGGGCACTCCTCGACTCCTCTGTCACCGTCGTGTCGGTGATGCTCGCCAACAACGAGGTGGGCACCGTCCAGCCCCTCGACGACGTGGCGCGTACCGTCCGTGCCGCGGCGCCCGAAGCTGTCCTCCACACAGACGCCGTGCAGGCCTTCTCCTGGCTCGACGTGGCCGACCTGGCCGCCGCTGCCGACCTGGTCGCCGTCAGTGCCCACAAGTTCGGCGGGCCCAAGGGCGTCGGTGCCCTCGTCGTGCGCGACGGCGTCGCCATCGAGCCGATCATCCATGGAGGCGGCCAGGAGCGCGACCGGCGCAGCGGCACGTACAACGTGGCCGGCATCATCGGCATGGCCGCTGCCATGCAGGTCACCGCGGGCCAGCGCGCAGAAACCGTTGCCCGGGTGCAGGTCCTGCGCGATCGCCTGGCCGATGGCCTCCTCGCCGCCATCCCCGACGCCGTCGAGACCGGCGACCGTGTCAACAAGGTCGCCGGCAACTGCCATATCTCGTTCCCGGGCGTGGAGTCCGAGGCCCTCCTCGTCCTGCTCGACGGCGCGGGCGTGTGCGCCTCGGCGGGCTCGGCGTGCACCAGCGGAGCCGTCGAGCCGTCCCACGTGCTCACCGCCATGGGCGTCCCAAGCGATCGCGCCGCCGGCTCCCTTCGTCTGTCGCTCGGCGCGACCACCACCGAAGCCGACGTCGACCTCGCCCTCGAGGTCATCCCGCCCGCCGTGGAGCGGCTCCGGTCCTCAATATGAGAGTCCTGGCCGCCATGTCGGGCGGCGTCGACTCCTCGGTCGCCGCCGCCATGCTCCTCGAGGCCGGCCATGAGGTGGTCGGCGTCACGATGCGCCTCTGGGAGGGGGACGTCGAGGGCACCTGCTGTTCGGTGGCCGAGATCGACGACGCCCGCCGGGTCGCGCAGCAACTGGGGATCGACCACTGGGTGTTCAGATTCACCGACGACTTCGAGGCCCACGTCGTCAAGCCCTACGCGGCCGCCCACGCCGCGGGCCTTACGCCGAACCCGTGCATCGAGTGCAACCGCCACGTGAAGTTCGATCGTCTCCTGCGGCGGGCGACGCAGCTCGGCTTCGACGCCGTCGCCACGGGCCATCACGTCCGCATCCGACGCGAGAACGGCCGCGTCCAGCTGCTGCGGGGCGCTGACCAGGCCAAGGACCAGTCCTACGTGTTGTACGTCCTCGGCCAGCGACAGCTCGAGCGCTGCCTGTTTCCGGTCGGCGAGATCACCAAGGCGGAGGTCCGGGCGCGCGCCGCCGCGCTCGGCCTGCGCACGGCGGCCAAGCCCGACAGCGTCGAGGTGTGTTTCGTAACCGCCAGCGGTGGGCGGGAGTCATTGCTCCGCAGCCGGGTCGGCTTGCGCCCCGGCCGGGTCGTCGACACGAGTGGCGAGGTCGTGGGCCACGTCGACGCCACCGAGCTGGTGACGATCGGCCAGCGCCGCGGGCTCGGCATCGGTGGCGGGGCCCGCCGCTACGCGTTGTCGGTCGACCCCGCAGTCGGAACCGTCGTCGTCGGCGACCTCGACGATCTGATGACCGACGCCGTCGAGTTGACCGACGTGACGTGGGTCGATGGACCGGTGACCGGCGCGGTCGAGGCCCAGTGCAGCGCCCACGGAGCCGCCGTAGAGGCGACCCTCGACGGGGCGACCGTCCGTTTCGCTCAGCCCCATCGCCGGGTGGCACCGGGGCAGAGTGTCGTCCTCTATCGCGGCGACGTCATGCTCGGCGGCGGGATCGCGTCATGACCGACGAGGTCGGGGGAGAAGAGGAAGAGGAGGAGGCAGCGCGGGAGTGGCCGGTGAAGGGTCCGGCCACAGCGCAGCAGGCCCTTCTTGCCATCGGCTTCGTGTTCTTCCTGGGCATCGCCATCGGCTTCCTGCTGTGCCGGACGTTTTAGCCGGCGTCGATGTAACCCAGCTCGACCAGCCAGTCGCCAGCGATGTCGAGAACTCTTGCTCGCTCGTGGGCGGGGAGCTGCATCCACTTTCCCGGCCCGATTGGCCCGGTGGCGCCGAAGCGGGCCACCTGTCGCTTGGACCGTTCTTCGACGGCCTGGAGGACCTCGTCGCTTCCCGCGAGCCCGAGCCACTGGAACAGGTCCGCGGCAGCCGCGACCGGATCGCCCAGCATCGCCTCGTAGCGCACCTGGCGAAAGCGGCGCAGGAGGTGGCGATATCGCTGGAGGTCGTCCAGCAAAGCCACCCATTCGGCTGCTGCGTCGGCGACGGTCCGGGGCGCCATCGGCGAGTCCATCAGCGAACGAACGGCGTCACGCCCGTCGCGAACCACATGGATGAACCAGGCGTCGGGATAAAGAGACGTGATCAGCGGTAGGCGGGCGATGTTGCTGGGTGACTTCTCGAGGAACCACTCGGCGCTCGGCTTGTAGGTATCGCGGGCGCGGGCGAACAGGCCGTCGCAGAAGCGGCGCATCACGGCGACGATCTCGTCGTGCTCCAAGAAGGCGGGTAGACCCTCGCTGTCGGCGTTGTGGGCGTTGAGCCAGACCGCCTCGAGGGCACCCATGATCACCGTCTCGCTCGGGTCCAGCCGCCCCGGTTCCACCTCCACGGTGGGGACGGTGACGACGGCGGGATGGGCGAGCAGCAGCTCCTGCAGCCAGGTCGTGCCGGTACGCCTGCTTCCGAGAACGAAGATGACCCGTCCCTCGAACGGGCTGGCATACGGTGCCTCGCTCACCTGGAACGGGCTCCTCTGACCTTGCGTACGCGCCGTCTCAGCCGTCGGGCGACATCGGCGCCGAGCCGGTGGCCAACCTCCACGTTGGCCGAAATCGCCATGTCGCCCCAAGCAGCGACCCGTTCGGGCAGGCGGGCCGTGTTCATCTCGTAGTCGAAATGGTGGAGGAGATCGGCGCCGACGATCTCGACGATCGCGCCGGCCCGTCCTGTGGCGACGGTCGGCAGCGCCGGCGCGGCTCCGACCACGGCAGCGGCTCGGGCGATGGCGTCGTCATCGACCTCGAAGCCCAGCGCGGGAACCAAGGCACTGAGCAGCCGAACGGGGTCCCGCAGCAGATCCTCGGTGCGCAGGTCGTACCGGTGAGGATGCTCCAGGCTGAGGACGAGGCGTTGGTCGTCGATCCATCGCTTTGCTGCTTCGCGTGGCGAGGACTCGTGTGGAGGCGACGACTGTCGGGCCGCCACCTGGCGGCCGTCGCGCACGAGCTGGATGAGACAAGCGTCGGGGTAGAGCCCGGCAACTTCGTCGGCGAAGCGGATGTGACCCGGCGAGTATTCGACGACCCGATCGGCTGAAGTTTGCGCGAGGAACGCCTCGTAGGGGGCGTCAGCGAGGCGTCGAGTCTCAAGGAGGAGCGACTGCGCGTCAGCGAGGCCCGAGAGAGCCGCGGGACCGCGTTCGCCACCGTCCCAGTGCTCGAGGATCCAGTCGACGCCACACTCGAATATGTGAGTCGGGGCCGGCATGGCTGCTGCGCCGGGAAGCGTGCCGAGCGCACGTAGGAGCCGCTCGGCGCCGCTCCCGGCTGTCGCGAGCAAGAAGATGAGGCGCCCGTAGACGGCGCTCTCGCCCGCAGCCCCCTCGTCGAGCGCGAGCTCGGGTGGTCGCATGAACGCAGGCTACGGATCCGATCCCCGGGTCGTCATGTTCCCGCGTTGTATCAAGAAGGCGAGATGAGCGCAGCGGTCGTCGTTCTCAGGATCGCGTTGGCGGCGGTGTTCGGGGCCGCCGGATGGGCGAAGTTCGCCGACGTGTCCGGCACCCGTCAGGCTGCTCGCGACTTCGGCGTGCCCGCGGCCGCCGCTCCTGCGGTGGCGTTCGTCGTTCCGCTCCTGGAGCTCGCCGTCGCCGTCCTCCTCGTTCTCGGTCCCGTCGTGGTCGGCGCGGCAGGTGCGCTGATCCTGCTCGGCGTGTTCACCGTCGCCGTGGCGACCAGCTTGGCGCGGGGCCGTCGTCCCGACTGCCATTGCTTCGGCCGGTTGCAATCGGAGCGCGTGAGCTCTCGCACGCTCGTGCGCAACGGGATCCTCCTTGTGGCCGCCGCCGTCGTCCTGGCGCGCGGCTGACGGTCCTTACCCGAGACGCCGGGCGCGCGCCTCGTCGAGGACGGCACCCGGCAGCGTCGGTGTGAACAGGAGATGACTCGTCTTCGCGGCGTTGCCCTGCCGCCGGTCGGGGCGCACGAGGACCACGTCGACGTCGGTGGAGAGCACGGCCTCGAGGGCGAGGCCCGGCGCCCGCTGGGTGAGGTCCAGCGCTTGGGTCCCGGCCAGCGCCGGCCGGAGCGCACGTACCTGCTGTCGGCGCATCAGAACCGAGTCCATCAGCCCAATGGGGTCGACGAGCACCAGCCCGGCGGGGACAAAGACGGCCCATCGTTTGGAGAGCTGGTGGAGCGAGCGCAGGAGGAGCCACGCCACGGGCAGACCGATGGCCGCAGCCAGGCCTCCCGCCACCCAGTGCTTGCCGGCGAGGAGCAGAGGACCCGCGACCATCCCGCCGACTGCGAGCGCCCACGCCAGTTCGACGGGGCCGACGAGGAGGGCACCCGGCGCCCGCAGCGGGAAGCGGCGCTCGTTGGGATAGGCGGGACCGTTCACGCACAGCATTCCGGTGTCGGGGGCCAGCACGAGCGCGGTCGCCACCGCCGTCCAAGCCACGGCGAGGGCGGACGTGCCTTCACCGACGGCAGCCACGACCGCGGCGACCACCGCCGCCGGCGCCAGAACCCGAAGAGCGGTGAGCGAGACCGGATGGGGCACGAGCGTGGCGCCCAGCCCCGCCGCCCACCCTGCCCAAAGTCCGACTGACGCCACGGTCCGCACCGCGGGCGCCGCGCTGTTGAGGGCGTCGGCGAACGCGGGGCCGGCGGTGAAGGGAAGCACGACCCACCAGACTCGGAGAATCCACGGGAACGCTCGTCGGACGGTCGGTGGCAGCACGGGCGGGCGAAATCTACGGGCAAATCCGCCTGCTGCGGCCGGAAGGGTGGTGAACTGAGGCGGACGTACGTTTCTCGGCCACGCCGCCGAAGAAGGAGAGTGGATGGCAGCTGAAGTGCGCCTCGTCGATCTGGCGGTGATCAAGCGCTACTCGCTGGCCGTCCGTCAGGAGCGGGCGCCCGCCGAGGAGGTCCTCGAAGCCCTCGAGGACAGCGCGGCCGTCGTCATCGCCGCCCTCGAGGAAGACCAAGGGGCCACGGGGGAAACCGAGGGCCGATGAACCCGGTGCTGTCGACGGGGGTGGCGACCTCGATCGGCAGCCTGCCGCACACCGAC
>Ga0075425_100005260_pt1 | contig 13433 bp, 16 predicted proteins | sample SoiMethybrSBSTD4_FD_75300 | JGI IMG/M metagenome (GOLD analysis project Ga0075425, IMG submission 75300) | Bulk soil microbial communities from a Populus tree surrounding site in Tennessee, USA - Soil MetaG P. TD hybrid SBSTD4 | ecosystem: Environmental > Terrestrial > Soil > Tree plantation...
GAGATCCGCGCGAACGCGGAGGTGCAGAAGGCCTATCTGGGAGGCGTGGAGTGAGCGCGGCGGCGCTTCTTAAACGCAATAGCTGCCACGACGCCTCTCAGAACGTCTAGATTTCTGACGTACTGCTCGATCTCGGTCGCAAACATTTTCCTCACTGAAAGGATCAAGACGCTCATCGCGACCCTGTCGCCTCGCCGCAAACCGGCTCGAGCTCCGGCAGCGTGAACCCACGCGTGCGGGCGGCGGCTAGTACAGGTGGCAGGCGACCATGTGCCCCGGCGTCATCTCCTGCTCCTTCGGCTCGACCTCCGCACACTGCGGCATCGCGAACGGGCAGCGCGTATGGAACCGGCATCCGGACGGCGGATTGATGGGAGACGGTACCTCGCCCGGCAGCAGGATCTCCTCGCGCACGACGTCGGGATGCGCAGGCAGCGCGGCGGAGAAGAGCGCCTTGGTGTACGGGTGCAGCGGGTTCTTGAACAGCTCCTTGGTCCGGGCGCGCTCCACGATCTTGCCCAGGTACATGACCGCGACCTCGTTCGCCATGTACCGGGTGGTCGCGAGGTGGTGCGCGATCAGCAGGTAGCTCACGCCGTACTGCCGCTGCAGATCCACGAGCAGGTTCATGATCTGGGCGCGAATCGACACGTCGAGCGCGGAGACGGGCTCGTCCAGGATGATGAGCTTCGGATTCGACACGAGCGCGCTGGCGACGGCGATCCGCTGCCGCTGGCCTCCGCTGAACTCGTGTGGATAGAGGTTGGCCTGCTGCGGCCGCAGGCCGACGCGCTCGAGCGTCTCCGCGACGCGCGCCTTCACCGTCGGCTCCGACAGCTCGCCGTTGATCACCAGCGGCTCGGCGACGATGTCGCGCACGCGCATGCGCGGGCTGAGAGACGACCACGGATCCTGGAAGACCGCCTGGACCGTCGTCCGATATCGCTTGAGGGCGGCGCCGGTCAGCGTGTGGATGTCGTGGCCGTCGACGAGCACGTGGCCCTCGGTCGGCTCCTCCAGACGCAGGATGAGCTTGGCTGTCGTTGTCTTGCCGCAGCCCGACTCGCCGACGATGGCCAGCGTCTCGCCCTGGGGGACCGAAAAGCTGATGCCGTCGACGGCCTTCACCCAGCCCACCACCTTGGTCCACACGAGCCCCTGGGTGACCGCGAAGTGCTTCTTCAGCTCCTGCACGCGCAGGACGGGTGCCGCACTCATGTGCGGGCGGCCTTCCAGCAGGCGGCGGTGTGGTCGTCCCCCACGGTGAAGGCCGGCGGATACTCCTGCCGGCACCGGTCCTCGGCGTGCGGACAGCGGGCGGCGAACCGGCAGCCCGCCGGCAGGTCCCAGAGCGCGGGGGGCTGTCCGGCGATGGAGTAGAGCCGTTCGACGTCCTCGTCCATGCTCGGCACCGAGCTCAGCAACGCCTGCGTGTACGGGTGCGACGGGTGATTGAAGATGTCGCGCACCGAGCCGCTCTCGACCACGCGCCCCGCGTACATTACCATCACGCGGTCGCACATCTTCGCCACGATGCCGAAGTCGTGGGTGATGAAGATCAGCGAGAGGTTGGTCGCCTCCTGAATTTCGCGGAGCAGGCGCAGGTACTGCGCCTGGATGGTGACGTCCAGCGAAGTTGTCGGCTCGTCGGCGATGATGACCCGCGGCTCGCACGAGATGGCGATGGCGCCGACCACGCGCTGCTTCATGCCGCCGCTCATCTGGTGCGGATAGTCGTGCACGCGCCGATCGGGCGCGGCCACGCGGACCTGCTTCAGGCCGTCGATCGCCCGCCGCACCAGCGATCGGTGGCCGTCGTCGTGATGGATCTGGATCGCCTCGATCAGCTGGTTGCCGATGGTGAACACGGGGTTGAGCGACGTCTGCGGATCCTGCAGGATCATCGAGATGCGCCGGCCGCGGATGGCCCGCATCTCCCGCTCGGTCTTGTCGAGGAGGTTCTCGCCCTCGAGCCGGATGGAGCCCTTGACGATGCGGGCGACGGGGCGCGGCAGCAACCGCAGCAGCGACAAGGCCGTCATGGTCTTGCCGCACCCCGACTCGCCCACGATCCCCAGCGCTTCGCCCTCGCGCAGGGCGAAGCTCACGCCGTCGACGGCCTTCACCACCCCCCACCGCGTGAAGCAGTAGGTGTGCAGGTCGTCGACGTCGAGGATGACGTCGCCGATCTTGCGGGGCACTACTTCCCGGCGGCCTTGATCAGGTTGAAGTTGGTCGACCGCCCCGCGCCGAGACCGGAGTAGCTCCAGTCGCCGACGACCTTGGGGTTCGCCATGACTTCGTTGGCGAACCAGAACAGAGGGATGTCGGCGTATTCCTCGAACAGGTGGTCGCCGATCGCCTTCGCGATGCGCTGGCGCTCCGCCGGGTCGACGGCCTTCGTCAGCGCCTCGTACGCCTTGTCGACGTACTCGTTCTCGTAGTGATGGTTCGGGCTCTTGCTGTAGTAGCTCGTGCGGATCCACTCCTCGGACGGCCGCCACGAGATGATGTTGGGCCAGATGCAGCACTGGATGGCCTTCTTGCGGAACATCTCGCGCACCTTGGCCCAGTCGAGCACCTCGATCTCGGGCTCGATGCCGATCTCCTTGTAGTAGATGCCGAGGGCCTCGGCGACCTGCGGGCCTTCGGACTCACCGGGCTCGGTGAAGGCCAGGATCTTCATCTTGAGCTGGCCGGGGCCATAGCCCGCCTCCTTCAAGAGGGCCTTGGCCTTGGCCGGGTCGTAGCCGTACATCGAATCGAACTTCTTGGCCCACTCGGGGTTGTAGCCCTCCGACTTCTCCGACCAGCCGGTCACGTAGGTGAGCGTCCCCTTGCCGGAGAACACGGTGTTCAGCAGCTCCTTGCGATTGACCGCCCGGTTGAGGGCCTCACGCACCTTCTTCTTCGTCCACGGCACGTCCGCCTTGAAGTCCTTGTCGTTCGGCAGGTAGTACTGGCCGCCGAAGTAGACGGTCATCCAGTCGACGGGGAACGTCGACGAGAAGATCTTCATGCCCCGCTTGAGCGCGTCCTTCTGCAGCTCGCGCGGCAGGTCCGCGATGTGCGCCTCGCCGGAGAGCAGCATGGCCAGCCGCGTCGGCTCCTCGCGGGTGATCCTGAACTCCAGCTGCGGGAACGCGGGCTTCTCGCCCTTCCAGTGGCCGTCCTGGCGCTCGAAGGTGATCGAGATGCCCTGCTGGCGCGCCAGGAAGCGGTAGGAGCCGGTGCCGGCGGGCCGCTTGTCGAACCCCGCCTCGCCTTCCTTGTCCCACTGCGCCTTGCTCACGATGCGCAGATCGCCGGCCCGGGAGACCGCGTACGGCATCGTCGTCGAAGGACGTTTCATGCGGAAGACGACCTGGTGGTCGTTGACGACCTCGATCTTCTCGACGCCGCGCCAGAACGGGCCGAGCGTGACCTTCGCCTCCGGCTTCACGAGCAGCGAGTGCGAGTGCACGACGTCCTTCGCGGTGAAGGGGCCGTAGCCGTAGTGGAACTGCACGCCCTTGCGCAGATGGAACGTCCACTCCGTGTAGTCCTTGTTGTGCGACCACTTCTCGGCCAGCCGCGGGGTGTACTCGCCGGTCTTCGCATCGACCTCGAGCAGCGTCTCGAGGAACGGGTCGAACTGCAGATGGTCGGGCCGGGCCACCATCCAGAAGCGATTCGTGTCCTCGAATCCCGCGGAGGCGAAGACGAGCTTCTGGACCGGTTGGGCGGTGGCGACGAGGGGGACCAGCGCCAGCGAAACCATGAGGGCTGCCGCGAGCCACAGCGCCTTACGCTTCATTGCGTACCTCCACGTTGTCATGGGGGCGCCAGTCGGTCGCCCCGAATTTTTGCCGTCGATCTGTCACACGTTGCGGAGCTTCGGGTCCAGGTGATCCCGGAGCCAGTCGCCCAGCAGGTTCAGCGCGAGCACGGTCAGCATGATCGCCAGGCCCGGGAACATCGAGACCCACCAGGCGGACACGATCAGCTCGCGCCCATCGGCGACCATGAGCCCCCACGCGGGCGTCGGGCGCGGCAGCCCCGCGCCGAGGAAGCTGAGCGCGGACTCCAGCAGGATGACGTAGCCGACCTGCAGGGTCGCCAGCACGATCAGCGAGTTGATGACGTTGGGGAAGATGTAGCGGGCCATGATCCGGGTGTGCGAGGCGCCGGCCACCCGGGCCCGCGCGATGAAGTCCCGCTCCTTGATGGTCAGCGTTTCCCCCCGGACCAGGCGCGCGTAGCGCGCCCACAGCAGCACGACCAGCACGGTGATCACCGTGCCGAAGCTCGGGCCGACGGCGGCCACCAGGACGAGGGCGAGTAGGATCGTCGGTAACGACAGAGAGATGTCGACGAGCCGCATCAGCAGCGCGTCGACGCGCCCGCCGAAGTACCCGGACATGAGGCCGAGGCTGGTCCCGATCAGGCCGCCCACCACGATCGCCACGAACGAGACGGCGAACGACACACGCGCGCCGTAGATCATCCGGCTCAGGATGTCCCGGCCGAGCTTGTCGGTCCCGAGCGGATACGCGATGCTGCCGCCGTCATGCCACGCCGGCGGCGTCAATCGCTTGGCCAGCGAGCCCTTGAGCGGGTCGTACGGCGCCACCTGCGGCGCGAGCAGGGCCGGGATCACGAGCAGGAACGTCAGGAGGAAGAGCGGCACCATGGGCAACCGCCGCACCTGGCGCATGGCCTGCGCGACCCTGGGGGGAGCGTACCAAGGAAGGGTTCGTACGGTCACCGTCGCCATCGTCCGGTCTCCCTATCGATATCGGATACGGGGGTCGAGGTATGCGTAGAGGATGTCCACCAGCAGGTTCGTGAGGATGAAGATCCCGGCGAAGACGATCACCACCGCCTGGACGACCTGGAAGTCCCGCGCTCGTACGGCGTCGATGACGAGCAGGCCGGTGCCGGGCCAGGAGAAGACGCTCTCGGTAACGACGGAGCCGGTCATGAGGACGCCGGCGATGATCGCGAAGAACGTGAGCGGGGCGATCGCGGCGTTGCGCAGGCAGTGCTTCCACACGACCTTCCACTCCGCGAGGCCCTTGATGCGGGTGAGCTTGACGAACTCGCTGTCCAGGACCTCCAGCATCGACGAGCGCACGAGGCGCATCATGGCGGCGACCTGGAACCAGCCGAGGGTGACCGCCGGCAGGATCATGTACTGCAGCCCACCCCGCCCAGAGGTCGGGAACCACCCGAGATGCACGGCGAAGATCCACATGAGCACGATGCCGAGCCAGAAGCCCGGGAGCGATTGGCCGAGCAAGGCGACGATCTTTGCCGCGGTGTCCCATCCCGTGCCCTTCTTCACCGCGGACAGCACGCCGACCGGCAGGGCGATGAGGACGCTGACGAGCAGGGCGAAGCCGGCGAGTTGCAAGGTCGCCGGCAGGCGCTCCGCGACCAGGCCCATAGCCGTCCGGCCGGGCCACTTCCAAGACGCGCCGAAGTCGCCCTGCAGGGCCCGGCCGATGAAGATCGCGTACTGGGTGTAGAGCGGCTGGTCCAGACCCCAGTAGCGGGCGACGCGCTCGTAGTCTTCCGCCGTCGCCTCCATCGGCAACATGACGTCCAGCGGGTTGCCGGTGAAGCGGGCGAGCGTGAACACAACGAGGCTCATGACCCAGATGGCCAGGAGACTTTGAAACGCACGGCGAGCGATATATCGCTGCACGATACCGCTCTATTGGGCGGTGACGGTACCGCGAATCGGCCCGTCAGGCAAGGTCTCTCGCCTTCAGGGCAAGCGAGCAGGCGCGAGCCCGACGAGCGCGACCCGAGCTATGCCGCGGCCGGCTCGACGACCTCGACGACGACCCGAACCGGCCGGTCCCGGAGCACGCGCGGCTTCGGCGGCACGACGCCCCGATGGATGAAGTCGCACATGATCCGGTTGCCCGCCGCCCAGTCGGCTCCGCCGTCCGGGACCGACGTGTGATACGCGCAGAGGCCGTCGGCGGTGGCCCCGGGACTGCCGCACAGCGCGCAGAGGTTCATGGCGTCACGGGGCCTGGATCGAGGCCGTCTGCAGCCAGTCGTACGCAAAGACGCTGACACGATACGTCGCGGCGGGCGTCGGGGCGGGTGTATCGAAGTACACGCGGGAGCCGGGAGGAATCGGTGACGCGACCCAGGCCACCCGCTGACTCACGATGTTTCCCGACGCGTCGAGCCCGTCGACCAGGAGTTGGACCCGGGTCGCCCAGAACCCCCACTCGTTGCGGACGTAGCCGTCGACGTAGGGGCGCCCGCGGCGGGTCCCCACGGTCGACGTGATCGTGAAGAATTGCTCCCATCCGCGCACGAGCGGCGTATACACCGCCGGCACCACCGACGACGGAGGCTGCGCGGGCACTGATCGGGGCGACAGGCACGCGACGACAACGAGCACGGCGGCGGCGGCAAGCACACGGCGCATGGAAGGATCCTCCTACCTTTAAGACGCTGGCGGGGTGCAGTCGGTTCCGGGCGGCGGGGCGCTACGCGACGTGCGAGGCGGCGCGCCCGTCGAGGAAGCGCGCCAAGGGGGCCCATGTCTCGCTGCCGCAGGCCGGACAGCGGTCGGACCCGAGCTCGAAACACGCCTCACAATCCAGGCAGATGGCCACGCGCCGCAGTGGATAATGCAGCGCCGCTGCTTTCGGATAGGTCGGCCGCCTATGGTTGGCCATCGTCTGGAAGGGGGCGCGGTCACGCCCTCCCTCACCCATTGGGATGCTGGCGGGCGCGGCACGGTTTCCGCCGGCGCCCGGCAAGATAATCCAGCCACTTCGAGGGTCCTCCTGTACCATCCGCCTGGCGATGATCGTCCCCCTCTCCGGCGGCCTCGAGTGAGCGCGTCGACGCCGGCGTCGTTCACCGACGCGCTCCTCGGCGTCCAGGCGCTCCAGACGTTCTACGGCAAGAGCCACGTGCTGCGCGACGTGTCGTTCGCGGTGCCGCCGGGGCGCATCACCGTCCTGCTCGGACGCAACGGCGCCGGCAAGACGACCACGCTGCGATCGATCATGGGCCTCACGGCGCCGCGCGCGGGGGCGGTGCGCTTCAAGGGCCGGGAGATCACCGGGCAGGCGCCGCATCGGGTGTTCCGCCTCGGCGTCGGCTACGTGCCGGAAGGACGGCAGATCTTCCCCCATCTCGACGTGGCCGAGAACCTCCGGCTGGCCGAGCGCGTGGTCGGCGGCGGATCCGGCTGGACGCTCGCGCGGATCTACGACTACTTCCCGGTCCTGCGCGAGCGCGCGCGCCAGCTCGGGCGCAGCCTCTCGGGCGGCGAACAGCAGATGCTCGCCATCGCGCGCGCGCTCGCCGGCAACCCCGACCTGCTCATGCTGGACGAGCCATCGCAGGGCCTGGCTCCCCTGCTGGTGCGCGAGCTGCAGGGCATTCTCGTCCGGCTCAAGGGCGAGGGCGTGACGATCCTGCTCGTGGAGCAGAACGCGCGCATGGCGCTGGCGGTGAGCGACGAGGTAGTCGTGCTGGGCAAGGGGACGGTCGTGTTCACGGGGCCGACGGAGGAATTCCACCGTCGCGAGCAGGAGTTGAAGGGCCGCTACCTATCGGTCTAGCGGCCGGAGGAGAGAGGCGAGGATGGGGCACCTCGACGGACAGGTCGCGATCGTGACGGGCGGCGGCACCGGGATCGGGCGAGAGACGGCGACACGCCTGGCCGCCGAGGGCGCCCGGGTCGTCGTCGCTGGACGGCGCAAGCCGCCGCTCGATATCGTGATCGCGGACATCGAGCGCGCGGGCGGTCAGGCGGTGGCGCGCCAGGCGGACGTTTCGAACGTCGCCGAGGCCGCGGCGCTGGCCGAGTGGACGCGGCAGACCTGTGGGCAGATCGACGTGCTCGTGAACAACGCGGGCCACTCGAGCCCGAACCGGACCGTCTGGGTTGAGCACGAGGAGTGGTCGCGCGTCGTGGACGTGAACCTCAACGGCGTGTACTCGCTCACCCGTGCCGTGCTGCCGGCCATGCTCGAGCGTGGCGCGGGCACCATCGTCACCGTCACCTCGCTGGCCGCGCTGCGGCCGGGACTGATCAGCGGCGCGGCCTATGGCGCGGCCAAGGCCGCGGCCCGCAACTTCATGCAGTTCGTGCACACCACCCTGCGCGACCGCGGCATCCGAGCCACCACGATCGTGCCCGCCGAGGTCGACACGCCGATCCTGGATGCGCGCCCCCACCCGCCCGACGCGGCGGCGCGGGCGACGATGATGCAGGCCGAGGACGTGGCGCGCGCGATCCTCCTGTGCGTGACCATGCCGGCCCGCACGGTGATCGAGGAGATCGTCATGAGCCCGGCGATGTCCCGCGATCACAGCGCGGAGATCGCGACCGCGCGGCGACTCGGGGAGCACGGCCGCTCCGGCTAGATGGTCAGCTCGGCGCCGGGGTGCCGTGGATAGCGCGACGAAACGTGTCCATCCCGGCCGACAGCCGATGGAACGCGACGTGGTCAATGCCGTACTCCTCGGTGAGGATCGTCCGGTGGCGCGGGCTCGCCAGCAGCGCGTAGAGCCGCCGCAAGCCGACGACCCGATTCAGCGCCCCGACCGCTGAATCGCAGCGCAGGTGGAGCAGCGTCTTTTCGATCTCGCCGTGCTCCTCCGAGGGCGGGTGGGCGTGGACGAGCAGATCGCCGAAGCCCTCGACGAGCAGCTCCGTCGACACGCCGTCGAAGAGCCGTTCCGCCATCAGGAAGTGCTCGTTCAGCCATCGTGCGTTCGCGTCGGGCGCGTTCGTGTTGCTCGCGTTGGCGCCGTGCCAGCGCAGGAACACCAAGACCTCGTCGGTGACGAACAGCGCGTAGCGCTTGACCAGGCGGACCCACATGTCGAGGTCGATCCGCTGGCGAAACCGCACGTCGTATCCGCCGACCGCCTCGTGACACGTCCGGCGCAGCATGACGGTCGGATGGCAGAGCCCGTTCTGCCCCGTGAAGAAGTGACGCAGCCAGCGAGCCGGCGAGCGGTTCGGCTGCGCGAAGGGCGAGACGATGTCCGTCCACAGCGGCGCGCCCTCGGCGTCGACGAAGGAGGCCCCGCCGAACATCGCGGCGTACTCGCGATGGCGGTCCAGGAACTCGACCTGACGCGAGAGCTTCTCCAGGGGCCAGTAATCGTCGGAGTTGTGCACGGCGATGTACTCGCCCCGGCTGTCGTCGATCAGCTCGTTGCGTCGGGCGGCACGGCCCCGGTTCTCGATGCTCGCCCGGAAGACGATCCGCGGATCCTCGAACGCCTCGACGATCCGGGGGGGGTCATCCTGTGAGCCGTCATCGACGATCAGGAATTCGAAGTCGACGAAGGTCTGGTCCAGGACGCTCCGGATCGCCTGGGCGACGTAGCGGGCATGGTTGTACGTCGCCATGATCACGGAGACCCTCGGAGTCACGCGCCGCGGTCCTCAGCGGGGCGGTGCGGGCGGGACGTGCCGGACGGCGAACCTGACCTGATCTACCTCCGCGCCGTCGATGCGGAGGCGGACGACGTAACGGGATCCCGGCGTCCACGGCAGCGGCACGATGGGCACGGCGATCGGCATGTTGAAGGAGCTGCCGCGCGCGCTGCCCGCCGGCCGACCCACTTCGAACTCCGACGTCACGCGCACGGGCTGCTCACCGGCCGGCGTCGGCACGACGAGCGGCGCGCCGTCCTCGTTCTCGATGGTGAGCTCGAGCGTGTGACGCGCGTTGGTCTCGTCCCACTCGACCTCGATGAGCCCCGCGATGGCGAACGGCTGGGGGCCCGGGCCGACCTCGCTCCAGCCGCCGGCGAGCAGGAAGAGCAGGCCCTCCCTGATCTCGGCGCTGTCGGCCAGGAAGATCTTGGCCCGCATCTCACCCGGCGGTGGCGTCGAGCTGTCCGAGGCGGACGACGGTCCGGCGGATCGTGCCCTCGCCGATGAGGTCCCGCGTGTTGCGCGCCTCCACGCGGAACCGCAGCTTGCGGCCGTCGACCTCCACGAGCTCGGCCGTGGCCGTGAACCACTCGCCCACCGGCGTCGGCCGGCGGTGGCGGATGAAGATCTCGTAGCCGACGGTCGTGTGATCGTCCGGCAGAAGCGGCTGGACGGCCTCCTGGGCGGCCAGCTCCATCTCGAGGAACATGTCCGCCGCGCGGAGCATGCCGGCTCCGCCCGCGTGCGTCGTGGCCATGGCCGGCGTCACGACCGTGCGCCGCTCGCCCCGCAGCCCGGGCACGAGCCCCGGAAAGGTCGTGGCCGTCACAGCGCTCGGGCCCGGTCGCGCAGCTCGAACTTCTGGATCTTGCCGGTCGCGGTCGTCGGCAGCGAGCCGAACACGACCGTGCGTGGCACCGCGAAGTGCGGCAGGTGCTCGCGCGCGTGCGCGATCAGCTCCTCGGCGGTGACCGTCATGCCCGGGCGCAGCTCCACGAACGCGCACGGCGTCTCGCCCCACTTCTCGTCCGGGCGCGCGACCACCGCGGCCAGCGCCACCGCGGGATGACGGGTCAGGGCTGCTTCCACCGCGATGCTCGCGATGTTCTCGCCGCCCGAGATGATGATGTCCTTGAGCCGGTCCCGGATCTCGATGTAGCCGTCCGGGTGCTGGACGGCGAGGTCGCCCGAATGGAACCACCCGCCCGCGAAGGCGGCCTCGGTGGCGGCGGGATCCTTCAGGTAGCCGAGCATGACGGTGTTGCCGCGCAGCATGACCTCGCCCAGCGTCCGGCCGTCGGCGGGCGCCGGTTCGAGCGTCTTGGGATCGGCGACCATCTGGCCGTCGACGACGTGATAGGGCACGCCCTGTCGCGCCTGCTGCGCGGCCTGCGCCTCCGGCGGGAGCGCGCTCCACGCGTCCTGCCATTCGCAGAGCGTCGACGGCCCCAGCACCTCGGTCAGCCCGTAGATGTGCTGCACGCGAAAGCCCAGCTCGCTCATGGCGCGGATGACCTTGGCCGGCGGCGCGGCGCCCCCGGTCTGCAACTCGACGACGTGGTCGAAGCGGGCGCGGGCCTCGGGCGGCGCATTGATGAGCATGCTGAGGACTGTCGGCGCGCCCACCATGTTGGTCACCCGGTGCTCGGCGATCAGCCGGTACACGAGCGCGGGGTCGACGCGACGCAGGCAGACCTGCGTGCCGGCCATGGCCACGACCGACCAGGGAAAGCACCAGCCGTTGGCGTGGAACATGGGCAGCGTCCAGAGATAGACCGCGCCGGGCGGAATGCGCCAGGAGAGGATGTGCCCGACGGTCATCATCCACGTCCCGCGGTGATGGAACACCACGCCCTTCGGATTGCCGGTCGTGCCCGACGTGTAGTTGAGCGCGATCGGCTGCCACTCGTCGTGCAGCGGCGGCGGCTCGAAGTCGGCGGAGCCCTCGGCGAGGAACGCCTCGTAGTCGATCGCACCGACCCGCTCGCCGGGACCGTCGTACATGGGATCGTCGACGTCGATGACCAGGGGCTTCGTGTCGAGCCGGGCCAGCGCGGCGGCCACGGAGGGCGAGAACTCGCGGTCGGTGATGAGCGCCTTCGCCTCGCCGTGACCGAGGATGTAGGCGATCGTGCGCGCGTCGAGCCGGGTATTGATCGCGTTCAGCACCGCGCCGAGCATGGGCACGCCGTGGTGGGCCTCGAGCATCGCCGGCACGTTCGGCAAGACCACGGACACGGTGTCGCCCTGACCGATTCCGCGCGCGGCCAGGGCGCCGGCGAGCCGGCGGGAGCGCTCGAGGAAGCTCCGGTAGGTGACGCGGCGCTCGCCGTGGACGATGGCGACGCGGTCGGGATGGATGGCCGCCGTCCGCGGCAAGAAGGTCAGCGGCGTCAGCGGCGCGAGGTTCGCGGGGGCACGTCCGAGCCCGACCAGGTTCATGGGCGGACGCTAGTATATAGTCGAGCCACACATCACCTCTGTATCGACGGAGGCTCCATGCGATACGGGATGCTCGCGGTGCTCTTCACGACGCTCGTCATGACGGCAACCGTGGGCCAGGCGATCGCCCAGCAGGGCATTGCCGACCTCCGCGGCACGTGGAAGGGCGAGAGCGAGAGCATCGTCCGCGGCAGCGGCGCGAACACGCATCATCCCGGTACGGCGGCGGCCGAGCCACGGTTCACCAGCGTGCCGTTCACGCTCGTCATCGACAAGCAGAACGGCCGTCGCTTCTCCGGCACGTTCTCGTCGGCACGGAGCACCGAGGCGGTGATCGCCGTCCTGTCGCGCTCCGGCACCATCTACATGGTCGACGAGGACGCTCACGCCTGGGGAACGCTGCTCGCGCCGAACCGGATGGAGCTCTGCTATCTCCACCAGTCGGCGGCCACGCGCATCGCCTCGTGTACGGAGCTCACCAAACAGCCCTAGGTCTTGCGCAGCTCTGGCCGCAGGAGGTCCATGACTTCGCGCTGCACCCGGTTGAACTCGGTGCTGGTCACGTCACGGGGGCGCGGCTGGTCGACGTCGATCGTCGCCTTCACGCGGCCGGGGTGCGAGGTCATCACCACGATGCGGTCGGCGAGGAAGATCGCCTCGGGGATCGAGTGCGTGACGAACAGCACGGTCTTGGCCTCGCGCTGCCAGATGGCGAGCAGCTCTTCCTGGAGGAGCGAGCGCGTCTGGGCGTCGAGCGCTCCGAACGGCTCGTCCATCAGCAGCAGCTCGGGCTCGAGGGCCAGCGCCCGCGCGATCCCCACCCGCTGCTTCATGCCCCCCGACAGCTCGGACGGCTTCTTGTCGGCCCAAGCGGCGAGGTTGACGAGATCGATGAACTTGTCGACCTGCCGCCGCCGTCGCTCCGCCGGCCACTTGCGGATGCGCATCGGGAACTCGATGTTGTCGCGTACGCTCAGCCACGGAAACAGCGCGTACTCCTGAAAGACGACGCTGATTCGCTCGTAGAGGTCGGCGACCTCCGGCAACGGCGTGTGATCGAGCCGGACCTTCCCGCGCGTCGGCGTCAGGAGGCCGGCCACGACGAGCAGCAGCGTCGACTTGCCGCAGCCGGACGGTCCCAGCAGGCACACGAACTCCCCCGCCTCGACGTCTAGGCTGACGCTCTCGATGGCCACGACCGTTCCGCCCTTCGGGCTCACGTACGTGAACCCGAGGTCCTCGATGGCCAGCGCGCCTTTCGTCACAGATACGACGCGTCGACCTTGGCGCGCAGGAAGTCGTCGATGTTGGGCACGCTGGTGATGTTGTACTTGTTCAGGAACTCGAAGTACGTCCTGAGCGCGGGGACGTCGGGGCTCACGTCCTTGACGTAGACCGCCATCTTGTTCCGGATCGAGTACTGGATGATCTTCTCGTCGAGCCCCAGCGCGCGGCTCCACATCCGCACGGCGTCGTCCGGCCGGTCCACGATGAAGGCGTTGGCCTTCACCAGCGCCTGCACGACGGCCTTCGTCAGCTCGGGGTACTGGCCCGGGAAATCGTCGCGCACGAC
>Ga0075425_100005261_pt1 | contig 13432 bp, 12 predicted proteins | sample SoiMethybrSBSTD4_FD_75300 | JGI IMG/M metagenome (GOLD analysis project Ga0075425, IMG submission 75300) | Bulk soil microbial communities from a Populus tree surrounding site in Tennessee, USA - Soil MetaG P. TD hybrid SBSTD4 | ecosystem: Environmental > Terrestrial > Soil > Tree plantation...
CACCATCGTGGCAGGCGATCGCAGCACGAGCGAGGATGCCGCAGGGCTCGCCACGCTGCTGGTCATCGAGAGGAAGGTCGCGACGCCGGACGAGGTCGACGCGATCCCGGCCGGCGCGTCAGCTCCGGCAACGCGCTACGTGTATCGCACGCGCTTCGACGACGTACGCGTCACCGAGTGGGTGAGCCGCCTCGCCGCGCTGCTCGACCATCCCGCGAAGAACGCGACGTACGCGGTCCAGCCCGACGGAAGCCTCGTCGTCGTTCCGGCCGCCGACGGCGTGAAGATCGACCAGCAACGGCTTGTGGCCGACGTCATGGCGCAGCTGTTCACTCCCGTGGCCGCGCCGCGCGAGATCACGCCGGTGTTCGTGGCCGACGCGCCGGTGCTCACCACAGAGCAGGCGACCCGCTACGCACCGCAGATGACGCAGGTGGCCACGTTCACGACGACCTACCCGGCGAATTTCGCTCGTCACGCGAACATCACGACCGGCGCGATGCAGTTCAACGACCTGGTCCTCGCTCCCGGCCAGTCGTTCAGCTTCTGGGACCTTCTCGGCCCGGTGTCGGTAGACCGCGGGTACGAGTTCGCCGGCGCGATCATCGAAGGCAAGTCCGACGAGAACGTGATCGGCGGGGGGCTGTGCCAGGTCTCGACGACGCTGTTCAACGCCGTCGCGCTCGCTGGCTTCGAGATCGACGAGCGGCACGCGCACGGCTACTACATCGATCGCTACCCGATGGGGTTCGACGCGGCGGTCTTCGAGCCGGGCGTCGACTTCAAGTGGAAGAACGACACGCAGTACCCCGTGCTGATCAAGGCGTATCCGTATGCGGCGGCGCTGCGGTTCGACCTGATCAGCGTGCCGACCGGCAGGCGCGTCGAGATCGGCGCTCCGTACGAATACAACCTGAAGAGCCCCGCGCCCGATCAGCCGGCCGACCCGGCGTACCTGCCGGGCGGCGTGACGCTGGGCCGCGACGTCTCGCGCACGTGGACGGTGTGGCAGGGCGACACCATCGTTCACCAAGAGACGTTCTTCAGCCACTACGTGCCGGTGTGGGGCGGCCCGCTCCCCCCGGCCCCGGCCCCGGCCCCCGCCCCCTAGGCACCGTCACCCGCAACGTCCAGCCCCGGCGCAACGTTTCGGTCCGTGACGGTTGTCCACCGTCCATCCACGCGGGTCCGTCCGGGGCGGCCGAGTCCACCGGATGTGCGCGTTTTTGCGTATTTCGAGGCCATTCACTTCGCGTAGCGGAGCGGCCAGCCAGGCCGTTAGTAGGTGTGGTGAGCGGACGACGCGCGCACGGCGACTTCACAGAGAACCTCGAGGCGGTCGCCCGAGGGGTCCGGCGCCTGGAGCAGATCCAGGACCCGATCCTCCGGGAGGCGGTCGCGGCGGCGCTCCGGCTGAGCGAGCGCGACCTTCGGCCGGATCCGGCGAGCCGCGTCCGCATGCGCAACACCGTCCTCGCGGCGCTCGAGCCGGCGAAGCCGACCACGTCCGACCGCGTGTACGGCATCTTCGCGCTCATCGGGATGCCCGCGCCGATGATCGTGCGCGCGCTCGTCGTCGTTCTGATCATCGCCGGCGTCCTCGGCGGTGCGACCGTCGCGAGCGCGGACTCGCTTCCCGCCGACACGCTCTACGCGTTCAAGCTCGCCGGCGAGCAGCTGCGTCTCGCGATCGCGATCAGCGTCGAAGATCGCGCCGCGGTCGAGCTCTCGATCGCCGACCACCGACTCAGCGAGGCCGAGCGGCTTGCGGCGAACGGTCTCGAGGACGACTGCATCATCGCGACCGCGAGCTATGGCAGCTCGCTCGCGGACGCGGCGGCCGATCTCGCGACCGTCGAGTCGAGCGACCCGGCCACCGCCGCGCTCGTCACCCAGGTGCAGGCCGCCCTGACGCTGAGCCAGCATCGCGCCGTCGAGACCGCGACGCGGCTGGCGGTCGATCCGCGCACCGCGGTCGCCGCAGCGGTGCTCGCGTCGGTCAGCGCAACGTCGGCGCCGAGCAAGGACTCGCCGGCGACCAAGATCGCGGATCAGGCGGCGGCCATCACGACACGCCTTTCGACCCTTGCCGACGATCGCGCGAAGCTCGCGGACTCCCGCCGGACACAGGCGCCGCGCGCGGCCACCACGCCGCAGACCGAGCCGCCGACCACCAGCCCGCTCGGCAGCACGGGGGACGGCGCGTCGACGTCGCGTCCGAGTGCGACCGCTGACCCTGAGGGCGATGACGCGGCCACCGTGGACAGCTTCGTCCAGGCACCCCCGGTGAACGCGATCTCCGCGCACCTTGCCGCCGAGAAGGCGAAGGAAGCCGCGCACAGGGCGGCGCTCGCCGTCGAGAAGGCGAAGCGCGCCGCGAAGCGTTCCCCGAGCCCCAGCCCGACCCGTCGCTGAAGCGTTACGCGCTCTGGCGCGTGATTGGCATCGCGTCTGCCTGCTAGGGAGCTCGTCCGATCCCGCAGTGGACTTCGAAGCAGTCGACGCGACATCGTGTCGGCTGTCCGCTGCGGGATCGTGTTCGTCCTCGCTCAGCGCTCGAGGAGCGCCCTCCGGATGAGATCGAGCGCCGCAAGCGTCGCGCGGCGGCGGCCCTCGCTCGCCGCTCGATAGCGCACCGTCGCGCGCCGGGCATCGCGGTCGGGCGTGCTGACCACGAGCGCGGTCTCGGTATCGGTACCGCCCGCGGGCGCGAGGCAGGTCACGTCGGCGCCGAGCTGCGCGGCCCAGCGCGCGAGCGTCCGCTCGTCGGCGTCCGGCAGCACGATCGCGCCGGCCAGCCAGGCCGCGCTGCCGGCCGTGTCGCTCAGCGCCCGGGCGATCTCGCCACCGGTGATCGCTTCCCCGACGGCGAGCCGCCAGCCGCGCGCCACGAGGGCCTGCCCGACGACGGCGCCGAGCGTGTCGTCATCGGTGCCCCACACGTGCTGGCCGATGCGCTCGCGGACCGTGCGCTCCATGGCGTCGATCCGGCCCGCGACGGCCGCGGTGGCGGTGCCCTTGTCGGTGATCCGTACGTGCACGCCATCGTTCTTCGCATACGTGGCGACCGTCGGCGCGGTCGAATGCACGAGCTCGTCGAGCGCCTCTTCGACGCTCGATTCGCCGATGCCGAGGAGCTTCAGCGTTCGCGAGCGGAGGACGCTGCCGTCGCCGAGCGTCGGCTCGACCTCGACCTCCCACATCCGCGTCATCTCTCGCGGGACGCCGGGCATCGCGATGATCCGCGTGCCATTGCGGCGGACGTCCCATCCAGGTGCGGTGCCGAGCGGATTCGCGAGCGCGCGCGCGGATGGGATGAGCCACGCCTGCTTGCGATTTCGTTCCGGCATCGGCGCGCCGCGGCCGGCGAACCAGGCGTCGAGGTCGGCCGCGAGGACCGGATCGACCGCCGGCGTTTCACCGAGCGCGGCGGCGATCGCCTCGCGCGTGAGGTCGTCCTCCGTCGGCCCCAGGCCGCCGGTGCACACGACCAGATCGCTCCGCTCGACCGCCCGCCTGAGGGTCTCGGTCGCCCGGCCGAGGTTGTCCCCGACCGTCGAGGTGTACAGGAGGTCGATCCCGAGGCCCGCCAGCCGGCCGGCCAAATAGGCCGAATTCGTGTCCACGATCTGCCCGAGCAGGAGCTCGGTGCCGATGGACAGCAGCTCAGCACGCATCGGGGTCATCCTCGTCGTTACCTGGCATGGCGCTTGCACCCCTGGCCATCAACTGAATACGACTTCCCAACCCTTCCCTTCCTCACCACGAAGCCCCGCCCCTGTGGCGGGGTTTTGTGGTTTCTGGCGTCGAATAGGGTGGAGGTACGATACCCGCCGCTTCAGAAGGGGTGCGTACCGCTGAACGCGTCGCGTTCAAGATCGCGTGGAGGTGAGCCGGTGGCGACCGGATACTGCGTGAAATGCAAGGCCTCGCGAGAGATCAAGGACGCGAAGGCGATCACGATGAAGAACGGCCGGCCCGCGACGCAGGGCACCTGCCCGGTGTGTGGAACGAAGATCTTCAAGATCGGCGCATCGTGACCATCGCGGCGTAGCAAGAGCACTCGTGCTGACGAGCGAACATCGCCGCGGTGGATAACCGCGGCGATGCCGTCTTCGGTACCCTAGGTGCGGGCCAGTAGCTCAGCGGTAGAGCAGGGGACTCTTAATCCCTTGGTCGTGGGTTCGAATCCCTCCTGGCTCACCCGTGGCGCGTTGGAGGAACTCCTCGTGCGATCGGTGACGTGGACGGGCGTGGCAGCGGCCACAGGCGGTCTTCTGTTCGCCGGCTTTTGGATCGGTAGTCTCGTGAAGGTCGAGATCGTGCCCTGGCCGGTCGCGCTGCTCTGGCATGGGATCGCGACGTTCTTGCTCGCAATTGGCGCGGCCGGGATCCATCGCTCTGCACCTGGCTCGTCGATCCAGACCACCCTCGGCTGGCTCGGAGTCGCCCTGGTCGTGATCGGTCAGCTTGTTTCGCTCGAGATCACGATGCTCGGGAGCCTCATCTTTGGCGCCGCGGCCGTGATGTCCGGACGACGGGCGCGATGGGGAGGTGCGCTTCTCGCCCTGGGGGCCGCGGCGTTCCTTGGCGTGACGGCCGTGAACGGCCGATTCTGGGGTGAACCCAATCCGAGCCCGTCGCTCGTGCCTGCGCTCACGTTCGGTGCCGCGCTCCTGCTGATCGCTGTCGGTTGGATCGCTCTCGGTGTGATCCGCCGCGATGAGCCAATGAGCCTCTAAGCGATCCGGTCATTTCCTCCGGTCGCGGAACGCGATTTGCAGGCCGGTCACCCGGGAGGTGCTGACATGGCTGAGCTGAAGGCGAAGCAGCGCAAAAGCATGAACAAGGACGTCTTCGCGTACGTCGACAAAGAGGGCGAGGGTCACCTGCCGCTCAACGACGAGAGCCATATCCGGAACGCGATGGCCCGCTGGAACCAGACCAAGTTCGAAAGCCCGGCCAAGAAGGAAGCGGCGCGCCGCAAGATCGTCGGGGCCGCCCGCAAGCACAAGATCGACCTCTCCGAGGGCGACAAGGTCAACAAGAGCCGGTCCGCGAAGAGCGCCGCCTAGCAGCGCCGGGGAGTCCGTCCGCTCCCGGCAGCGCATCCGGGTGAGGACAAGTTCGCCCCTTCTGCTGGGCCGGAAGCGGCCCTAGCGTGCTTCGGGATGTTCAGCGTTCCGTGGCGCTCGCAACAGGCGCTCGTTGCCGGTCTCGCCGGCGCGGCCATCGTGTGGCTCGCGGAGCTCCTGGCTGGGCCGGGCGAGCTCCGCCACATCATTGCCGACCTCGGACTGACCGGATTCGCGCTCGGCGCGCTCGTCGGTACCGCACGCGCGGCGTTCGTACCGCGGACCCGGGAGCGGCTCGCGTGGGTCTGCACGTTCGCCGGTGCGATGGCGTGGGCGATCGGCCAGCTCTTCGCCGATGCCGCGGACATCGCCGGGATCGCCGCTGCGCCACCCGCGCCCGCGGACATGGGGTTCCTCGTCGCGGCCATCCTCTTCGTCATCGGGTGCGGTGCGTTCCTCGCCGGGCACGAGCAGCGGCTCGCGGTCTACGCGCTCGTGCTCGATGTGAGCGCAGCGGTGCTCACGATGCTCGCCGGTGTCGCGCTCTATGTCGCGGGTCTGTTCGCGCCCGAGATGGCCCGGCAGCCCGCGGCCATCGCCGTCGCGTTCGCCTACCCGATCCTGTACGTCGCCGCCACCGGCGCGGCGCTCTCGATGTTCTGGGGTCTCCCGCCACAGCAGACCCGGCGCGCGCATTTCTCGCTGCTCATCGGGATCACCCTCAACGCCGTCGGCTTCGTGGTATGGCTCCCCGAGTACATGCGCCAGTCGTTCGAGCCGGGGACGGTGATCGATCTGTTCTGGATGGTCGGCATGCTCGCCATCGCCATCGCCGGCCGCCAGTGGGCCGAGGACGCGACCGGAGAGGCCGTCCCGTTCGTCGCGACGGAGGCGGTGCAGGTGTCGCGAATGGCGCTACCCGGCGTCGTGGCGATCGCCGCAGCCGGGATCCTCGTCGCGAGCCAGATCGACCGGGAGACCGCGACCGACCCGCTCATTGCCGCGGCCATCGCGATCACGATCGTGCTCCTTGCGATCCGCGCCGCCCTGGCCCTCTACGCGAACTGGCGCCTGGGTCAGCGCGAGCGTCGCCGCGCGGCGCAGTTCGCCGCCCTGTACGACGTGGGACTCGCGACCGCCGGCGAGATCTCGCTCGACGACCTGGCCCGGCTCGCGGTAGACAACGTCACGCGGCTCACTCAGACCGACGGCGCGATGATCGCGCTCGCGGAGCCGGACGGGACGCTCATCATCCGCGCGATCAACCGGTCGAACATGCCCGAGCTGCGCGACGACCCAGGCGGGCCGCTCATGGGGATCGCGCTCGAGTCGGTCCGTACGCGCGAGGCCGCGGTCGCGACCGACTACGCGAGCCATCCGCAGTCGAACCCGAAGCTGCACGGCATCGTGGCGTCGGCGATCGCGCTGCCGCTCATCGCGCACGCCGAGCTGGTCGGCACGATGACGCTCTACTCGGGACGGCCGCGGCACTGGGGCAACGAGACCCAGCGGATGTTCCGGCTGTACGCCGCACAGGCGGCCATCGCGATCTCGAACGCGCGGCTGCTCGGCGAGAGCCGGCGCCTGGCGAGCGACGATCCGCTCACCGGCCTCACGAACCGACGCGTCCTCGTGGAGCGGCTCGAGGCGGAGACGGCGGAGGCACGTCGTCACGGAGACGCGTTCTGCGTGATCCTCTGCGATGTCGACGGCCTGAAGGCGGTGAACGACACCGCGGGCCACCTGGTGGGCGATTCCGTGCTCCGTTCGGTCGCGACGACGCTCCGCACAATGGCGCGCACCGAGGATGTCGTCGCGCGCTTCGGTGGGGATGAATTCGTGCTGCTCCTCCCGCGCACCGCGATCGACCAGGCCCGCTCCCTCGTCATGCGTCTGACCCACGAGCTCCCGGAGCGGACCTACATGTGGGGTGGCATGCCGCACTCGCTGCCGCGGGTGTCGTTCGGGATCGCGGCCTTCCCCGAGGACGGCCTGCTCACCGACCAGCTCATCGCGAAAGCGGACGAGCGGATGTATGTGGACAAGGCCCGCGCACGGGGTCGGCTCGGCTAAAGTCTTCCCACCAGCTGAGGGAGGATCGCGTTCGATGCCCGCTACGACCAAGTGTCCCGAGTGCGACGCGGATGTGGCCGTGGGCGCCGACGCCGTAAAGGGCGAGATCGTCTCGTGCCCGGACTGCGGCGCGGAGCTCGAGGTGACCGCGACCGCACCGGTGGCGCTCGCGCTCGCGCCGGAGGCCGAAGAAGACTGGGGTGAGTAACACCACCGTCGGCGTCCTCCTCTCGCGCGTGCGCGTCGAGGAGAAGCTCCTGCTCGAGGAGCTCGAGCGTCGCGGCATCGCGACGAAGGTCATCGACGATCGCGAGCTCGTCTTCTCGCTCGAGCGCAAGCCGGAGCTCGGGGTCGACGTCGTCCTCGAGCGCTGCATCCAGCATTCGCGCGCGCTGTACGCGCTCTCGGTGCTGGAGACGTGGGGTATCCCGACGGTGAACACGTTCGAGGTCGCCGACGTGTGTGGCAACAAGCTGCTCACGACGATGCGGCTCATCCGGGACGGCGTACCGTCGCCGCGGACTCGCCTCGCGTTCACGCCGGAGTCGGCGCTGGCCGCGGTCGAGGAGCTCGGCTACCCCGCCGTCCTGAAGCCGCTCGTCGGCTCGTGGGGCCGGCTCATTTCGCGGGTGAACGACCGCGACGCCGCCGAGTCGATCCTCGAACACAAGGATGTCCTCGGCACCTACATCCACTCCATCTATTACATCCAGGAGTACGTCCCGAAGCCGGGCCGTGACATCCGCGCGTTCGTCGTCGGCGACGAGACGATCGGCGCGATCTACCGCTATTCCGAGCACTGGATCACGAACACCGCGCGCGGTGGCAAGGCGACGAAGTGCGAGGTCACGCCCGAGCTCAACGACCTCTGCGTGCGCGCCGCGCGGGCCGTGGGCGGCGGGGTCGTCGCCATCGACGTGCTCGAGGCGCCCGAAGGGCTCGTGGTGAACGAGGTGAACTACACGATGGAGTTCCGCAACTCCATCGACACGACCGGCGTGAACATCCCCGGCCGCGTCGTCGACTACGCGCTCGGCGTCGCGAAGCAGGCCTGATGAAGGTCGGCGTCATCGGCGCCGGCGGGTACGCCGGTGGCGAGCTGTTGCGGCTGCTCAGCGGGCACCCCGCGGTGGGGGAGATCGTCGCGGGCAGCGAGTCGCTCGCGGGGAAGCCGGTCACGACCGCGCACCCGAACCTCCGCAAGCGCACCTCCCTCGACTTCGTGCGCTACGACGACGTCGCCGGCTGCGACGTCGTGTTCCTCTCGCTGCCGAACGGCGCGCACCGCCTGACCGAGTTCCGGTCCCGTGGCACGCTCGTCGTCGACCTGTCGTCCGATCACCGGCTGCGCGACGCGTCGGTCTACCGGTCGTGGTACGAGGCCGACCATCCGCACCCGGAGCTGCTCGGCACGGCGGTCTACGGGATCCCGGAGCTGCACCGCGACGAGATCCGGACCGCGAAGCTCCTGACCGGCGCAGGCTGCAACGCGACGGCGACGCTCCTCGCCCTCCTGCCGCTGGCGCGCGCCGGGTTCATCGATCCATCGCGCCCGATCGTCGTCGAGTGCAAGGTCGGCTCGAGCGAGGGCGGCCGCGAGCCGGGCGAGGACTCACACCATCCGGAGCGCGCCGGCGTCGTCCGCTCGTTCAAGCCGGTCGGCCACCGGCACACCGCGGAGGTCGAGCAGGAGCTCGGCGTCCGCGTTCAGCTGTCCGTCACCGCGGTCGAGCTCGTTCGCGGGGTACTGGCCACCGCGCACGTGCCGGTGAAGGGCGGCGTCGACGACAAGGCCTGCTGGCGCGCGTACCGCGAGTCGTACGCCAACGAGCCGTTCGTCCGGGTCGTGAAGGAGCGCACCGGCATCTTCCGCTACCCGGAGCCGAGGCTCCTGGCCGGCTCGAACTTCGCGGATGTCGGGTTCGCCGCTGATCCACGCGGCGAGCGCGTCGTCGCGCTCTGCGCCATCGACAACCTGATGAAGGGGGCCGCAGGCAATGGCGTTCAGGCGATGAACGTGGCGTGCGGCTTCCCCGAGACGGCCGGCCTCGAGTTCCCCGGACTGCATCCGTGACCCTGCGGGCGGTCATCAAGGCCGGAGGTTCGGCGGGCGTCGACCGCGACAGCGTGGCCGACCTCGTCGCGGACGTCGCCCGCTCGGACGAGATCGTCCTCGTGCACGGCGCGTCGGCCGAGACCGACAAGCTGCAGGCCGCGTTCGGGCATCCCGTCGAGACGATCACCTCGCCGTCCGGCCATCAGAGCCGACGCACCGACCGCCGCACGCTCGAGCTGTTCGCGATGGCCGCGCTCGGGATCGAGAACTTCCTCTACGTCGAGAAGCTCCAAGCCCGCGGCGTAGACGCGGTCGGCCTGTCGGGCCTCTCGGGCCGGCTCCTCGTCGCGGAGCGCAAAGCTGTCCGGTCGGTGAAGGACGGCAAGACCGTGATCCTCCGCGACGACTACACCGGCACGGTGAAGGCCGTGAACGTGCCGCTGCTCCGGCAGCTGATGGGGCCGAGCCGGGTCCCGGTCGTCGCGCCGCTCGCGCTCTCGACCGAGAACGAGGCCGTGAACGTGGACGGGGATCGGGTCGCCGCCCGCATCGCGGTCGCGGTCGAGGCTGATGCGCTCCTCATCCTCACGAATGTGCCCGGCCTGCTGCGCAACGTCGCCGATCCCGACTCGCTCGTGCCCGAGACGACGCTGGCCGAGGCCGAGGTCCTGGCCCAGGGCCGGATGAAGAAGAAGATCCTCGCCGCGCGTGAGGCGATCGAGGGTGGCGTCGGCGAGGTGATCATCCGAAGCGCCGCGGGCGACCCGCGCGTGCGCACGGTCATCCATGGCTGAGGTGATCCCTCGCGAGCTCGCGCACACCTCGGGCCTCTATCAGAAGCGCGACCTCGCGCTCGTGCGAGGTGACGGCGCGCTCGTGTGGGACGAGGCTGGCCACGAGTTCATCGACTGCGTCGGCGGCCAGGGCTCCGGCAACCTTGGGCACGCGAACGTGGCGGTCGCGGACGCGCTCGCGGCGCAGGCCCGCACGCTGTCGTTCTGCACCGAGCTCTTCTACAACGACCGCCGCGCCGAGCTGTACGACCGGCTCGCGCGGATCCTTCCTCGTTCGCTCGACCGCATCTTTCTCTGCAACAGCGGCACCGAGGCCGTCGAGGGCGCCCTCAAGTTCGCGCGCCTCGCGACCAAGCGCACGAAGGTCGTCGCGACGATGCGCGGCTTCCACGGCAAGACCATGGGCGCGCTCTCCGCGACCTGGGGCCCCGAGTACCGCGAGCTCTTCGGCCCGTTGCTCGAGGGGTTCAGCCACATCCCGTTCAACAAGGTCGAGGCCCTCGACGCGGCGATCACAACCGAGACCTCGGCATTCATCGTCGAGCTCGTGCAGGGCGAGGGCGGGGTGCGCCCGGCGACCCGCGAGTTCGTGGCCGAGGCCGCGCGCCTGTGCCGCGATCGCGGCGTGCTCCTCGTCGTCGACGAGGTGCAGACGGGCTTCGGCCGCACGGGGACGATGTTCGCGATCGAGCAGTTCGGGATCGTGCCGGACGTGCTCTGTCTCGCGAAGTCGATCGCCGGCGGCATCCCGATGGGCGCGATCGCGTTCTCCCGTGTCCTCGGCGAGCTTCCGAAGCGCTCGCACTCCACGACCTTCGGCGGCAATCCGCTCGCCTGTGCGGCGGCCGTCGCCACGATCGACGAGCACCTGCGGCTGGGCCTCGCCGCCGCGGCGGCGGAGCGCGGTCGGCAGCTGCACGAGGGCCTCGCCTCGATCGAGTCACCGAAGATCCGGGAGGTCCGCGGCCTCGGACTGATCCAGGGCATCGAGCTCAAGGAGAACGCCGGACCGACCCTCAAGAGGCTCCAAGACAACGGCGTGCTGGCGCTCGGCGCAGGCCCGACGGTGGTGCGGTACCTCCCGCCGCTCGTGATCTCCGCCGCGCAGATCGACGCCGTGATCGACGCGACCCGAGCGTCGCTCGCGGCGTGAACGAGGTCGAGCTGGCACCCGACGACGTGGCGCTCGTCGGCGGGCTCGTCGCGATCCCGTCGGTCTCGCGGCAGGAAGGTGACGCCGTCGAGTGGCTGGTCGCCCGGATGGCCGAACGGGGATTCCGCGCGTCGGTCGACGCCGCCGGCAACGCGGTGGGCGAGATCGGCGACGGTCCGATGCACGTCGTCCTGCTCGGACACATCGACACGGTGCCGGGCGAGATCCCGGTGCGCGTCGAGGACGGCGAGCTCATCGGCCGCGGCGCCGTCGACGCGAAAGGCCCGCTCGCCGCGTTCGTCGCGGCGGCGACCGTGCCGGTCGCGGGCGTGCGGGTCACGGTCGTCGGCGCCGTGGAGGAGGAATCGCCGACGAGCAAGGGCGCGCGCTTCCGCGCGACGCAGGGAGCTCCCGATTGGTGCGTGATCGGCGAGCCATCAGGCTGGGACGGCGTGACCGTGGCATACAAGGGCCGGCTCGTGCTCGGCGTGTCGCTCTCGCGCGATGCGCGGCACGGCGCATCACCGGGCCCGACGATCGCCGAGGAGGCCCTTGCGCTCTGGGCGCGGATCCGCGAGAACGCCATGACGACCCAGCGGCTCGATTGCCGGCTCGAGGGGATGCGCTCCGCGGCCGGCGATGGCCTTGTCGAGCGCGCCGACCTGCGGATCGGCTACCGCGTCCCGCCCGCGACCTCGACGGATGCGCTCGAGGCGGCGGCGCGCGAGATCGCGGAGCAGCATGACGGCGATGCCGAGGTGACGATCGAGCGGATCGCGTCGGAAGAGCCGGCGCGCGTCGGGCGCACGACGCCGGTCGCGAGCGCCTTCGTGCGGGCGATCGCGGGCATCGGCGGCCACGCCGCGTTCAAGGAGAAGACCGGCACGAGCGACATGAACGTGCTGCTCCCTGTATGGGCGTGCCCGATGGTCGCGTACGGCCCCGGCGATGCGCGCTACGACCACACGCCGATCGAGCGGCTCGCGCTCGCCGATTACGGTCGTTCGATCGCGGTGCTGAAAAATGTGCTCCGGAGGGCGGCCAGCCGCTAGCATGACCGCGCCGGAGCGCCTCCGACGAGGCTCGGGCCGAAGGGGGAAGGGGTGCTCTCGAAGCGGCTGCAGCGCCAGCGGGTCATCCTTGCCGCCCTCGCGGCCCTCGGCATCCTCCTCGGCGCGCTGGCGTTCGACGCGCATCTCCTCGACTCGACCCTGCAGGCGGTCACGTACGACACGTTCATCACGAACGCACCGGGCAAGCTGTCGAACCAGGTCACGGTCATCGGGCTGGACGACCGGACCGTCAGCCGCTACGGCACCTACCCGCTCCCGAGGCAGGCCTGGGTCGATCTGCTGGCCGCGTTGAAGCCGCTTGCCCCGAGGCTGGTCGCGTTCGACATCGGGTTCTTCGACGCGTCCCCGAATCCGGACCAGGATCGGGCGCTCGCAGCCGCGATCAAGGACTCGGGGAACGTCATCCTCGCGATGCAGGGCGCCGGCTCGCACATCGACGGTGATGGTGCCGTGCGGTACGGCGCCGAACAGCTCCCGATCCCGATCCTCCGCCAGGCGGCCGCCGGCGTCGGCGCCGTGAACGTGCTGCCAGACGGAGATGGCCGCGTCCGCAGGGCGGAGCTCGCCATCGACGCGCCGAGCGGCCGCTATTACTCGCTGGCCCTCGTCGCGACGGCCCGTTCACTGTTCGCCGGGAAGCAGGTCGCCGGCGACGAGACCACGCTCGTGCGGCGCGGCGACACCCTGGTGCTCCCTGGACGCGCGGGTACGGCGGACCGGGTGATGCCGATCGACGGGAGCGGTCACATGCCCATCTATTACGCCGCGCCGCCCGCGCAGGATCTCACCGCGTCCCAGGGAAGTGCGCCCTGCGCCGACCCGAGCGAGTTCTGCGTCATCTCGTTATCCGACGTGGTCGCGGGGAAGGTGTCGCGCGACCTCATCGCGAACCGCACGATCCTCATCGGCGCGCACACGCTCTCCGCGGTCCCCGACAACTATCCGGTGCCCAACAGCGGCGCGCAGAAGATGTGGGGCGTCGAGATCTGGGCGAATACCGCGGCGTCGATCTTCACCGATCGCTACCCGGAGACCCGCGAGAGCTTCCCGGTCACGCTCGGGGAGCTCGTCATCGCCACGCTCGGCGGGATCCTGCTCGTCGCCGTCTTCAGGCTCTACGGGTTCCTCGCCGCGCTCGCCGCCCTCGTCCTCTACGGCTACGCGCGATATCTGTTCTTCTCCGCGGCGACCAGTGGCCCCGTCGGCCA
>Ga0075425_100005263_pt1 | contig 13430 bp, 10 predicted proteins | sample SoiMethybrSBSTD4_FD_75300 | JGI IMG/M metagenome (GOLD analysis project Ga0075425, IMG submission 75300) | Bulk soil microbial communities from a Populus tree surrounding site in Tennessee, USA - Soil MetaG P. TD hybrid SBSTD4 | ecosystem: Environmental > Terrestrial > Soil > Tree plantation...
CTCCCCGAACTGCGCGGCGGCCATCTCGAGCAGCTGCGCCTTCACCTTCTCCGCAGCCAGACGCGCCGCGTTGCCGGCGACGAACGTCGTGCGGCTGGCGTGGGTGCCGACGTCCCAGGGTCTGACGCTCGTGTCGGAGTTGACGACCTCGACGCGCTCGAGCGGCACGCCGAGCGTCTCGGCGACGATCATGGCGAGCACCGTCTCCGAGCCCTGCCCGATCTCGCTCGCCCCGGTGATGAGCGTCACCTTGCCGAAGTCGTCGAGCTTCACGATCGCGCCGCACCCGTCCGAGCGGTAGATGCGCGCGCCGCCGCCGACGTGGAACATGCCGGCGTAGCCGACACCGCGCTTCCAGCCGGGCACCGTGGGCGGCGGGGTCTTCGCGATCTCCTCCGCCGCGGCGTCGAGGCACTCACGCATCGCGAACGAGGTGAGCACGAATCCCTGGGGGTTGACGTCGCCCGACTTCGTCGCGTTCCGCCGTCTGAGCTCGAGTCGATCCATGCCGAGCCGGTCGGCCAGGTCGTCCATCTGCGACTCGACCGCGAACGTGGACTCGGGATTACCGTAGCCGCGCATCGAGCCCGAGTAGGGATTGTTCGTGTACGCGATGGTCGTGTCGAAACGTACGTTCGGCACCCGGTAGAGCCCGGCGACCGTCGACATCATCACGTAGGGCGTCGTCGATCCCCAGGAGGTGTAGGCGCCGCTATCGATCGTCACGTGCGCGTCGCGCGCGAGGAGCCGCCCGTCGCGATCGGCCGCCGTGCGCAGCCGGATCGCGCAGGGCTCGCGCGTGGGACAGGCGATGAACTCCTCGAGCCGATCGAACTCGATCTTCACCGGGCGTCGCGCCGCGCGGGCGAGCATCGCGGCGATGACGTCGATCGGGTAGATATCGAGGCCTCGGCCGAAGTTCCCGCCGACCGGCGGTTGCAGGACGCGCACGCGATCGCCGCCGATGCCGAGCGCCTCGCCGAGGTCGCGCTGGTACAGGAACGGTACCTGAGTCGTGGACCACATGGTGAGGCTGCCGGTGGTGGGCTCCCAGTCGGCGATGGCGACCATCGTGCCGAGACACGCCGGCGTGACGAAGTTCAGCCGGTACGTGTCCTCGACCACCGCCGCCGCCTCGTCGAACGCGCGGTCGACGTCGCCGTGAACGAATCGGTAGCGGAGATGATGCGCGTTGGTCTCCCGCTCCTCGTGCACGAGCGGCGCGCCCGGCTCGAGCGCGGCCAGCGGATCGAACACCGCCGGCAGCGGCGCATAGTCGGCGTCGATCAACGCGAGCGCTTCCTCTGCGATCTCGGCCGTCTCGGCCGCCACCGCCGCCACCTCGTCCCGGATGCACCGCACCTTGCCGCGCTTGAGCGCGAGCTGGTCCTTGGCGAAGCCGAAGGGTCGCTGCTCGACGTCCTCGCCCGTCAGCACCGCGCGTACGCCCGGCAGCGCGCGCGCGCGGCTCGTGTCGACCCGGACGATCCGTGCGTGGGGCACCGGCGTGCGCAGGATCTTTCCGTGCAAGAGCCTTGGCAGCTCGAGGTCGTGCAAATAGCACGTCCGCCCGGTGACCTTGTCCGGGCCGTCCCGCTTGGGGGTGGACTTGCCGACGACGTCGAACGGCTCGGCCATCGTCAGAACTTCACGGCTTCCTTGTGCTCGCCGAACACGTCGCGCATGGCCTGGGCGATCTCGCCGAGCGTCGCGTACGCCTTCACCGCTTCCATGATCGGGTCCATCAGATTGTCTCGTCCGCGCGCCGCCTCGGCCACCCGGCGCAGCGCCGTCCGCGCCGCGCCGCCGTCCCGCTGGGCACGGGTACGCTCGAGCTTGGCCAGCTGGGCCGCGTGCGCCCTGGAGTCGAAGGCGTAGAGCTCCACCTCGCGATCGGCCTCGGCGGGGACGTCGCCGACGTGGCAGTTGACCGCGACGCGCGGGATCTCGCCCGAGACGACCTTCTGCTCGTACAGGTACGCCTGGCGCGCCACCTCGGCCTGGATCGCGCCGGTCCGGACGGCCTCGACGATGCCGCCCATGCGCTCGACGCTCGCCAGCTCCTCCCCGATCCGCTTCTCCATCGCGTTGGTGAGGGACTCCACGTAGTACGAGCCGGCGAGCGGATCCACCGTGTCGGCCGCGCCCGACTCCTCGGCGCAGATCTGCATCGTGCGCAGCGCGATCAGCTGAGCCTTGGGCGACGGGATGGTGTACGCCTCGTCGTAGGTCGGCAGCGCCATCGTCTGCGCGCCCGAGAGCGACGCGGCGAGCGCGATGTACGCTCCGCGCACGATGTTGTTCTCGGGCTCCTGAACCGCGAACGCCGAGCCCCCGCCGCCGATCAGGCTCCGGAACATCCACGATTTCGGATTGGACGCGTGGAAGCGCTCGCGGAGCATCCGCGCGTAGAGCCGCCGCCCCGCGCGGAACTTTGCGACCTCCTCGAAGATCTTTCCCCAGGCGGTGAAGTTGAACGAGATCCGCGGCGCGAAGTCGTCCACCGCCATGCCGCGCGCGAGCATCAGCTCGATGTAGGCGGCGGCGATCGCCAGCCCGTACGCCATCTCCTGCGCGGTGGTGCACCCGGCCTCGCGGATGTGATAGCCGCAGACGGACACGGGGTTGGAGCGCGGATAGTGGCGCGCCGAGAACTCGATGAGATCCGCGACGAGGCGCAGCGACGGATCGACCGGATAGATCCACGTGCCCCGGGCGATGAACTCTTTCAGGATGTCGTTCTGCGGCGTGGTGACCACGCGCTCGGCCGCCACGCCCTGCTTCTCGGCGACGGCGTAGTACATGGCGGTGATCGGCGCGGCCATGCCGTTGATCGTGAGCGACACGCTCACGCGGTCGAGCGGGATGCCGGCGAACGCTTCCTCCATGTCGGCGAGCGTATCGACCGCCATCCCGACCCGACCGACCTCGCCTTCCGCCTTGGGATCGTCGGAGTCGAGGCCGAGCTGCGTCGGCAGGTCGAACGCGACGTTGAGCGCATCCTGCCCGTGCGCCATCAGGTACTTGAATCGGGAATTGGTCTCCGCAGGCGTGCCGAAGCCGACGTACTGGCGCATCGTCCAGAGCCGGTCGCGGTACATGTGCTTGTGGATCCCGCGCGTGTATGGATACTCGCCGGGCCGCCCGATGTCGCGGTCGAAGTCGACACCCGCGACGTCCTCGGGACCATAGACCGGTGCGATCGGGAAGCCGGCGTGCGCTTTGATCTCTTTCATCGTGTTCTCCTGGACCTTATCGCTCGAGAAAGCGTGTGAGGTACCTCAGACGACCGCGGTCGACATCGAGCCCACGCGGCTCGAACGGGTACTCCCGGCGGTCGACCCACGGCGGAATCAACGCGGCGGCTCCTTCTTGAACGCCTTCACGATGTCGGGGAGCGGCGTCCCCATCGGGAACACGTGACGCACGCCCAGCTGCTTCAGCGCCTCGACGTCACGCGGAGGAATGATACCTCCGACGACCACCGCGATGTCGCCGGCCTCCTGGGCCCGCAGCCCGTCGATGATCCGGCGCGCCAGCAAGAGGTGGGCGCCCGAGAGCACCGAGAGACCGATGACGTCGACGTCCTCCTGGATCGCTTCCCGCACGATCTCGTCCGGCGTCCGCTTGAGTCCGGAATAGACCACCTCGAATCCCGCGTCGCGGAGCGCGTGGGCCACGACCTTGGCGCCCCGATCGTGGCCGTCGAGCCCGGGCTTGGCGATCAGCACCTTCATGCCGGACGGAACGCCGGCAGCCAGCGCGCGTTGCCGTTCGGGTCGTCGGCGACCCTGAGGGGCGACACGCGGACGGCCTGGCCGATCGCCACCTTCGCCGGCTCGGCGTCGACCAGGATCGAGAACACGCGGAGGCCGTCGATCTTCACGATCGCGAAGACGCGCGGGCCCGCGAAGCCGTCGGGCAATCCCACCTCCTGAATCGTGAACGCGTGGATCGTGCCCTCACCCGACAGGTCGACCCAGTCGAACGCGTCCGAGCCGCATTCACCACAGAACGCGCGCGGCGGCCAGGCGAGTCGCTTGCAGCCCGCGCACCGTGTCGTCGCCAACCGCCCGGCGGCGAGCCGCGCGTAGAACTCGTGGAGCTTCGTGTGCTCCGCCGACTCCAGCGGAAACGGATCGGTGGCCCGGAAGTAGCTCACGTCGTCTCCCGCCGGCGCCGGAGCTGACGGAGCAGGTCGCGCACCTTGGCGGTCTCGAACGCCTCCCGCCGATCGCCCGCGTAGTCGAAGAAGCCGCGCCCGGTCTTCGGGCCGAGCTCGTTGCGTGCGATTTTCTCCTCGACCAGCCGCGCGGCGCGAAAGCGATCGTCGCCGAGCGCCTTGGCCAGGAATCCGCTCGCGCGGTGGAGGATGTCGACGCCGCCCCAGTCGATGAACTCGAAGATGCCGACCGTCGCGTAGCGAAACCCCATGCCGGCCTTGAAGGCGCGATCCACATCTTCAGGAGTCGCCACGCCTTCTTCGACCAGGCGAACCGCCTCGTTCATTAACAGGGCCTGCATCCGGGGTCCGATGAATCCGGGCGAGTCCGCGCAGCGCACGGGAACCTTGCCGAGCTTCTCGAGGACGGCGATGGTCCGCTCGACGACCGTGCTCGCGGTCGCCTGGCCGGGCACGACCTCCACGAGCGGGATGATGTGCGCCGGGTTCAGCCAGTGGACGACGAGGAAGCGCTCGGGGCCCCGGACCGCGTCGGCCATGTGCTTGGGCGAGATCGTGGAGCTGGTCGAGGCGATGATCGTCTCGGGCGAGACGGCCGCCGACACTCGCTCGAGAACGTCGCGCTTGAGGTCGACGAGCTCGGGCAGCGCTTCCTGCACGAACCCGCAGCCCTCGAGGCCCTCGAGCCCGGTCCGGTCGTCGATTCGGCCGAGCGCCGGCTCGACCTCGGCGCGCTGGATCACACCCTCCTCGGCCATCAACGTGAGGTCTCGGCGGACCTCGCGTCGCGCATCGGCGAACACCGCGGCGGCGCCGCCGGCCGGACGAGTCTTGACGTCGACCAGGGACACGCGGCTCCCGCCGAGGGCGAAGGCGAGCGCGATCTGGCGCCCGATCCTTCCCGGCCCGAGGACCGCGACGTGCTTCATCGACGCTCGCGGCCGTAGATCATGACCACGTGCTCGCCCATTCCGCTGTTGTTGTGCGTGAGACCGACCGACGCGTCCGGGACCTGGCGGGCGCCGGCCTCGCCGCGGAGCTGAGCGAACACCTCGGCCGCCTGCGCGACGCCGGTCGCGCCGAGCGGATGTCCGCAGCCCATGAGTCCGCCGCGCGGGTTCACCACGACGTCGCCGCCGTAGTCGCTTCGACCGTCGGCGACGAAGGCGCCGGCCTCACCCTTCCGGCAGAACCCGAGCTCCTCGTACGCGATCAGCTCGGCGATCGCGAAGCAGTCGTGGACCTCGGCGACGTCGACGTCCTGCGCCCGCACTCCCGCCATCCCGTAGGCCGACTGCGCCGCGCGCGCGAGCGCGGGCCAGTGCGCGTAGTCCTCGTGCAGCGACGTCAGCTGGAACCCGTCGAGCGCCTGGCCGGTGCCGCGGATCCACACCGGGTGGTCGGTGAGATCGCGCGTGCGCTCCTCGGACGCGACCAGCACCGCGGCGGCCCCGTCGGTGATCGGCGAGCACATGAAGAGCCGGAGCGGCGAGGAGATCATGCGCGAGCCGAGCACCTGCTCGAGCGTGGCGCCCCGCTGAAAATGCGCGTTGGGGTTCTTCGAGGCGTGCGTGTGGTTCTTCACGCCGACCATCGCGAGCTGCTCCTCGGTGGTTCCGTACTCCGCGATGTGGCGCTGCGCGGCCAGCGCGAAGCAGGGCGGCGCGGTGAGCCCGAACGAGGCCTCCCACTCGCGATCGACACCCGTCCCCATGTTCAGGATCGCCTCGTCGCCGTTCGGCTGGTTCAGCTTCTCCACGCCGAGCACCATGACGAGATCCGCCAGTCCGGCGGCGATGAAGGCATAGGCATAGCGAATGCCGACCGTGCCCGAGGCGCACATGTGCTCCGTGCGCGCGCTCAAAGCGCTCGGCCTGATCCCGAGGGCCTCGGCGGCCATCGACGAGATGTGCGACTGGAACGCCGTCCGCTCCGGCATGACCGACCCGACGACGAGACCTTCGACGTCCTTGGGCTTGACCGCCGGTATGCTGTCGAAGCACGCCTTGCCGGCCTCCCAGATCAGGTCGCGATAGCTCGCCTTCCGAACACCGAACTTCGAGACCCCCGCTCCGATCAGGGCGACGTTTCTCATGACCGCCTCTCAGATCCCCACCGACATCCCGCCGTCGGCGAAGATGACCTGCCCGGTGATGAACGCGGCATCCTCCGACGCGAGAAACACGTGAACCCCCGCGATCTCGTCGGGCGACGCGATTCTCCCGACCGGCACCTGGGCGATGATGCGCTCCCGGATCGCCTCCGGGACACCGGCCAGCATCGCCGTCATGACCGGCCCCGGCGCGATCGCGTTCACGGTCACGCCGTACTTGGCGTATTCGAGCGCGAGCGTCTTCGTGAGCCCGATGACGCCCGCCTTCGACGCCGCGTAGTTCGCCTGCCCGATGTTGCCGAGCGAGCCGATGGACGAGGTGTTGACGACCCGGCCCCAGGCCCGCTCGCGCATCCCCGGAAGCGCCGCCTGGGCGCACAGGAACGTGCCCTTGAGGTTCACCGACAGGACCGCGTCCCACTGCTCCTCGGTCATCTTGGCGGCCATCGCGTCGCGATTGATCCCGGCGTTGTTGATCAGGATGTCGAGCCGGCCGAACGTCCGGGTGACGTCCTGCACGATCCGCTCGCAGTCGGCCTTCTTCGTCACGTCGCCCGGCAGCACCAGCGCCTTCGCGCCGGCCGCGCGGATCTCGCCGGCGACGGCGTCGAGCCCTTCGGGCTTCGCGTCGTTGATCGCGACCGTCGCGCCTTCGCGCGCGAACCGACGCGCCGTCGCGGCGCCGATCCCGCTCGCCGCGCCCGTGACCAGCGCGATCCTGTCCCGGAGCTTCACCCGCGCCTCCGCATGAGCACGTTCTCCTCGTAGGTGCAGACCACCTCGCCGCGCTGATTCTTCACCACGACGTCGAAGGTCACGACGCCGCGGTCGCCCTTGGCGGACTCGCGCGCCTGCTTGACCGTCATCTCGGTGTTGATGGTGTCGCCGAACTTCACCGGCGCGGTGAACCGCAGCCGATCGAGCCCGAGGAGCGCCAGGGCCGTGCCCTCGAACCAGCCCGAGAGGTTCTGCTGCCCGTTGGACACCGCGAGAGTCAGGATACCGTGAGCCACGCGGGCCCCGAACGGCGTTTGCGCGGCGAACACCTCGTCGGTGTGCAGCGGGTTGAAGTCGCCGGTCAGGCCCGCGAACCGCGAGACGTCGCCGCCCTCCACCGTGCGGCGGCCGGTCACGAGCACCTCGCCGACCTTGAAATCCTCGAAGAAGCGTCCGCGTGATTGCATCGTTCCTCCCGTCAGGGGGCTACGTGTTCAGGCGAATGCCGGGCCCCGGTCCCAGTCGAGATCGCGCCCGATGATCACGCGCAGGATCTCGGAGGTGCCGCCTCCCGGCAGGAGGAAGCGCGCGTCCCGGAAGTAGCGCTGGACCGGATACTCCATCGCGAGACCGTAGGAGGCGAAGATCCGGGCCGCTTCGTCCGTGATCTTGACCGCGGTCTCGGAGGCGAAGAGCTTCGCCATCGCCGCCTCGCGCGCGATGCTCCGCCCCGCGTCGAGCCGTGCCGCCGCCTGATAGGTCACCAGGATGGCGGCGTGGAGCGAGGTCAGCATGTCGGCGAGCTTGAAGCCGATGGCCTGGTGCTCCACGATCGGCTTGCCGAAGGCGGTCCGCTCGCGCGCGTAGCCGAGCGCGGCGTGGTACGCGGCGCGGGCCAGCCCGACGGAGATCGCGGCCGTCATCACCCGGATCTCCGAGAGAATGGTTCCGATCTTCTCGACACCGCCCGTCTCGCCGCCCAGGAGGTGCTCGGCCGGCACCTCGACGTCTTCGAGGAGGATCTCGCCGGTCACCGAGCCGCGCACCGACATCTTCTCGATCGCCTTGCCGAGCGTGATCCCGCGCGTCGCCGAACGGTCGACCAGGAAGAGCGCGATGGACTTCATGCCGCGCTCGTCCGACGTCTTGGCGGCCACCGTCAACAGGTCGGCCACCGGCGCGCTGGTCACCCACGTCTTCGTGCCGCGCAGGACGTATCGGTCACCGCGGCGCTCGGCGCGCGTCGTGATGTTCGCGACGTCCGAGCCAGCGTTGGGCTCCGTGAGCGCGAAGGTCGCGATCAGATCACCCCGCAGGGCTGGAACCAGATAGCGCTGGCGGAGCGGCTCGGAGCCGTACTTGTAGACGAAATACGTGCCCATCAGCGATTGCATCGCCGCCGCGGCCGCCACCGACAGGGACCCGCGCGCCAGCTCCTCGGCGAAGAGACAGTACGTGACCATGTCGGCATCGGCGCCGCCGTAGGCCTCGGGGTAGCGCAGCCCGAGATAGCCGAGCTCGCCGATGCGCTTGAAGAGCTTGGTCGGGAACTCGGCGCGCTCGTCGATCGTCTCGGCCGCCGGCACCACCTCGGCGTCGACGAATCGCGCGACGGCTTTGCGGAAGTCTTCCTGCTCTCGCGTGAAAGCGATCATTGTAGCGGGGACCTTGAGGCCGGCTTGGACCCGGGGTGGCCTGAGGTAGGTGCGGCGAAGCTCCGCACGCCCGATCCCTTCGGTTGAGGCGTTCGGCTCTGGTTCATGGTGACGGGCGCTCCGAGGTCGGCTTGGACCCGGGGTGGCCTGAGATAGGCGCGGCGAAGCTCCGCATGCCCGATTCCTTCGGTCGCGTCGTTCGGCTCTGGTTCACGGTGACGGGCGCTCTTGAGGTCGGCTTGGACCCGGGAGCTCAGACTGGCTTTGCGCGGCGCGGAGGCGTTGGGTCGCGCCGGCGTCGACCGAGAGATCGGCGCCGGTGCCGGCGATCACGACGCCGTACTCGCGGCGCGCGGACTCGATCGACACGTAGTCGTCGAGGACGTCGTCCAGCACCCGCTGCGGATCGCGCTCGAACGGATCGCCGTAGCCGCCGGCGCCCGACTGCTGGAACGAGACGACGTCGCCGTACGCGAACTCGCGCGACTGCTTGCCGTGGACGAGCTGCTCGCCCGGTCCGGGGTTGAGGACGGTGAGGCCCAGGCGTCCGGGCCGGCCGCCGCCGAGACCGTACGGCGCGAACTTCTGGCGGTCGGACAGGTTCGTCAGCTTGCCCTCGTCGCCGAGCAGCCGCAGGTCGCGCCGAACGCCGCACCCGCCGCGGAACTGTCCGGCCCCGCCGGAATCGCCGATCAGCTCGAAGCGCTCGACCACGATCGGCTGATTGGCCTCCTGCGCCTCGACCGGGATGTTGGCGGCGTTGAACGCCCACGACATCGCCTCGCAGCCGTCCTTGGCGGCGCGCGCGCCCGTGCCCGACAGCACGAGCTCGTAGGCGACGAAGCGCCGGCGCCGCGCGCGGTCCCAGCCACCGAAGGTCGGGTTCGCCATGTGCGAGGCCGCCGCGGCCACGCGATCGGGCAGCGCGGGGGCGAGGGCGCCGAGGACCGACTCGAACGTGCGGTAGCAGATGATCGCGCGTGGTCCCCCGCCCGCGGGCGGCCGCGGATTCAGAAAAGACCCCTCCGGCGCCTTCACGGTGATCGGGCGCAACGCGCCCTCGTTCATCGGCCCCAGGGGGTCGGTGAGACACTTCACGGCGGCGTACGAGTACGAGCGCGTGTAGTTGATGTAGGAGTTCATGCCAGACGCGGTCTGCGGGCTCGAGCCCTCATAGTCGATGACCATCGAGCTGCCGTCGACGGTCACCGTCACAGCGACGCGCAACGGCTCGGTGCCGGGGCCGCAGTCGTCCATGAAATCCTCGAAGCGATAGACGCCGTCGGGGATCTTCTCGATCGCCGCGCGCATGCTGGCCTCGGTCCGCGCGATGATCTCGTCCATCCCGGCCAGGAGGGTGTCGCGTCCGTACCGCGCGGCCAATTCTTGCAGTCTGAGCTCGCCGACGCGGAGCGCGCTTCGCTGGGCGCGCAGGTCGCCGAGGACCTTGTCAGGGGTGCGCGTGTTCGCCGCGATGATCCCGACGATGCCCTCCTGCTCCTGGTATTCCTTCCAGACCTTGGTCGGCGGGATGCGCAGTCCCTCCTGGAAGTAGTCGAAGATACCTTCGACGCCCTGGCTGCCCGGCCGCTGACCGCCGACGTCCGTGTGGTGGAGGATGTTCACGGCGAATCCCACGAGCGCGCCGTCGTGGAACGCGGGCTGCGTGATGAAGAAGTCCGGCAGATGACCGGAGCCGAGGAGCGGATCGTTCAAGAGAACGGCGTCGCCCGGCCGCAACGTCTCGACCGGATGCGCGGCGAGCGCGTTGCGCACCGCGAACGACATCGCACCCATGTGACCGGGCGAGTACGGCCCCTGCGCGACCATTCGCCCGATGGGATCGAAGACGGCGACCGAGAAATCCTGGCCCTCGCGGGCCTGCTCCGAATACGCGGTACGGTGCACCGTCGTGCCGATCTCGACGGCGATCGACTGGAGCGCGCCCCAGATGACGCCGAGCGTGATCGGGTCGATCGCGCTCACGCCGGCCTCGTCTCGGCGATCAGGCTGGCGTACTCGTCCACCGTCGCCGTCACGCCCGGAGGCAGGACCGTCGTCGACTCGCGTTCTTCCACGATCGCCGGTCCGGTGAGCGACGTCCCGGCCGCGAGCTGGTAGCGGTCGTACACCGGCGTGTCCGCGTAGCCGCGGGCCTCGGGGAAATACGCGCGGCGCGTCGACTTGCGGCGCACGTCCGCCGAGGTCGCGGCCGCCTTGGCGAGCGCGATCCGCGGGGAGCCGCCGACCGCCGAGAGCTTCCAGGTGACCACCTCGACCGGCTCGGACGCGTTCGCGTAGCCGTAGCGAGCGGCGTAGATCTCGTGGAAGCTCGCGCGCACGCGCTCGAGCGCCGCACGGTCGAGCCGGCCTTGTGGGACGGGCACCGTGACCTCGTAGCCCTGGCCGACGTAGCGCGCGTCGGCCGAGCGCGTTACCACCACCTCGCCAACCACCGCGGATTCCTGGACGACCGCGATCGCCTGCGCGCTCATGTCGCCGTACATCGCATCGAGCGCGGCGCCGTCCACCGCGTCGAGGCGCCGCACGTACGTGCGCGCAACGTCAAACTTCACCTCGGCGGCGAGGAGCCCGATGGCCGCCGTCACCCCCGCCGATGCCGGCAGCACGATGCGCGGAATCCCGAGCGCCTGAGCGATCCGGCAGCCGTGCACGGGCCCCGAGCCGCCGAAGGCGATGAACGTGAGGTCGCGCGGATCGCGGCCGCGCTCGATGGAGACCACGCGAGTCGCCAGCTCCATGTTCGTGTTGACGATCGTGTGGATGCCCCACGCCGCGTCCTCGAGCGAGAGCCCGAGCGGACGCGCGACCCGCTCCTCGATCGCGCGCGCCGCCGCGCCCGCCTGCAGCTTGATCGAGCCGCCCGCGAAATACTCCGGGTTGATGTAGCCCAGCACCACGTCGGCGTCGGTGACGGTCGGCTCCACGCCGCCGCGCCCGTAGCAGACCGGCCCCGGCGTCGACGATGCGCTCTCCGGCCCGACCGCGATCACGCCGAGCTTCGCCCGCGCGATCGAGCCGCCTCCCGCGCCGATCTCGACCAGATCGATCGCCTGGATGTTCATCGGCAGCCCGCTGCCGGGCGCGTTGTTCACGCGATGGAGCTCGAAGGCCGTCGTCGTCGCCGGCCGCCCCTTCTCGATGAGCGCGAGCTTGGCGGTCGTGCCCCCCATGTCGAAGGCGATGAGATCGCGGTGGCCGGTCAGCTCGCCGTACACGGCCGCCATCAAGGCGCCGGCCGCGGGGCCGGACTCGATCATCCGGACTGGATAGCGCTGCATCGCCTCGGCCGTGGCGACGCCGCCCGAGGACTGCATCACGAAGAGCCGCCCGCGGTAGCCTCGCTGGCCCATGGCGGTCGCGAGGCCGCGCAGGTACTCGCGCACGATCGACATCACGTACGCATTCACGACGGTTGTCGAGGTCCGCTCGTACTCCCGGAACGTCGGCGAGACCTCGTGAGAGAGCGTGACGGTGAGGCCGGGCGCCTCTTCGGCGGCGATGGCGGCAATGCGCCGCTCGTGCGCCGGGTTCACGTACGCGTGCAGCAGGCACACCGCGAGCGTCGACACGCCGCGCGCTGCCAGCTCGCGGATCGCGCGGCGCGCGTCCGCCTCGTCGAGCGGCGTTCGCACCGTACCGTCGGCCAGGACGCGCTCGGTGACCTCACCGATGAGCCGCCGCGGAATCAGCGGGGCCGGCTTCTCGATCTGCAGGTCGTACACCTGATAGCGTTTCTCGCGCCCGATGATCAGTACGTCGCGAAACCCGCGGGTCGTCAGGAGCCCGACCCCGCGCGCCTTGCGCTCGATGACGACGTTCGAGCCCAAGGTGGTGCCGTGAACCGCTTGGGCGATGTCGTTCCAGCGCACGCCCCCCTTGGCGAGCAGGGCGTCGAGGCCGGCCAGGCACGCCTCCGAGGGATCGGGATACGTCGTGAGCCGCTTACCGGTGGTGAGCTCACCGGAGGGGGATTGCAAGACGAAGTCCGTGAAGGTTCCGCCCACGTCGAATCCGACGCGATACGCGGTCAGTTCCGGCGCTCCGCGCGTGAGAGGACGATCCGGTACGGGTAGCGGCGGCCGGTCTGCCAGCTGATGGCGTGCTCCACGGGCTCGCCGCTGAGCGCGAAGTACGTGCGCTCGAAGAAGAGCAGCGGTGATCGGGCGCGAATCTGGAGGTGCTCGGCGACCTGGCGGGGCGCGAGCGCGGCATCGACCACCTGCTCCATGAGCTTGATCGGCACGCCGAGCACCCGCTCGATGGCTCCGATCAGTGAGGTCTTGGAGAGATCCTCGTCGGAAAGCGCGGTGCCGATCGTCAGCGGCATGTAGGCGGTGACGTGCTGAAACGGCCCCGACTCGGCATGGCGCACGCCGACGATGCAGTACGCCGACGAGCGCGGCGGCAGTCGGAGCGCCTGCGCGATGTTCGCCGGCAGCAGCACGACCTCTTTCGACACGAACTTGAACCAGGTTTCGTCGCCCAGCGCCATCATGTCGCCCACCGAGCCGATCACGCGGAGCTTTCGATCGCCGCCGGCGGCCGGTGTCGCGAACGTTCCGCGCCCGGCGTGGCGGTAGAGTCGTCCTTCCTGAACCAGGACGTCGAGCGCCTGACGGATGGTCGGGCGGCTCACCTTGAAGCGTGCGCAGAGCGCGTGCTCGGAGGCGATTCGCTCGCCTTCGTCGCGGAGCTCGTGGCGGATGGAGTCGGCGATCTGCAGATAGCGGGGAATACC
>Ga0075425_100005264_pt1 | contig 13430 bp, 12 predicted proteins | sample SoiMethybrSBSTD4_FD_75300 | JGI IMG/M metagenome (GOLD analysis project Ga0075425, IMG submission 75300) | Bulk soil microbial communities from a Populus tree surrounding site in Tennessee, USA - Soil MetaG P. TD hybrid SBSTD4 | ecosystem: Environmental > Terrestrial > Soil > Tree plantation...
CGGCGGGCGGCGGGGCGACCATCGGGCGGAGCTTCGAGGAGCTGGCCGCCCTCCTCGATGCCGTGGCCCGGCCGGAGCGGGTCGGAGTCTGCCTCGACACCTGCCATCTCTTCGCCGCGGGCTACGACGTGCGGACGCCGGAGGGCTACCACTCGACCATGAAAGCGTGCGCGCGGCTGATCGGCCTGCGACGCGTGCGCGCCTTCCACCTGAACGACGCCAAGGCTCCGCTCGGCTCGGGTCTCGACCGCCACGAGAAGATCGGCGCGGGCGCCATGGGCGCGGCTCCCTTCCGGCTCCTCATGCGCGATCGGCGCTTCGCCCGGGTGCCCATGGCGCTCGAGACGCCCAAGGAGCCGGAGCCCAAGGCCGACCGCGACGCCCTCGCTCTTCTGCGCCGCCTGCGCAGCTAGCCTGGATCATTCACCAACATGCGGAGCGCGAGACGGCCGGGTCCCGTCGGCGGGAGGAGGGGTGCGCTCATGCTGCGTCACCCGCTCGCCTGATTCGCAGCCCTGCGGGCTGCGCGCAGGACGAGGGGGTCCCACTCCGCCTGAGCGCACCCCTCCCCCCGCCGCCACCCGGCCGAATACACGCGCGCTGTTCGTGACGAGTCCGGGTTACCGCGACCGGGTGACGCCGAGCCGGGGGCAGGCGCCGCTCACCGGACACACCGAGCACTTGGGCGAGACGGGCTGGCAGATGTTCTGGCCGAAGGTCACGAGCAGGTCGTTGTAGCCGATCCAGTAGCGCCGCGGCAGCCTTTGCCGGAGCGCCATCTCCGTCTCCTCCGGGTTGCGGGTCTTCACGTAGCCGAGGCGGTTCGAGATGCGATGGACGTGCACGTCGACGCAGATGCCCGGCTTGTTGAAACCCTGGGTCACCACGAGGTTGGCCGTCTTGCGCCCCACTCCCTTCAGGGTGAGGAGCGCATCGATGTCGTCGGGGACGCGCCCGTCGAAGCGCTCGAGGAGATCGCGACAGACGCCCAGGATCACGCGCGCCTTCGTGCGGTAGAAGCCCACGGGGAAGATCGCCCGCTCGATCTGCCGCGGAGTGAGGCGGAGCATGGCGCGCGGCGTGTCGGCGAGGGCGAACAGCCGGGCGGCGGCGGGCCCCGTGGTCTCGTCCTTGGTGCGCAGGGAGAGCAGGCAGGCGATGAGGACGCGAAAGGGATCATCGCGCTCAGCGGCCACCTCGGCCAGCGCGGTGACTCTCCAGCTCGGGGCGTGTCGGGTGAGGGTGCGGATCACCCGTCCGATGGCGACGGGCGGTCGCCGGGCGGTCAGGAGCGATCCCCGAGGGTGGCCAGGATGGCCTTGGCCTGTGGCACGTCCTTCACGGCCCAGTCCGCGGGATTGCTCGGCGCCTTCTCGCCGAGCACCGCCTCGAGCTCCCGCCGGGCATCCGCGTTGCGGCCCTTCTTGAGGAGAGTGCGGGCGAGGCCCAGGCGCATGTTGGTGTAGCGCGGATCGAGCTCGAGGCCCTTGCGGAACATGGCCTCGGAGCGGTCGAGGTCGCCGCCCGCGTACGACGGCACCTCGGAGTAGATGCTGCCCCCGAGTGCGTAGGCGGGGGCGTAGGCGGGGTCGATGGCGATCGCCGCCTGCATCGCCTCCTTCACGGTGGGCAGGAGGAAGAGCGATCGCATGATGCCCATGGTCTGCCCCCAACGTCCGGTGTTGGTGCCGTACCAGAACTGGGCGGGAGCGCTGCGCGGGGCGAGCTCGATGGCGCGCTTGGCGGCCTGACGGCCGCGGTCGTAGGCGGCGCGCTTCTCGTCCTCGGTGGTGGCACGCACGTCGCCGTACATGAAGCACACCTGAGCGAGGGCGAGGAGGGTGTCGACGTCGGTGGCCTGGGATTCCGCGGCCTTCTCGAGGCCAGCCTTGAGCTCGTCGATCTTCTTCGGATTCTCGTTGTAGCGGGTGGAGAAGGCTTGGAACTCGTTCACGAGTGGCGAACCCGCCCAGGCCGTGGCGGCCGCGGCCACGAGCGCCAGCCCCGCCAGGAGAGCGCGCATGCCTCGATGCTAGAAGTGGCAGCCGCAGGTGTCAACTTGAAGTGGCCGGTCGCCCCCATTAAGGTAGGGCCCATGGTCGCGCCATGCGCCAGCTGACCCTCACCGCTGTCGCCGTCTGGCTCGGCGCCATGGGCTTCTTCGCCTTCATCGTCGCCCCCGCCGCCTTCGGCGCGCTCGAGCGCGACGCGGCGGGGCGATTCGTGAGTGTGGTGTTTCCGCGCTACTACGGGGTCGGCCTCGCCCTGGGCCTCGTGGCCGCCTTCGGTCTCGGCGTCCGCTGGATGGGCGGAGGATGGCGCGGGCTCGACTGGACGGTGGCGGGGCTACTGCTCCTGATGCTCGCGCTGACCCTCTACGCGGGGGCGGTGGTGCTGCCCGCCGCCCACGCCGCCCGCGAGGCGGCGCGCGCAGCGGGCGGCGATCCCGCGGCGGCCATGGGCTTCGCCCGTCTCCATCGCCTCTCGAGCATCCTCAACGTGATCGTCATGCTCTCGGGTATCCTCGTGGTCGTGATCGAGACGGTGCGCCGCCGATGACCCCCTTCGAGCCGCTAGGCCTGGACCACGTGGTGCTGCGGGTGAGGGACCAGGACGCCTCGCGCCGCTTCTACACGGAGATCCTGGGCTGCCGCGTGGATCATTTCAACGAGCGCATCTCGCTGCTCCAGCTCCGCTTCGGCGAGCAGCTCATCGATCTCCTGCCGGGCACGCCGTCCACCGAGGGCCTCGACCACTTCTGCCTCTCGATTCGCTGCGCGGACCTCCCTGGGCTGCGGCGCTCCTTGGAAGGGCAGGGGGTGCGGATCGAGGGCGACGTCGTGGAGCGGCGGGGCGCCTACGGCACCGGCCCGTCGCTCTACATCCGCGACCCCGACGGCTACCTGATCGAGCTCAAGCCTCGCTGAGGACGAGGCCCAGCAGCGTCTTCATGAGCTCGCCCGGAGGCACCGCGCCGCCCTGCGTCGCCACCTGGAGCAGGCAGCCCTCCGCGGTACCCAACATCACGGCGGCCACCGCGCCCGCGTCGAGATCGCGCCGGAAGGCGCCGGCGGCCGCGCCCGCCACGAGGATCTCCTCGAGCGAGAGGCGGAGCTGTTCGCGCTGCCAGGCGAGGGCGAGGCGGTGATGCTTGTCGTGGCGCGTGCGCATCCAGCCCGTGAGGAGCAGCTCGGAGAAGTCAGCGTCGCTGAGACCGTAGGCGCCGAAGATGATCTCCATGGCGCCCTCGAGCTTCACCGCGGGCGGCTCCGGCCCCGCGGCCACCCGCGCCACCGCGGCCACGATGGGCGCGAAGCGCTCCTCGATGGCCTGCACCTCGAGCATGGGCGACGGCGGCGCGGGAGAAGGTGACGACTTCGAGGGCGGAGCGGGTTTCCGCTTCACCCTCCGATTATCCCACGCTAGAATCGCCGCGCATGGACTTCAGGCTCTCCCCGGAGCAGGAGCGCTTCCGCGCCGAGCTCAGGAGCTGGCTCGCGTAGCATTGTCCGGGCGACTGGGGGCGGCTCCGCTCCACCCTGAGCGCGCGCGAGGCGCAGGCCGCCTTCCTCATCGACTGGCAGCGCACGCTCCACCAGGCGGGCTACGTGGGCCTGCACTGGCCGCGCGCCTATGGGGGACGGGGCGCCACCGGGCTGGAGCAGGCCTCTCTGGCGAGGCAGTCCGCGCGTGGTCGACGACGGCTGGTGGCAGTTCCGCGCGCTGCGCTCACGCGGCGACACCATCGCGGGCGGCACCTCGGAGATCATGAAGAACATCCTCGCCGAGCGGGTGCTCGGCCTCCCCAAGGACTGACCCCTACTGGCCTTCGCTCCCGCGCCGGGCGCCGAACTCGAAGGTCTCCACCTCGACCCGGTACCGGCGCTCGGAGCCCGCGGAGGAGAGGCGAATCTCGAAGGGCGCAGTGGTCCGGGGATTGATGGTGCCTTGCACGTAGCCGCGCCCCCGGCTGACCACCCGGCCGCTCTCGTCGAGCCCTTCCGCCTTGATGACGACGCGCTCGCACGCCTGGGTCGCATTGTTGCGCACCTCCCCCTGGATGAGGACGCGGGAGGCGCCCTCGCGCTGCGTCTGGTACGTGAGGACCAGGTCGCGCGAGGACTGCGGGGTGAAGGTGTAGGTCTGGGCGAGGGCCGGGCTCGTCCACAGGGCAGCCAGAAGCATCGTGGGCAGGAGACGGGTGATCATTCGTATCTCAGGGCCTCGATGGGATTGAGCTGGGCCGCCTTGCGGGCGGGATAGAAGCCGAAGAAGATCCCCACCGCCGCCGCGAAGGCGAAGGCGATGATGATGGCCTCGGCGCTGATCAGGGTGCGCCAACCGGCGAAGTACGGAATGGTGTAGGAGGCGATGATGCCCACCACCACGCCGATGACCCCGCCGATCATGGACAGGGTGAGGGCTTCCACCAGGAACTGAGCGAGGATGTCCCGCCCCCGCGCCCCCACCGCCATGCGGAGGCCGATCTCGCGCGTGCGCTCCGTGACCGAGACCAGCATGATGTTCATGATGCCGATGCCTCCCACGAAGAGGGACACGGAGGCGACGGCGGCGAGGAGGATGGTCATGACGCGCGAGGAGGCCTCCTGGGCCTCGGCGAGCTCGGCGAGGTTGCGGATGGAGAAGTCGTCGTCCTGATACGGCTGGAGGCGGTGGCGCTGGCGCAGGAGCTCCCGCGTCTCGATCTCCGCCTCCTTGATGTCCGCGTCGTCGCGCACACGCACGGAGATCGAGTTGACGGAGCGCGCGTTGGCCTGGCTCACGCCCAGGAGCTTGCGCTTGGCCGTGGAGAGCGGCACCACGATGAGGTCGTCCTGGTCCTGGCCCCAGGTGGTCTGTCCCTTCTTGTCGAGCACGCCCACCACGGTGAAGGGGACTTTCTTGATGCGGATCACCTGACCCACGGGATCCTGATCGGCGAAGAGGTTGCGCGCCACCGTCTGGCCAAGGAGGGCGACCTTGGTCGCGCCGTCCACCGCCTCCTGGCTGAAGGGCTGGCCCGCCACCACCGGCCAGTCCCGCGCCTCGAAGAACTCGGGGGTCACGCCCTGGATGGTCGTGGACCAGTTGAGGTTGCCCCACACCACCTGGCCGCCGCCGCGCATGGCGGGAGCGGCCGCGTGGACACCCGACACCTCGCGCTGGATCGCCCACGCGTCCTCCTCGGTGATGGTGAGCTGCGAGCCCGCGCCGATGCGAACCCCGCCCTGGTTGATGGAGCCCGAGAGGACCACGAGCATGTTCGAGCCCAGGCTCTGGATCTGCTCCGCGATGCGGGCCTGGGCCCCGGAGCCCACGGAGACCATGGCGATGACAGCGGCCACGCCGATGATGATGCCGAGCATGGTTAGCACGCTGCGCAGCTTGTTCACGCGCAGCGCGCGCACGGCGATGCGGGCGCTGGCCAGGGCGTTCATGCGTCCTCTTCCTCTTCCACGGGTAGGGTGGTGAGGACCTCCCGCGCGTCCAGGGGACGGGCGGCGGTGTCGTCCTTCAGCACCCGCCCGTCCCGAAAGGTGATGACGCGGTTCGCGAATCCCGAGATGTCCGCCTCGTGGGTGACGAGGACCACGGTGATGCCCTGGCGGTTCAGGTCCTGAAGGATGGCCATGACCTCCACGCTCGTGCGCGTGTCGAGGTTGCCCGTGGGCTCATCGGCCAGGATGAGCACGGGATCGTTCACCAGCGCCCGCGCGATGGCCACGCGCTGCTGCTGCCCGCCGGAGAGCTGGGAGGGGTGATGATCAGCACGGTCGGCCAGTCCCACCGCCACGAGCTTGGCATGGGCCTGCTGGCTCCGCTCGCGCGCGTGCCGTCCCGTGTAGAGGAGGGGCAGCTCCACGTTCTCGAGGGCGCTCGTGCGGGGGAGGAGGTTGAAGCCCTGGAAGACGAAGCCGATCTTCGCGTTCCTGATCTTGGCCAGGGCATCGCCCGAGAGATGCGACACGTCCTGCCCGTCGAGGACGTAGCGTCCCGAGGTGGGACCGTCGAGGCAGCCGAGCAGGTTCATGAAGGTGGACTTGCCCGAGCCGGAGGGGCCCATGACGGCGACGAAGTCGCCGGCGCGGATGTCCAGGGAGACCTGGCGGAGCGCGTGCACGACCTGGCCGCCCACGTGGTAGTTCTTGGTCAGCTCGTGTGTCTCGATGAGGTTGGTGTCCACGCTAGAGCCTCAGGCGCGGCCCGCTGTCCGGTCGTCCGCCGCCACGCGGGTCCGCCACGCCCACCAGGACCTCTTGCCCCTCCTTCACGTCGCCGCTCACGATCTCCGTGAAGCTCCCGTCGCTGACGCCCGTCTGCACGGTGACGGGAGTGGGCTTGCCCGTCGGCCCCTGCACGAAGAGGCGGCCCGAGAAGGCACCTTGGCGCGCGAGCTGTGCGTCGCTCAGCTCCGTGTCGTACTTGGCGCGCTGGGCCGCGGTGAGGACGGCGCGGATCTGGTCGCGCGTGGCCTCTCGGATGCGCTGGCTCGCCACGCGGCGCTCGCTGTCGCTGAGCCCGGCGAGCGCGCGCATCTTCTGCCCCGTGTCCTGGAGGATCGGGATGAGCTTCTCCTGCTGCTCGGAGGTGAGGCCGAGCGACTTGGTCAGCCGCTCGCGCACCTGCTCCGCGGACTGCGGCGCTCCGCCCGTGGTGAGGTCGGGCCCGCTGCTGCCCCGCGCGGGCACGCTGTCCTCCCCCGGCAAGCGGAAGCGGAGGGCGGAGTTGGGGACCTTGAGCGCGCTGTCTTTTTGCGCGACGACCAGCCGGACGTTGGCCGTCATCCCGGGCAGGAGCTTGAGCTCGGGGTTCCGCGCGGAGATGACCACGTTGTAGGTCACGACGTTCTGGAGGACCTGGGGCGCCTTCCGCACCTGCATCACCTCGCCCGTGAAGGTCTGGCTGGCGAAGGAGTCCACGGTGAAGGTGGCGCGCAGCCCTTCCCTGATGCGTCCCACGTCGGCCTCGTCCACGTTCGTCTCCACCTGCATCTGCGTCAGATCCTGGGCGATGGTGAAGAGGGTGGGGGCCTGGAGACTCGCCGCCACGGTTTGCCCCACGTCCACCGTGCGCGAGACGACCACCCCGTCCACGGGCGCCCGGATCTCCGTGTGATCGAGATCGACCTGGGCCTGGCGCATCCCCGCCTCCTGCTGGGACACGTTGGCGATGGCGGACTGGAGCTGCGCCTCCGTCACGCGGAGCTGCGCCTCCGCCGATCGGATCTGCGAGGCCTGGGCCTCCTCCTGGGCCTTGGCCGACTCCGCCTGGGCCACCGCGGAGTCGTACGCGGCCTGCGCCGTGTCCTCGTCGGCCTGCGCGATGAAGCCGCGACGCCGCAGGTCCTGGTTCCGCTGGAGCGTCCGGCGACTGTCCACGACGGCGACCTGCGCCTTGGCCGTCTGGGCGCGGGCGGCGAGGAGGGCGGCATGGCTGTTGGCGAGGTCAGCCCGCGTCTTCTCCACGAGGGCGCGCTGGTTGAGCACGTTGGCCTTGGCCATGTCCACCTGCGCCCGGGCCTGGGCCACCGCGGCCTGGAACTTCTCGGGATCGATGCGGGCGACCAGCTGATTGCGCTTGACGAGGGAGTTGAAGTCCGCGAACAGCTCCTTGATCTGCCCGGAGACCTGCGAGCCGACCTGCACGGTGACCACCGCGTTGAGGGTGCCCGTGGCGGAGACGGTGGCGGTGAGCGGACCGCGCTCAACCCTGGCCGTGCGGAAACGCGGCGTATTACCGCGACTCTGCGCGTAGAACCAGGCGCCGCTCGCTGCGGCGGCCAGGACCAGCATCAGGGCCACGATCCACACACGTCTCCTCATGGCCATGAGACTACCCTTTGGGCGCTTTTATTCCTAGCGGCGGCCCAGGAAGCGGTCGAGCTCGACGATGGCGATCCAGTACGCGGCCAGGGCCTGGGCGACCTGGGACTGGGCGGTGGTCAGCGCGAGCTGCGCGTCGGTGAGCTCGATGATGTTCGCCACGCCCGCGTCGAAGCGGCCCTGACTGAGCCGGAAGTTCTCGTCGGCGGACTCCACGCCCTTCTGGGCGGCGCCGATGGCCTCCTCGGCCTGCTGCACGGTGACGAAGGCGCGCTCCACCTGCTGCCAGATGGTGAGCTCGGTGTCGCGCACTCGCGCGAGGGCGGCGTCGCGCTGGGCGATGGCCTGTTTGTACAGGGCGATCTTGTTGCCGCCGTCGAAGATGCTCCAGTTGAGCTGAAGCCCGTAGCTGTACGTCTCGTTCATGTCGGTGCCGGCGGAGCCGTAGGTGCCCTGGGCGACCACGTTGGGGAAGAAGTTGCGGAACTGCTGCTTGACTGTGTAGTCGGCCTGCTCGTACTGCGCCTTGATCTGCTTGTACTCCGGCCGCCGCGCGAAGGCCTCGCCGAGGAGACTCTTGGTGTCGAATTCGACGCGCTGGTAGGCGAGGTTGTCCGTGATCTCCGTGGGCGTGTTGATGGGAATGCCCATGAGCTGGTTCAGGGTGAGGCGGAAGATGTTCACGTTGTTGACGGCGGTGATGAGGTTGAGCTGGCCGGTGGCCACGTCGACCTCGGCGCGGGTCACCGCCGACTTGGGCTGCGTCCCCACGTCGAAGAAACCCTTGGCGCTGCGCAGGTTGACCAAGGCGCGGTCGAGGGCCTGCTGGTTGACCAGGACGAGTCGGTTGCTCAGCACGAGGCTGTAGTAGGCCTCCTTCACCAGACGCACCGCCTCCTGCTTCTGGATCTCCACATTCTCCGCGAAGGACTTGGCCCCGGCCCGCGCGGCGTCGGTGGCCGCGAGCGTCTTGCCGAAGTCCCAGAGGAGCTGCTGGGCGGTGACGGTGGCGGACGTGGTGGTGCTGCGCGTCTGCACGGTCACGTTGCGGATCATGGAGTTGGGCACCAGCTGGGCCGCCGGAGACGTCGCGGAGATCGGGACCTGATTCCAGAAGCCGTTCCACTGCCCGGAGATCTGGGGGAGCTGCGGGGACAGCGCGATGGCGATGTTCTGCAGCTGCGCCTGGTAATCGCTGATTCGGGCCATGATGATCGGCTGATTGTCCAGCGCGATCTTCACCGCATCATCCATGGTCAGGACCTTGCCCTTCGTCTCCTCGGGCGTGGGGAAGGGACGGAGGCCGCTTGGGGGAGGAAGGTATTCGCGGGGCAGCTGCTGCAGGGTCTGGCCCGCGGCGCCGGGGATTGCTCCCGTGCCCGGCGGCGGCTGATCCGGTCCCGTCGAGGGTGTGATGGTGATGGGAGGGACGGGCACTCCCATCGGCGGCGGTGCACCTGGCGTCGTCCCGGGTGCCGTCGCGGGCGGGGGAGAGGGCGGAGCGGGCAGGGGAGGTCTCTCCGGAAGGGGAGGCGTCCCCTGTAGCGGCGGAGTCCCTCCGGGCAACGGCGACGGCTGCTGTATCTGCGCCGCACCGGGGATGGGGAGGCACATCGCGCCGGCGATGCCGATGCTCGCGACGAAGACGAGACGGGCGCGCCTCATGCGAGGCCGCCCTCCAGCGCAGTGCCGGGCGCGATTTCTTCCAGCCGGCGCGGGAAACGCTCTTCCAGCATGAGATAGAGCGTGGGAATGAGCATCAGGGTGAGCACGGTGGAGACGGCAAGGCCCCCGATGACCGCGCGAGCCAGCGGAGCGTTGGCTTCGCTACCGGTGCCGATCCCGAGGGCCATGGGAATCAGACCAACGAGGGTGGTCAGGCTCGTCATGAGGATCGGCCGGAGCCGCGTCCGCCCGCCCTGGATCACGGCCTCGCGCACGCCCAGGCCGTGGCGGCGCAGCTCATTCATGTATTCCACGAGCAGGACTCCGTTCGAGACCACGATGCCCACCATCATGATGATCCCCATGAAGGACGTGACGTTCAGCGTGGTGCGGGTGAGGAAGAGCGACCAGATGACGCCGATCATCCCCAGCGGCACCGAGAACATGATGATGAAGGGGTCGAGGAGCGAGCGGAACTGCGAGGCCATGACCATGTAGACGAGGATGACGGCGAGGAGCGAGGTGAACTTGAGGCTGCTGAACGCCTCGCGCTGCTGCTGGATCTGCCCCGCCAGCTGGAAGGTGAAGCCGGGGGGAAGGGACAGCGCCTTGAGCTTGTCCTCGAGGTCGAGGGCGATGGCGCCCAGGTCCCGGCCCGACGGCTGTGCGGTGATCTTGATGAGCCGCTGCTGGTACTTCCGCTCGATCATCACCGGCCCCACCCCCTGCCGTACCTCGGCCACCGACCCCAGCGACACGGGCCGGCCGCCGTCACCGATGACGAAGAGACGCGAGAGGTCCTCGGATGACGACCGGTAGGGCTCATCGAGCTGCACCACTACATTATATTGATTGCCCGTCCGGGGGTCCGTGAAAATAGACGGGTTGAGGCTCACATTGCTGACCAGCGAGATAAGGGCGGCCTGGGCGATGTCGCGCTGGCTCAGCCCCGCCATCGCCGCCTTCTCGCGGTCGACCACGATGTCGTACTGCGGGTAGTTCTCCTCGCGGCTGATGAAGGGATCGCTCACGCCCGGCACCTCCTGCAGGGCGCGAGCGACCTGCTGGCTCAGATCGCGCGCCCCGCGGAGGTCGTAGCCGAGTTGCTCGATCTGGATGGGCGCGTCCGATCCGGAGTTGAGCACGCGGCTCACGATGCCGCCGAACTGGACGCCATAGGTCGTGCCGGGGAACTGGCCGCCGATCTTCGGACGGATCGCGTCGAAGATCTGCTTGTCCTGCCGGGTCCTTTGGTCCGGATCGCTGAGATACACCTGAAGCGTCGCGGCGTGCGGGCCCGTGTTGCGCGAGAACAGCCCGGAGCGGCCGCCGGGAACGCCGATGCTGGCAACAATGGTCTTGATCTCGGAAGGCTTGGTGCTGGCGCGGATGATGCCTTCCATCCGCGCGACGATCCGCTCCGTCTCCTCGACCCGGGTGCCGACGGGAGCGCGCACCTGGATCAAGAACTGGCTCTCGTCGGACTCGGGGAAGAACTCGCTGCCCACCAGGGGCAGGATGGCCAGGGCGGAGGCGAGCATGACCAGGATGCCGCCGATCAGCGTCTTGCGGTGGTCGAGCGCCCAGTTGAGGTGGCGCTGGTAGAACGCATCCATCCGATCGAGCATCGCGCCGCTCCACGCGAAGACGAGATCGAGGTAGGCCTTCAGCCTGCTCCCGGCGCGCGCTGGGTCGGCCGCGGCTCGCGTCTCGTGCTCGCCCCTGAGCCAGTGGAAGCAGAGGAGCGGCGTCACCGTGCGGGAGACGAGGAAGGACGCGAAGAGCGAGAAGGAGATGGTGAAGGTCAGGGGGATGAAGAGCAGGCGCGACTGACCCTCGAGGAAGACCGTGGGCAGGAAGACGACGATGGTGGTGATGGTGGAGACGAAGATGGGCATGGCCACTTCGCGGGCCGCGTCGAGCACAGCCTTCCGGCGCGGCGTGCCGGGCATGGCGAGGTGGCGGTTGATGTTTTCGAGCTCCACGATGGAGTCGTCGACGAGCCGGCCCACGGCGAGGGCGAGCCCGCCCAGGGTGAAGATGTTCAGGGTCTGGCCGAGGAAGTACATCGCCACCAGGGTCAGCATGAGCGAGAGGGGGATGGCGATGCCGATGATGATGGTCGAGACGAACGAGCGGAGGAAGACGAGGATGACGAGGAAGGCCAAGAGAGAGCCAACGGCCGCCTCGTGCCAGAGATTCTCGATGGACTGCCGGATATAGGTCGACTGGTCGAGGCTCAAGCTGACGTTCACCCCGGGCGGCACGCCCAGGAGCTTCGGCATGGTGGCCTTGACCGCGTCCACCACTTCCACGGTGTTGGCGCCCGGCTGCTTGTTCACGCGCAGGTACACGGCGCGCTCGCCGTTGACGCGCACGATCGAGACCTGGGTCTCCGCCGAGTCCTCCACGCGGCCCACGTCCCGGAGCCGGATGGGCGTGGTGCCGGTGCGGCGCACCACGATGTCCTCCATGGGAGCGACCACCGAGAACTGGTTGTTGGTGAAGACGTTGTAGTCGAAGCTCCCGAGCTTGACGTCGCCCGACGGGAGGAGGAAGTTCGCGTCGTTGACGGCGCGGGTCACCTCGTTGACGGACAGACCCTTGGAGTAGAGGCGGTCGCGGTCGAGGTTGACGGTGATCTGGCGGATCTTGCCGCCGTCCACGTTGGCAGAGGCGACCCCGGCCAGGCGCTCGATCTGCGGCTCGATCGTGTTGTAGGCGAGGTCGTAGAGCGCCCGCTCGTCGAGCCCGCCGCCGGAGACCGTGATGATGCACACCGGGATGTTCGAGAGATCGAACTTCAGGATGAACGGCTGCTGGATGCCCGTGGGCAGCGAGCTCATGATGGCCTGGATACGCTGCATGACCTCGGTCAGGCCGGCGTCGATGTCCGCGCCCCACGCGAACTGCACGGTGACCGCGGAGAAGCCCTGGCGCGAGCGCGATTCGACGTAGCGCACGTTGGCCACCGCCGACACGGCCTTCTCGATGGGATAGGTGACGCTGCGCTCGATGTCCTGGGCGCTCGCCCCCTTGTAGATCGTGCCGACCTGGAGCGAGGGGTAGTTCAGGTTCGGGAAGAGATCGATGGGCATGCGACCGAGAGAGGTCGCGCCGAGGAGCACTATGGCGAGAGAGGCCATGAGAATGGCGATGCCATTCCGCATGGCGGCGAGAGTCAACCACATGGGCTACTGGCCGGTGCTCGCCGGAACGGTGCGGACCTTCTGCCCCGGCCGCACGAGATCCTTGCCCTGGAGGATGACCTGGTCGCGCTCCGCGATGCCCGTGACGATCTCGATGTCCTTCTGGTCGGCCGCCCCGAGCCGGACGGGGAGGGCCTCCACCGCATTGTTCCTCACCACCATCACGCTGGGGGGGCCATCGCCCACGCGCAGGGCTTCCAGGGGCACCGTGAGCACCCCCGCCCGTGTCTCCACCACCGCTTCCACCCGCGCGAACATGCCGGGCTTGAGCCGGGCCTGCGCGTTGGGGATCTCGACCTCGATGCCCATGGTGCGGGAGCGGGGGTCGAGGCTGTGCACGACGCGCGCGATGGAGCCCGCGAACACCTCGTCCTTGTAGGGATCGGCGGTGACGCGCACGGGCGCGCCCACCTTCACGCGCGCGATGTCGCGCTCCGGCACCTCGATCTGCACCTTGACGCTCCCGATGTCCTGGAGGAGGAGGATGCCGACGGAGGTGTTGGTGGTGCCTGAGGACTGCGCGCTCACCGCCGCGCCCTGGTCGAGATTGCGCTGGGAAATGTAGCCGGCGAAGGGCGCGATGAGCCGCGTGTTGCCGAGGTTGGTCCGGGCCAGGGCGCGGGCGGCGCGATACGTCTCCACCTGCGCCTGGGCGAGGCGCACCTGGCTCTCCTGCGTGGTGATCTGCACCTCGGCCAGTCGCAGCTGGGCCTCGGCCGCCTCCGTCGAGGCC
>Ga0075425_100005266_pt1 | contig 13428 bp, 8 predicted proteins | sample SoiMethybrSBSTD4_FD_75300 | JGI IMG/M metagenome (GOLD analysis project Ga0075425, IMG submission 75300) | Bulk soil microbial communities from a Populus tree surrounding site in Tennessee, USA - Soil MetaG P. TD hybrid SBSTD4 | ecosystem: Environmental > Terrestrial > Soil > Tree plantation...
GAGAAGGCGAGGAGCCTGGCCTCCGTGCTGGACCCCGGGGAAACAGTCGCCTCGGCGCTACTGGTCGCGCTCCACCTCGGGGAGCGGCGCCCCATCCTGGCCGCCTTCCTGGACGCCGCGGGGCTGCCCCATGAGAACGGGGTCCTCAAGGAGGAGGACAGCACCCCGCTGTCCGAGGACGCGGCGCAGGCGGGCGTGCGCGCCCTCCTCGCCTCCTACCCACGCGCCCACGTGGAGACGTACCTGAACACCCTCTGGCTGCAGGACCCGGAGCGATGGGAGCCGCTGACCAGGAGCGAGGGCTGGCTTTGACGTAGCATGGGACAAAGGCCCCTGCGCACCATGACGCTCGAGGAGGTGGCCGCATGTTCCCAATCGGCGACGACGACGTCCCCGGAGGCGGAAGCCGCCTGGTCACGATGGCGCTCATCGCCGTCAACGTCCTGGCGTTCTTCCTGGAGCTGAGCCGGCCCTCGGAAGGGGCCCTCCAGTCGTTCATCCAGGCGTGGGGCGTGGTCCCGCGGGAGTACTCGGCGGCCACCGACCTGGCCCCCCACATACCCCTGCCCTTCTGGACCACGATCCTCACGTCCATGTTCCTCCACGGGGGCTGGATGCACCTCGGGGGGAACATGCTCTACCTGTGGATCTTCGGCGACAACCTGGAGAAGGTGATGGGCCACCTGCGCTTCCTGATCTTCTACCTGATCTGCGGGGTGGCCGCGGCCCTGGCCCACATCGCCTTCAACGCCCGCTCGAACGTGCCCACGGTGGGGGCCTCGGGGGCCATCAGCGGCATCCTCGGCGGCTACATGCTGATGTTCCCGCGCAACCGCGTGCGGGTCTTGACGCGCGGCGGCGTGGCCGCGGTACCCGCCTTCGTCATGCTCGGCCTCTGGATCCTGCTCCAGCTCGTGAGCGGCGTAGGCTCGGTGGCCCGCACGGAGCAGACCGAAGGCGGAGGCGTGGCGTTCATGGCCCATGTCGGCGGCTTCGTCGCGGGCCTGATCCTGGTCAAGCTCTTCGTGGCCCGCCGCGGGCTGCCGGGCGTGGGCGGACAGCCGCTGCGCTACTGAGCCACCTCAGGCCCGGCCCGCCGGCGCCAGCGCGGGACCTCCCGAGCGGGCCCGGCCCCCGATCATCGCCGCCACCGATCCGAAGATCGCGCCCACCATCATCGTGAAGCCGATCCAGAAGGTGAGCTGCGGGACGAGGCCGATGGCCACCCACTTCGTGAACAGGCCCATCGGCGGGAGGTTGGGCGGTCCCAGCTCGTAGTGGGTGCCCCAGTTCGCCATCATGGCCACGGCCATCAGGAGGGCGACCGGAATCCGGGCCGCCAGGCCGTAGGCGCCGAGCACGCGGCCCAGGGCCGGCCAGCCGCGGTAGGCCACGAAAGCACCGGCCAGCGAGACCACGGCCAGGATCGGAAGCACGGCCATGAAAGAGAGCTTCATCGCCGTCGCCAGGCCGATCGCCGCGGGCACGAACGCCAGGCCGAGGACCGCCATCCCCAGGGCCCGGCCCGCGCCCGCCGGTCCCAGGCCCGCGGCCACGAGCTTGCGGGCGAAGTACACGCCGAAGATCGGGACGAGCCACACGATGCCCACGATGGCCCCGGCCCCTCCCGCCTCCCGGCTGAAGAACCTGGGGCTCCAATGCATGAGCTCGCCCACCAGCCGGAGGGCGGTGACGGCCAGCGTGATCAGCGCGGGCACCAGGATCAGGCGGCCCGTGCGTACCGTGTCGTTCATGGAGGGCTCCTTCTCGCGCGCGTCGCTTTCGCGCGCGGCCCGAGTCTAACCCCGAGGCCGCTTCAGAGGAACCCGGGCAGCACGACCAGGGCGACGACGAGCGCGAGGCCGAAAAGGAGCGCCCGGCGCGCCGGTGTCAGTGACGGGAAGGTCCCCGCCCGCCAGGCCGTCCACGCCTCCCCGGCGGCCAGGAACAGGATGGGCATCACCGGCAGCCGGAAGCGGTCCTGCCCGTACGTGACCACGTGCAGGACGTTGTAGTAGACGAAGAACAGCAGGAGGAGCAGCCGCCCCGAAGTGACGCGCAGCGCCGCCAGACCGGGCACCGCCAGCACCAGGATGGCCAGGTACGGCGCGATCATGATCCCCTCGATCACCGCCCGCGAGGTCAGGCCCACGGGCCCGTAGGCGTTCCGGTCGAGCAGCACGGAGACGTGCGTCGCCGGGGCCCACAGCTCCGGCACCTCCACGCGGATCTTCTCGAGCAGCCAGAGCGGCTGGCGCGCGCGAATGTCGGACAGGGCGCGTTCACGGGCCAGCCGGTATTGAGCGATCGGATCGGGCACGGAGTCCGTCTGACGGTAGAACTCGTCCAGGGGCAGCCGCGTGTTCCCCTGCCACAGGCTATGGGCCCCGAAGGTGGACACCGGCACGAACGCGTGGAAGACGACCCAATTGCGATACGTCCAGGGCGCGACGCTGAGAAACGCCGCGGCGACGAAGGCGGCAGCCGGCGCGCGCCGCCGGACCGCACCTCCGGCCGGACGCCCGTCCAGGGCCAGCCAGAGCCCCGCCACGGGGACGAAGTACAGGGCGGTCTCGCGGGTCAAGGAGGAGAGCCCCCACAAAAGACCGGCGGCCACCGCTGCGCCGGTCCGCCCCGAGGCATGGGCGGCCAGCAGCCGCTCGAACCCCCACCAGAGGAGGACCAGGAACAGCGTCTCCGACCAGAAGTGGACGGAGAACCAGACGAGCTCGGGATAGAAGGCCGCGGCCCCCGCGGCGAACAGGCCCGCGCGCGCCGACGAGGAGAGGGACACGGCGCGTCCCACCGCCGGGACGAGGAGCGCTCCCACTACCGCCTGTACCCACTTGACCGCCGTGAGGCCGCCGACGAACGCATAGATCGCCGCGATGAAATAGGGATAGGCGGGCGGATAGAAGACGATGGGACTCTTGAGCGGCGAGAAGGCGTGACGCGGGAGCAGGACTCCGCGGAAGGCCAGCGTGGTCCAGGTGGACTCGTCGCCCGCGAGCTGGGCCTTGGGCTCGAGGAGGAGGAAGGCGACGCGCACCGCGAGGCCGGCCGCGGTCAAAAGGGCCAGACGGCGGCGGAAAGATGTGTTCGGGCTCGGATCGTCGGCCACGAGTGCCGCGATCTTACAGCGGGTGCTCTAGCTCGCCGCCGGCGGGGCCACCAGCAGGCGCCGCGCGAGGACGACCGCGCCCAGGGGAGGGTCGGAGACGTAGGTGGCGGACGCGATCGCCGGGCGGATGGCCTTCACCGTCGCGTCGCGCAGCGGCCCGTTCAGCATCCCGCCGCCCATGGCCAGCGGCGGCCGCTGCAGGTCCAGCCGGGACATCACCGTCTCCACCTGGCGCGCCAGCTCCCGCGCGGCCCGCTCCAGGATCGCCGTGGAGACGGGCTCGCCCTGCTGCGCCTGGTGGAGCACCACGACGGCCAGGCCGGCGATGTCCGCGGCGGTGGTCGAAGGCGCGTGCACGAAGCGGATGAGCGCCGTGGCGTCGGTGAGCGACCAGTGCCGCAGCACCGCCTCCACCAGGCCGGGCGCCGGATCGCGCCCGTCCACGGAGCGGGTGACCGCGCGCAGCGCGGCCGAGGCGATCTCGTACGCGCTGCCTTCGTCGCTCAGCAGCGGCCCCCACCCGCCCACGCGAACGGTGCGGCCGTCGCGCGCGCGGCCGAGACAGATGGAGCCGGTACCGGCCACCAGCGCCACGCCCCAGCCGTCGGGCGTTCCCCCGGCCAGAACGAGCTCCACGTCGTTGACGACCAGGAACCTCTCGGCGATGGTCTCCTGCCGCACCCAGCGCTCGATCTCGGCCTCGTCCCCGGGCGCGTCCACGCCCGCCAGGCCGAAGCACGCAGCCGCGATGCGGTTGGTTCGCCAGCCGGGCCCGGCGCTGCGCTTCCGGCCCGGTATCTCGGCCAGGGCGCGCTCGATGGCCGTGACCATGGCCCGGCAGGACTCGTCCAGGCCGACGTTATGGATGTTGCTGCTGGGGCCCGAGCCCCGGGCCAGGACCTTCCCGTCGAGATCCGTGACCAGGGCGAGGGTCTTCGTCCCGCCGCCGTCCACTGCGAGAAGAAGCCCGTTTTCCCTCATGAAGCGAGCCTCGCCTGGGAAGCGCTACGGGAAGCCGCTCCAGGTGGGGCAGCGAGGTGGGTGACCTCGCTGCCCCGGCAGCCCGTCAGTCGTCGAGAACGCCTTCCGGACCGGCCTCAGAACGTGAGCTTGAGCCCTATCTGCATCTGCCTCGGGTCCGCGGCCTTGGGCATCTGCCCGAAGCCGCCCGCGGGACTCGCGCTGATGACGCGCGTCGCCGTGGTGGGGTCCCCGGTGTCGAACACGACGTTCTGCGGGGTCCACGTCATCGCCACGTTCGTTCCGTCGTCCGACAGGAAGTTCGTGTGGTTGAAGAGGTTGAACACCTCGACCCGGAACTGCAGGCCGACGCGCTTCCCCACCCGGAAGGTCTTGTAGAGGCCGGCGTCCATCCTGAAGAAGCCGGGCCCGGTGCAGATGTGGCGGCCGGCGTTCCCGTTGGTCCCGATGACGTGGTTGTTGATGGTGAAGGCGCCCGGGTTGAAGAACTGGGCTTCGTTCGCGCTGTCGTTGACGGTGCAGGGCTCGCCCGAGAGGTCCGGGCGCTGGCTGCCCGTGTAACCCGTCCCCGTCAGCGATCCGTTCGCGGAGAGCCCGGGCACGTTCCCGAGGAAGATGGTGTAGGGATACCCGGTCGACGCCTGGAGGATGCTCGACAGCTCCCAGCCCCCGAAGACGTTCTTCGTGAGTGCACCCTTGTCCTCCAGTTTGGGCAGCGCGAGGACCAGGCTGCCGCTGAACACGTGCGTCCGGTCGATCGCGCCGCGCGCCTTGTCCAGTCCCGGTTGGGTGCTGTCTGTAAAGGAGTTTTCCGCGCTGATGCCCGGACCGTCGGAGCTGGCCAGCCCCGTGTCCGACGTCACCTTGGACCAGGTGTAGGCGACCTGGGCCCGCGAGCCGTCCCCGAAGTGCGTCACGAGCGCCGCCTGCAGCCCGTGGTACATCGAGCTGCGGTCCCGCGTGGTGAGGGCGATGTTGCCGTCCCCGATGCCGGCGATGCCGTTCAACGGGCGCAGCGAGACGTCCCCGGTCTGCGCGTACGCGAGGCGGTCCTCGGGCCGGATCTCGTTGAGGTTCGTCTGTCCGAGGAGCGCCAACCCCTTGTTGCCAACGTAGGCCAGCTCCAGCACCGTGTTCCGCACGAGCTCGTGCTGGACGGAGACGTTCCACTGCCAGTTGTGGGCGTTGCCCGCTTCCTGGATGATCCCGGCTGCAGGCGCGCCGAACGACGAGCTCGCTTGACCGGTGACGTCCACGTTGGAGTTGAGCGTTCGGGTGACCGAGGACGTTCCCGAGTACGGTGGGTTCCCGCCCAGGGCCAGACCTGCGCTCAGCCGCTCGCGGGCATAGAAGAGGCCCACGCCGCCGCGGATCGCCGTCTTTCCGTTCCCGAAAACGTCCCAGGCCAGGCCGAGCCGCGGCGCAAAGAGGATCGCCTTCTGGGGCTGGAGCTGGCGATTGGGACCGTCCTGGCCGCCCTCGAGACCGAGCGCGGGACAGGGGTTTTTGCCCGGCACGTAGAGCATCCCGTTGCAGGGCGAGTCGCCGAAGGCGGGATTGACCCCGGAGAGGTCGAACGTCCCCATCTGGTCGTCGGCGAGGTACGGCATGGTGAGGTGGCTGAGGCGAACGCCGAAGTCCGCCGTGATGCGGGGGCTGAGCTTGTAGGTGTCGGCGATGTAGCCTTCGATGTCCTTCCAGCGCTGCTGCACGCTCTTATTGGTCTTGATCTCGCCGGTGTTCCAGACCATCCCGTCGAGGAGCCAGTTCGCGATCTCGTTGCCGGTGGTGTTGCCCGGCTCGTATCCGTTCGGGCCCAGGAATCCGGCCGCGCCGTTGACCTGCACCGACTCCTGCGTGGTGTTGGCGGGCTCCTCGTTCTTCTTGTTGTAGCTGTACAGGAGGCCGGCCTTCACGAAGTGCGCCCCGAAGACGGCCGACCAATCGTCCTTGACCACGAACAGGTCCTGGTTGTTGAGCCAGGGGGCCTGATTCCACAGGACGCCGCCGCCGTAGGGCCCGAGGGAACCCCACATGGCGCCCGGCTGCCCCTCTCCCCCCTTCTGCTTGATGTCGGCCGGGAAAAGGGTCGGGATGTTCTGCGTGAGCTGATGGACGAGATCCTCGTCCCCCGCCCGGACCACGCTGATCTTGTTGGCGGAATACGAGAAGGTCAGGGAGTTCACCATGGTGGATCCGATGTTCTGGTTGAGCTGGGTCACCAGCGACTTGCCTGGCTGGTTCCAGAGCGACCGCACGATCGGGAACGGGTCGTCACCCCACTGGTTGCGGTCCGCCTCCCAGCTGTCGTGGGTCCAACGCACCATGAGGCGCGTGCTGTTGGTGACCGTCCAGTCCATCCGGATGTTTTCCTGCCGCCAGTCCACGGGCGTCGGCACGGCCTGCACCCAGTTGTTGCAGCTGCCGGCCACGGGCGTGGTGTTGGGCAGGTTCATGAGATTCATCATCGCCTGGCCCCCGGGGCTGATGCGGTCGGGTGGGATGATGTTCCCGGGGAAGGGCTGGCCGGTGAGGGGGTCGATGGGCGTGGGAGAGGAGCAGCCGGGAAGGCTGCTGCTGAAGTTGCCGGCGCGCTCCTCCGCGGTCGGGACGAACGACGTCCGCACGTCGCTGCGCTTGTCCTTGTTCCATTCCAGGGAGACGAAGAAGTGGAGCTTGTCCTTGATGATGGGGCCCCCGAAGGTGCCGCCGTAGTCGTCCCACTTCAACGGTGCCTTCTCCTGGTTCGACTGCTTCAGGAAGAAGTCGGTGGAGTTCCACTGGTCGCGCCGCCCGAACCAGTAGCCGCTGCCGTGGAACTCGTTGGTCCCGCCGCGGGTCACCAGGTTGATCTGCGCCCCGCCCGACTGGCCGAACTCGGCGCCGTAGTTGTTGCGCTGGATCTTGAACTCCTCGATGGCATCGACCGAGGGATAGACGAGGATCGTACGGTTGGAGCCGACGTCGTTGTTGTTGGCGCCGTCCACCATCCAGAGGTTGGCGGTGACGGATCCGCCGCTCACCGACATGTCCGAGCCGCCCGCCAGCCCCTTGTCGACGCTGTTGAAGCCGTCGATGCCCGTGACCCCGGGCTGCAGCATGGTGAGCTGCATGAAGTTCCGGCCGTTGAGGGGCAGGGCGCGGACCTCCGGTCCGGTGACGAGGCCGGAGATGTCGGCGCCCACGGTCTTGACGGCCACCGCCGGCACCTCGACGTTCACCACCTCGCTGATGTCGCCGGTAGCGAGCTGGATGTCCACCGCGCGCGTGTCGGCCACGTTCAGCGTGACCTTGCTGCGGACCTCCGCCTTGAAGCCGGGGTGCTCGACCTCGACGCGGTAGCTGCCCACCGGCAGCTCCGCGAACGAGAAGATCCCGGCCGAGGACGTGGTCGACGAGCGTGTGAGCCCGGTGTCCTCGTTCTTGACGGTGACCTTGGCCCCCGCGATGATCGCGCCCGTGGGGTCGGTCACCGTGCCGCGTATCGTGCCCGTGATCTTCTGGGCGTACGCGGGCATCGCAACCAAGAGGGCAAGGAACGCCACCAGAGAGAGCCGGTGGAGCTGGCGCATGGTCCGCCTCCGGAAAGTTAGTTAAACTGCTTTAAAAACCAAGTGAGCGAAGTTTGCCACCGGTTCCCGGCTTGTCAAGCGGAATTTTTTGCCTCGCCCGTTCTTTTTACGCGAGCGGCGCGGCGGCTCTGGCTTGCAAAGGGGACGGCGCGCGCACCAGCGTAAGATCGACCGTCGTGGGGATCCCCGCCGCAGTCCTGGCCGCCGTCCTCCTCCCCCAGGCCCCGCCCGCCGCGGAACCCGCGAGTGCCCTTCGCCAGGCCGTGGCGACCGCCGAAGCCAGCCTGCGCGCAGGCGAGGCCCGGGAGGCCGAGCGCCGCTCCCGGACGGCGCTGCTCGAAGGTTGGCTGCTGTCGGGTCGACTGGCCGCCGCGGAGGGCCGGGAGCGCGACGCCCGCGAGGCCTTCGGCCGCGCGGCGCGCGAGCTGGAGTCAGCGGCGGAGGTGGAGGCCCGCGATCTCGAGCTGGCCTTCGCGCTGGCCAGCGAGTCGCTGGCCCTGGGCGACGCCGACCTCGCCTCCTCGCTCTTCGCGCGCATCGTCAAGGAACGTCCGATCGCCCAGACGCACGTCCTCATCGGCCGCGCGTACCGCGATCTCGGCGTCTACGGCGGGGCCCGCGCCGAGCTGTTGGCCGCACTGGCCAAGGACCCGCGCGTGCGCCGGGCCCACTACTACCTCGGCACCGTCGCGGTGAAGGAGAAGGGCCTGGGCGCGCTGGACGAGGCGATCGAGCATTTCGAGGCGGAGCTGAAGATCGCGCCCGGTGACCCGTTGGCCAGCCTGGAGCTCGGTGTGGCGCTGGTCGAGAGCCAGCGGCCGGCGGAGGCCCTGCCCGCCCTCGAGGCCGCGGCGCGATCGGGGCCTCCCCAGCCGCGCACGCTCGCGTACCTCGGCCGCGCGCAACTGCGGCTGGACCGGCCCCGGGAGGCCGCAGCCACCCTGGAGCGTGCGCTGCGCCTGGCGCGCGAGCAGGGAGCGAACGAGGCCGCCCTCCTGGCCATCCACCTGCAGCTCGGCCAGGCCCTGGCCCGCCTCGGCCGCGCCGACGAGGCCGCCGTCCAATTCGCCGAGTCACAACGGCTGTCCGCCCAGAGCACGCTCGCCGAGAGGGAGCAGCTGGCCCGGTACATGGCCGACTCCGCGGATCCGGAGGGCGCGAAGCCCGCGGGCCTGTCGCTCGCGGAGACGACGGCCCTTCGCGCGCTTCCTACGGAGAGGCGGCAGGAGCTGAAGAGCGAAGCGGCGGCGGCCCTGGCCCGCACCTACCTGAACCTCGGCGTGCTCCAGGCGCAGGCCGAGCAGTTCGCGCGGGCGGCGGAGCTCTTCGAGAAGGCGGCCGCGGTGGACCCGGACTTCCCGCAGGTCCAGTCCTCGCTGGGGGTGGCGTATTTCAACGCGCGGCTCTTCGACAAGGCCACCGGTCCGCTCGCCCGCGCCCTGGACGCCCACCCCGGCGACGCCGGCCTCAAGCGCATGCTGGCGCTCGCCTGGCTCAACCTGCAGGACTACCGCAAGGCGGCGGAGCTGCTGACGGACGACCCGGAGCGGGAGACGAACCCGTCGCTGCAGTTCGCCTATGGCCTGGCGCTCGTCAAGAGCGAGCGCGCGGCGGAGGCCGAGGCGGTCTTCTCGCGGCTTTTGGCCCGGCACGGCGACTCCGCCGAGCTGAGCGTGATGCTGGGGCAGGCCCACGCCCAGCAGGGCGACTTCGACTCCGCGGTGCAGGCGTTGAAGCGGGCCCTCGAGCTGAAGCCGGACGTGGCGGAGGCCAACGCCACGCTGGGCGTCATCTATCTCCGGCAGGGGCGCCTGCCCGAGGCCGAGGCGGCGCTGCGCGCCGAGCTCCTGGCCCACCCCGACGACCTCCAATCCATGCACAACCTGGCCATCGTGCTCGACTCCGCGCAGAAGCCGGACGAGGCGATCCCGTTGCTGCGCGCCGTCTTGAAGGCCAAGCCGGACCGGGCCGACGCGCGCTATCTGCTGGGCAAGATCCTGCTCGCCCAGGGCGCGGCCACGGAGGCGGCGGAGCACCTGGAAGCCGCGGCCCGCCTGGCCCCGGAGGACGCGAGCATCCGCTACCAGCTCGGACAGGCGTACCAGAAGCTGGGGCGGACGGAGCTGGCCGAGCAGCAGTTCGAGATCTTCCGCAGCCTGAAGGCGAAGCGCTGATCAGGAGCCGCCCGGCTCGCGCACGGTGAGGACCTGGTCGGCGGCCACGTTCTTCAGCGTCTGCAGCTTCCCGGACGGCCACGCGATCGTGAGCTCCCGGACCGAGGCGTCCGCGCCCAGGCCGAAGTGGACACGGCGGTCCGAGGCGCCGCCGTAGCCCACCGCGGTCTTGACCTGCCCGTAGCGGAGCCCCGATGCGGTGACGATCTTGACCCTGGCGCCGATCCCGTCGCGGTTGCTCGTGGCGCCCACCGCGTTCACGAGCAGCCAGTGGCTCCGCGCCGGCGAGACGTTGCGCCACAGCTCGAGGGGGCCGTCGAGCGCGGTCACCACGACGTCCATGCGGCCGTCGTTGTCCAGGTCGCCGAAGGCGGCGCCGCGGTGCACCGCCTTGCGCGCGAAGGCCTCCCCGGCCGTGGGGCCGCCGTCCACGAACCTGCCGTCCTTCAGGTTGACCAGCACCGCGTTGGACATGGGGACGCGCTCGCGGAAGGCGCCGGCGGGGTCCATCACGTCCGCGCAGGCCACGAACAGGTCCTTCCAGCCGTCGTTGTTGAGGTCCACAATGCCGTTGCCCCATCCCGAGCGGGGCCGGGTGGCCGCGCCCACGCCCGAGCGGGCGGTCACGTCCTCGAAGGAGGCGCCGCCGAGGTTCTTGAAGAGCGGGAAGGACTCGTTGGCCAGCGCGGTCTCGAAGACGTCGGGACGTCCGTCGTTGTCCACGTCGCCCGCGTCGGCCCCCATCCCGGAGACCGCCTCCGCCCGCTCCCCGAAGGCCACGGCGCGCTCGAAGGCCGACTCCGTGAAGGTGCCGTTGCGGTTGTTGAGGAACAGGAAGGACGGCATGGTGTCGTTGGCCACGAACAGGTCGGGAAAGCCGTCGTCGTCGTAGTCGGCCACCGCGATCCCCATGCCCTTGCCCACGTGCGCGCGGATGCCCGACGACGCGGACGCGTCGGCGAAGGTCCCGTTGCCCTCGTTGTGGAAGAGCGAGCCCGGCAACCCCTCGTACTGCTTCGGGTGGCAGTAGTCGGGCGCGGCCGGGTCACCGCAGAGCGGCTCGCGCGCGGGGTCCCACACGCAGTAGTTGGAGACGAAGAGGTCCAGCCGCCCGTCGCGGTCGTAATCGAGGAAGGCCGCGGCCACGGCCCAGAGCGTGCCGTACTTCGGGTCGGGCCGGGCCAGTCCGGCCGCCTCCGTGACGTCCTTGAAGGTGCCGTCGCCGTTGTTGTGGAAGAGCGTGTTGCGCCGCAAGCCGGCCACGAACAGGTCGGCGTGCCCGTCGTTGTCGTAGTCGCCGGTGGCCACGCCCAGGTCGTACCCCTGCCCGGCCACGCCCGCCCGCTCGGTCACGTCGGTGAAGCGCAGGCCGCCCTCGTTGTGAAAGAGGCGGTTCCACTGGTCGGGGCCGGCCTTCCGCGCCTCGGGCAGCGGGGCGCCGTTCACGACGTAGACGTCGAGCCGGCCGTCGCCGTCGTAGTCGAGGAGGGCCACTCCCGCCACCATCGTCTCGGGCTGGTGTCTGCGGGCCGTGCGCCCCGAGTAGGTCACGAAGCGCAGGCCTGCGCGCGCCGCGGCCTCCTCGAACACCACCGGGTCGAAGGCCGGGGGCGAGGCGGCGGCCAGAGCTGCCGTGGCTACGAGCGCCGTCGCCCACGCGGTGGCGCGCACGGGCCTATCTCGGCTCGGTGATGCGCAGCGTCGCGTCCGCGCGAACCTGGGTCACGACCTGTTTCCGCCCGGAGGGCCAGGCCACCTCGACGCGGTCGACGCGCGCGGCGTCGCCCAGGCCGAAATAGAGCGGCAGGACGCTCTGCGAGAGGTATCCGGACTTGCCGTCGCAGCTCTTGGTGTAGACCCGCCCCGCCGCGTGCACCCGCACCACCGCCCCCAGCCCGTTGCGGTTGGAGGCCGTGCCCACGAGCGCCACCTGGAGCCAGTGGATGCGCTTCCGCGACGACAGGTCGCTCACCAGCACCATGGGGCCGTCGTTGAGCTCGTTGGTCACGATGTCCAGGTCGCCGTCGCCCTCGACGTCGAGCATGACCGACGCGCGGCTGGAGAGAGGGGTCATGACGGTGATGGTGCCGGTGCGGCCAGCGCACTGGGGAGCGGACTGGTCGGGCCCCGCGCAGTCGAGGTCGAACCAGGCCGTGTGCGTCCGGCCTTGCCTGCGCGGCTCGACGCCGAGCAGGAACTCGGCGTCCACGAAGGTCCGCCCGCGGTCGTTGAGGAGCAGCGTGTTCACGCCGTAGCGGAAGGGAAAGCCCATCCCGGAGGTGATGAACGCGTCGTCCCAGCCGTCGGCGTTGAGGTCGCCCACGCTCAAGCCCCAGGGCCAGTAGTTCTCCGCCCCCACGCGGTCGGAGATCTCCTCGAAGCGGCCGCCTCCGAGGTTGCGATAGAAGGCGTTGCCGAAGATGCTGCGCGAGCCGTCCTGGAGGTAGTCCGCCGGCCAGCGCATGCGCGACTTCAGCTTCTCCCTCTCCGGGCCGATCTCCTCGCTCATGTCCGAGTGCATGTCGGTCACGAACAGGTCCATCAGGCCGTCGTTGTCGAAGTCGAAGAACTTGATCCCCATGCTTCCCCAGGGCGTCTTGGGGAACACCTCGGCAGTCCGGTCAGCGAAGCCCTTGCCGCGGAGGTTCTCGAAGTAGTGGTCGTCGCCCTGCATGTTCAGCAGGTAGAGGTCGGGCCATCCGTCCCCGTTGACGTCCGCGAAGCCGGCGTCGCCGCACCAGCCGCGGGGGCGCAGGCCCATCTCGCCGCTGACCTCCTTGAACCGCCGGCCTCCGAGGTTGTGATACAGCGCGGGGTACTCGAAGCGGCCGGGGTGCAGGTGCCCCGAGAAGGCGTCCTCCAAGCCCCGGTATGCGCCGTCCGGCCCCTTGTCGTCGCTGGTGTACCGGCCCACGTTGCACACCAGCAGGTCCAGCAGGCCGTCGTTGTCGTAATCGAAGAAGACGGACCCGGAGGAGTGCGCGACGAGCTCCAGGCCCGCGTCGCGCGTGACGTCCTTGAACCGACCGTGGCCGTCGTTCTCGAAGAGGACGTTCCCGCCGCGGACCGTGGTGACGAAGAGGTCCTGGTCGCCGTCGTTGTCCACGTCCCCGAAAGAGGCGGTCACCCCGATGCGGTCGGCCAGCCCCACCCCGGCCGCGTCGGTCATGTCCCGAAACGCGCCGCCGCCCGCGTTCCGCCACAGGCCGCTCTTCCCCACCTGGTTGACGAAGTAGAGATCGGTCCGCCCGTCCCCGTCCACGTCGGCGGCGGCCAGGCCGTTGCCATGGTCGTAGTGAACGGGGCGGTAGTGCTTGCGCACGTCGTCGACCGCGTGGTGCTGGAAGGTGATGCCGCTCTCCCGCACCCGGTCCTCGAACCGGAAGCCGTGGAACACCGCGAGGCCCGCGGCCGCCTCCTGCTGCGCCCGGCTGCGCTCGGCCAGGGAGGCGACGCCCACATCCGGATCCGGATGCTTCACCTCGGCCGGCGCCGGCGCGAGGAAGGCCATCGCGATCAGGAGCGGGGTCGACCGACGTCGCACGCGCCACTATCATCCCGGCCCCGCCGCTCGTCAAAC
>Ga0075425_100005271_pt1 | contig 13426 bp, 9 predicted proteins | sample SoiMethybrSBSTD4_FD_75300 | JGI IMG/M metagenome (GOLD analysis project Ga0075425, IMG submission 75300) | Bulk soil microbial communities from a Populus tree surrounding site in Tennessee, USA - Soil MetaG P. TD hybrid SBSTD4 | ecosystem: Environmental > Terrestrial > Soil > Tree plantation...
CGCGCGGAGTTTCCAATGATGAAAATCGCATTGAACGGTGGGCTCACGCTGATGCTTGGCCTGTTGACCATTCCGGTAACAACCACCCAGACGCGCGGGAAAGTTGATTTCGCGCGCGATGTTCAGCCCTTGCTTCGTGCGAATTGCTATAGCTGCCATGGACCGTCATTGCAAAGCGGAGGCTTCCGGCTTGACCGGCGTCGAGACTCGATGCCCAATCGCGTCGGCGCGAACGGAGCACGGATCGTTCCCGGCAACAGTGCGTCCAGCCGTGTTTATGTCCGAATAGCAGGGAACCAGGCGGGGTTGCAGATGCCCCCGACTGGAGCATTGAACCCCGAAGAGATCAACATCATCAAGGCATGGATTGATCAGGGCGCCGATTGGCCAGATGAGGTGTCGGGAGAAACACCGTCTCCGCCGCAAGACCCGCAGGTCACGCAATTGATGAATGCGCTCCGGCATGGAGATCGAAAAGAATTTGAGCGACTGGTCCGCGCGAATCCGAAGTTGGCACAGTCGAAAGGATCGGGCGGCGACACTCCTTTAATGTACGCGGCGCTTTATGCCGACACCAACTCCGTGCGTCTGCTCCTCGACATGGGTGCAGACACTAATGCGCGCAACGAGGCGGGCGCCACAGCGTTGCTGTGGGCCGTGGACGATTTGGAAAAGACCCGGCTGTTGCTCGAGAGCGGTGCGGACGCGAATGCCCGTTCCGATGACGGCCGCACTCCCGTGCTGCTCGCAGCTTCCCGATTTGGCGCAAGCAATATCGTGAAGGTGCTCGTCGATCACGGAGCGAAATTGGAGGGTCAACCAGTGTTGAGTGCGGCAGCAACGGCGGGCGATGAATCGCTGATGCGTCTGCTCACCGATCGGGGAGCAGACCGCAAAACTTTTCCGGCGGATCTGGCCATGCGATCCGGCTGTTCGGCCTGCGTTGCGCTGTTGATAGAGTCCGCTGAACAGGCAGATCTGAACCGTGCGCTTACTCCAGCTGCGCGGTACGGAGACTTGAACGGGTTCAACATGTTGTTGCAGCGCGGCGCTGAAGCATCGCCGGCTGTATTGAGAGTGGCTTCCGCTTCAGAAAAAATCTCCCTGCAAATCGTTACCACTCTCGTGGATCGTGGTATTCGCGAAGAAACAGCCCTCGATCTGGCCAAGCGGCATGGAGACACCACAGTCGTAGCCGCGCTTAGAAAGGCCGGCTTTAGAGAGACAGCTGCTCCCGCTGCCCCCTTGAAGACACCCGTTGCGGTCCGATCAACGCGTGAGGCCGTAGAAAAGAGTCTTCCATTGCTTCAGCACGCAGACGTTGTTTTTCTCAAAACTGCCGGCTGCGTGTCCTGCCACAACAATAGCCTTTTCCTGATGACAGCCGCCGCTGCGCAAAGGAAAAGCTTTCATGTGGACGAAACAGCAGTGCAGTCGCAGCTAAAAACGAGCGGCGTTTATATCGAAAGTTGGCGCCAACGTGTACTCCAGGACATTCCGATTCCTGGCGGGGTCGATACGATTGGTTACATTCTGGCGGGTCTCAGCGCGGCGAATTATTCGCCGGATGCCGCGACTGACGCGATGGCGCGTTACATCATGCGTCGTCAAACCGCAGACGGCGGCTGGAGAATCGCCGCGCATCGGCCACCCATAGAATCCAGCGACGTCGAAGCTACGGCAGTGGGGTTGCGAGGGCTGCAATCGTACGCACTCGCGCCGCACAAAGTCGAATACGCAAAGGCAGTCGATAGAGGCCTTGGCTGGTTGGCTAGAGTCGAACCTCAGACTACGGAGGATCACGTATTTCAACTGCTTGGACTCGCTTGGGCGCATGCCAATAAAGACGTGATCCAAAAAGCCGCCAGAAATCTGATTGCGCTTCAAAAAATGGATGGTGGTTGGGGTCAGATTCCAACCCTTGCGAGTGATGCATACGCCACCGGTCAGGCTTTAACCGCCCTGGCCGAAGCCGGCGCTCTGCCCACGACGGATCCGGTGTACCGGAGGGGAGTGCAGTTTCTGCTCAATACTCAACTCGACGATGGATCCTGGTACGTGCGGACTCGCGCCATTCCCGTTCAGCCCTACTTTGACAGCGAATTCCCGCACGGTAGCGATCAATTTGTATCCGCTGCCGCAACCAACTGGGCAACTATGGCTTTAATCGCCGCCGCGCGTTGAGCTGGAAACGGGCTCCGAGAATTACTAATGAATGCTGACGCTATGACCGATAAGCAGTAAACAGATCTTCGGAACAATCGCGATATTCGAAAGTTTTTATTAGAAAATTGAGAATCCGTGAAGATTTTCAAATTCCGAAGATCTGTTAGTGCTCATCGGTCATAGCGTCAGCATTCATTTTTTAACGGCGTCTGCATCGCGAGGCTATTTCAGTCATTCAAGGTAATTCGTCAGCGTTGATCAGCTGTTGAAGCGCCTTCACTAGAACTGGGCCGGCACGGCGTAGCTCTCGTAACCGCTTATCGACGACTCGCGCCAAGGTCCGCTCGCCTTTTTTTGTAAGTTGAACAAGAACATAGCTCCCGCTTCGGGAGCGCTTCACAAGGCCATTACGTTCGGCCCGATTCACGAGTTCAACCGTGCTGTGGTGCCGGGTACGGAGTTGGTGCGCCAACGCGCTTACCGTCGGCGAAACGTCATCCGGCAAGCCCTTGACCGCCAACAGTAGCTGATACTGCTTTGGCTCCAATCCGGCGAGCTTTGCAGCTTGATCACTGAAATGTAGGTATTCACGAATGTGATAGCGGAATTCTGCCAATGCACGATATCGGGAATTCCGAGAGCCGGTTTGGCTGCTGCGCTTCCTTGTCATGGCCCAAAGGATACCCTCCGCTCAACAGAGGGTCCACCCTCCTTCCATGTTGGTAGCGAGAGTTTTTGTGGGGAACTGGGGTAGTTGTTCTTTGATAAGCACGGGGCGAGGCGAACCCCGCGGTTGCGGTAGCCGTGAAGCCTCGCCCGACAGCGCGTGCAGCTGCGCTACTTCTTAGCATCGGAAACGTCGATTCTCGAGGCGATCCGATCCACTCCCTGTTCACGGTATGTGACCTTCACCGTGGCACCGCTCTTTGCGCTGAGTCCTTGAACGGTCTTTTCCCCGCCCGTAATTTGAGTTTTGTCGTCGTACGTGAAGTTCATCTCGGGCTGGTTGCCGGGTCCTTTGACGGTGATGACTTTCTTTTGTGCGTCAACCTTAGTGAGCGTTCCGGAAAGACTCTTCTCGGCCTGACCGGCTTGGCTCTTTTCGGCCTGAGGTGCTTGGCTCGCCACAGGCATAACAACGAGCAGCAGCGTGACAATGGTAGCTGCAGCCAGGGTGAGTACGTTTCTCATCACAAAACCTCCATCTGTTAGGGTTGATGTATTGTCAATCGCAAAGGCTATATCATAGCACAGCGATATCGTGATACGATATGGTTGACACTAATCCAAGAATCGCCAATGCCGCCTCACGAGGAGGGGATTATTCGCCTGATTCACACACTTGGTCGCTATCGCAAGAAATCCTCGACGGTCTGAACAACGGCAGTTTTCGCCTTCTGCCTGAGCAATCGTTTTCGCATCGCGAACGCGCGATCGATAAAGATTTTCTTGAAACCTCTTCGTAGGGAATCCATCGATGTGTAGGCCAAAGGCTCAAACACCCAGAAATACTTTCCGCTGAGATTCTTGAACATGGCGAATGGTTTTTCACCCTTTTGAATTATAGGAATGAAGGGAATTTGATAGTCGGGCACCGTCGCCTGCAGTTCGAGGGGCGCTGAACTGGGGTTGGTGATATCGGCGATCACAAACATCGATAAACCGGCCAGGGTCTTTATAGTCTCTGTAAAGTCTCTGGAGGCGGACCGCTCGAAATCGAAAATGATCGGCAGCAGGTTGTACTTCCGAAGCTCTTCGGCAATCGCATCCAAAACGACTTTGCGTTCCGGAGTAAATCGCCCGAGGATCAGGACTCCTTTGGATGTGATCGAATCGATGACATTCCGAATTGCCGACCTGTTGATCAGCAGATAGATGAATTGTCCGACATCAATTTGATCGGCTGTGATTTCGGGTTGATCTTCGGGCGTGACGATCAGGCTCGACTGATTTTTCGGAGTACCCTTCAGCGCCCATGCGGAGAGGCCGTAGATTCTGCACCGTGTAAGCGTAGCGTTCTCGAGATTCGTCTCGATGAAAAGCGCCTTTTCCAGATTTGCCCCGGTTAAATCCGCTCCAGTCAGGTCGGCGCCTGATAAATTTGCTTCGGAAAGATCCGCGTCAATCAGTTTCGCCTTTTGGAGATTGGTCCCCGACAAATCTGCGTTGCGCAGGTCGCATTGCGTGAGATTCGCGCCGGCGCAATTGGCGTCTTGAAGTCCAGCTCCCCTCAATTTAGCTCTCGTAAACTTTGCCTTGGTCAGATTAGCGCGCCCGAAGTCTGCGCGTTGAACCTCCGCCCGAAACAAATTGGCGTTCGACATATTGGCGCCGCGGAAGCATGCACTCTTCGCTTTTGAATCGGACAGGTCCACACCAACCAGACTGGAGTTTTCAAGTTCGGCATCGTAGAGGCGCGCATAAGAAAGATCCGCGTGATCCAATTTGGCCATCCCCAAGTCAGCATTCGAAAGTAATGCGCCGTTCAGGTTCCTCCTCGAAAGATCCGCCTTATACAGATTGACGCTGACTTCGATCTCTTCGATCCAGTCGTTCCAGTACTTGACGCCTTTCTTTAGCAACTTCAGTTGCTTTGCGTCCGTGCCTCTTCGAAACGTTTCGCCGCCTTCGTATTTTTCAATGAATGCCATATGCTCCCGACGGCAGTATAGCGATCAGCATATCTTCACGTTTACTATTTTGATGCTTGGAGACACGTGCCGCATCGGCAATTATCTAGAACCGGATTGGGGGACAAATAAATGAGGATTCGTTTTCTTGGGGCGGCGGGTGACGTCACGGGATCCGCTTATCACGTCATTACGGAGGAGGCGAGCATTCTGGTGGACTGCGGCGTCTTTCAGGGGCGCAAAGAAGAGAGTGCGAAGAATCGGCGTACGAAACAACTCGAAAACGGAAAGTTGGATGCCGTTGTTCTCACCCATGGCCATCTGGATCATGTCGGACGATTGCCGTTACTTACGCGCAATGGATACAAGGGACCAGTCTACGCCACACGAGCGACACTCGATCTTGCGACAATGGTCCTCAAAGACTCTTGTGCATTGCAAAAGCAGGATCTGAAACGCGAAAACCAAAAACGGACGCGTGCGAACCTTCCGCCACTTGAGCCGCTTTACGCGGAATCGGATGTTCGCAAACTCAAAGCTTTGGCGGTACCGGTCAAGTATCAGCAACGGTTTTCGGTCGCACCTGGAATTGAAGCTCGCCTCGTGGACGCCGGTCACGTGATCGGTTCCGGCAGTGTTGAACTGACCGTAAGAGAGAATGGCCGCAAAAAAGTTGTCGTATTCTCAGGCGATTTAGGACCACGTGGCGCTCCGTTACTTCGGAGTCCAGAGCCATTCAAGGAAGCCGACGCGATAATTATGGAATCAACGTACGGTGACCGAAATCATCGCTCGTTGCACGACACGGCGCTTGAAGGACGCGAAATAATCACGAAAGCGATTGAGAAGAAAGCGAAGATTCTTGTGCCTGTGTTTGCAATCGGCCGCACCCAACTACTACTTTATTTGCTGGCCGGCGCGTTCAAGAACAAGACGCTTCCTTCCTTTCCAATCTATCTGGACAGTCCGATGGCGATCGAAGCTACGGCGATCTATCAAAAAAACAACGAACTCTTCGACGAAGAAGGACTGGAGATGGTCCACTCGGGAGAGCTCAGGCGTCAGCTCACGTCTCTTCGTCCATGCGGAAAAGCTGACGAATCCAGAGCGCTCAACAATGTGAAAGGGCCATGTTTGATCATGGCCGGAAATGGCATGTGCACCGGGGGCCGGATCATGCATCACCTGCGACAGAACTTGCCGATACAGGAAACGGCGGTGTTAATCGTAGGCTTTCAATCGCAAGGTACGCTCGGGCGGAAACTGGTTGATGGCGCCGACAAAGTAAAGATATTTGGCGAACAGATTCCCGTGCGTGCTTCGATTCACACGATGGGTGGATTCAGCGCTCATGCGGATCAGAGCGGCTTACTGGATTGGTTCAGTGTGATTGCCCCTGCGAAACCGCGCACAATCATCACGCATGGCGAAGATCGAGCGCGGTTCGCATTCCGTGATCTGATTAGTAAACGCTTTGGCGTGCAGGCAGTTTGTCCTGCCCTGGATGACGAGATTGAGATCTAATTCGCGCTGCGGAGGCATTTATGAGTGCAAGTAAGGAATCACAACGAACCGACGCTGTAAGTCTTGCGGATGAGGAAGCAGTTAAAAAAGTCTTAATTGACTCGGTCCTGGGTCTATGGGATGTCGTTAATAATCTCACTCGACTCAAACCATCACATAAAGATCGTTATCGCGTAACGATCTTTGGTTCAGCACGGGCAAAACCCGGTACGCCGGCGTACGAAGAAACGAAACGCGCTTCCAAGGCACTTGCCGAAATGGGATGCGACATCATAACGGGCGGTGGGCCAGGCTTGATGCAGGCGGCAAATGCAGGCGTCGAACATGCGGGCGACATACACTCCATGGGAATTCGCGTTGATCTTCCTTTCGAACAGGAGGTGAATCCGTTTGTCGATCTGGCGTTTGAGCATCGTACGTTCTTTACTCGATTACATCACTTCGTACTGGCGTCAGACGCGTTCATTGTGGCTCCGGGCGGCATCGGCACTGTGCTCGAGATGATGATGATTTGGCAGTTGCTTCAGGTGCGGCATCTCGAACGCGTTCCACTGATTCTGGTCGGAAAGATGTGGCCGGGACTGGTGGGCTGGGTCCGTGATTCGATGCTCTCGTTTGAGACGCCGCTGATCAACGTTCAGGATGTCGACATTCCCGTTTGCGTCGAAAGCGTTGAACAAGCCATTGAAATTATTCGCAAACACCGGGAGGAGTGGGCAAAGAATAATCGAACGAGTCAGCCGACGTAGTGAGCCAAATTGCTACGGGGTGAGTATGTGGTACGCCACGATCTTCCACTGATCGTTTTCTTTTGCCCAGACGATCCACAATACGCCGGGTTCCTCGACGGCCTTCTTAAGGTGGAAGCCGGTCGCGTAATACTGACCATAGCTCTTTGAGGACGAGGCCGTAATTCCACGGTTCAACTTCTGGCCCGGCTTCATCGTCGAGCAATCGGCCTGTGCCGCCATGGAATCCGGAATCGCTACCATAGCGAAAGCCTCAGAGTCTCCGTGCTTCACCAGTTTGAGGTCGGGATGCGAGGGGTCGGGAGCCACGATGGCTTGCTCCAGCTTCTTAACGGAGCCTGCAAAGTTCGCCGCATTTTCCATTCCTCTCTGGATGAGCTGTCCGGCTTCCGCCGAAGATGCGGGTTCGGGGACATCGTCGCTCCGATAAAGGCTCACACAGGCATAAGCCCGGGTGGAGAGATAACGAAATGCCTCGTCCACGCGCCCACGTACGAACCACTTCTGGTAAAAGTCTCTTGCGGCACTGGTGAGCTGTTTGTCTCCTGCATCATATGCGAGCGGGGGAGCCACAATTGGTGTGGAAAGGTTGGCATTCCGAGTGTTGTCACCATCCGGTTGGGTGGCGTACGAAATCAGTCTCCAATAATCATCCTGCTTCGCCCACAACGTCGCGACGGTTTCGCCCCTCGGCACCTGCCGAGACTTGAGGTAGAAGACTGCGCCAACGTACTTGCCGAAGGAGGTCGAGCTGGCAGCTTTCGCGGATATGAGCAAGGGATCCAGACGGTGGGCACAGTTGAACCGTTCGGCGAGATCCTCGCGTACATCGTAGAGAACAAATTGACTCTTATAGGGATGATCGATCACTCGAAGCTGCTGAGGCTTGTCGACAGTTGCGGCAACCACAGCCTGGGACAGGTCGGTAATCGTTCCGATGGTCTCATTGATCTTCCGAAGCCCGATCAACATGGAAAACCGCGCAAGGCCCCGATCGATCGGCCGGCCCTGTTCCAGTTCCATGCAGCTTAGCGCCGCATCGGTGAAGTACGAAACCACCTTATCGGGGGCTCGGTCTACGAGCCAGGTTTGAAGAAAATCGTGGACAGCAACGACCGGCTTCGCATTCGCCTTCGTCCTGGGGGTATTAATCGGGACTGGCTCTTCCTCGGGCTGCGATCCGCCGATCAGAGGCAAGCCCAGCAAACTGCGCCACCAGTTGGAGACGCCCGTCCAACGGTCGTTGTGCCGTTCGTCGTTATTGCCCGCTCGGATATCGGAATTCGAGGAACTCAAGTGACCATTAATGAGAGCGACCGGGAACTTGCTGGACCGGTAATCGACATCAATGTCCGCGCGCTTGCCATCTCTGCTGATCGACACCTGAATGGAAGGTGTGCCCGGGCTTCGAAAACAGATGGGAAATCCTTTGTGATAAACCGTGTTGTCATTCTCACGTCCGAACTCCTGGCTCTTTTCCAAAATCTCCATGGCGTCCGGCTTGAGTTCAACGTAGATTCGGAACTGCCGGTCTCCGCGGGTACCTTCTGCCTGGCCTAATACCTGGTCAATCTTGTCCACCAGTGTCACCGCCGAGTTGCCGAGGGAAGCCCCTGATTCGTCCGTGAGCGGCGTGCGCAACAAGGCATGAGTTACGCCGCTGAAGGTGGTCTTTGTGGATACCGGCAGATTGTTGTAGCCCTCTTCGGGCGAGACCTGCCTCTTCACGAGGTCGCTGAACCTGCGGAACCAATCGTCCACGAGGCGCTTCTGCTCGGGATGCAAATCGGAATACTTGTCGCTAATAACGACGGGGTTATCGGTCGGCTGTTGTGCAATGGCGGGAGAAGAAAGAAGTATTGCTATTGAAATGCCAAGCAAGCGCTTGAGCCCAGTGGCCTGAATCCTTCGTCTTATCATTTCTTCGAGGCTAGACGGTACCGTTGGACCAGGCAACTGTCAAGCATTACAGGCGATTGGGGGCATCGCAACAGCTGTAGGCGCGGTCTATGACCGCGCGTACAGCACGTTGCGCACGCCTGATTCGAAATCAATAGCCCGTAGCTTTCGCTTCATCTCCTATGAATTCGCCATTTCTCCACGTATTCGGACACAGCGGATGGGTGAATACGCTCGCGCCGTCCTTCGAAGAATAGGTGATGTCATCGACGGTGGGACCACCGTTCGGATCCATCTCGAGAAGGTTGCGCACTCGCTTCGCGATCTCATGATCGGCGCAGGAAGTATCGCCGCTGATACCCAGACCGCCAATAATGTTTCCGTTCTTGTACAGCCCCACGCCTCCACCGAAAAATATCAATCCGCCCGCAATCTGACTCAGTCCTCCGCCCTGACCAGTCGGGGGAGCAAGAGCGATGGGGTTAAAGAGGTTGGACAGACCAAGGCTCCAAAGAGAATGGCCTGGCTGTGTAAACGTGTAGAGCTTCGCTGTCGACAATGGAAATCCTCCAGTGGGTCCGCCATCCTGGTCCAGGCTGAACGCGTTTGCGGTATACGCCTTGGCTTTGGCAATGGCCTGGCTGCCTGGCCATACCTTGGCTGGATCTGGCGTGGAGGTTGCGTATGCACAAATTTCACCGTCTCGATTGACCACAGCCGCCCACATTCGTGTCCCGTTGAACAAACCGCCGACGGTTCCCCCGATCGGGCCCGTCAAACCAGGCGCTGCGTTGAGCTGTTTTCTGAGGTCCGAATCACTGGGCAGACCCTTACAATTGGCTGCATACAGGCTCATCTGCATACAAACTGTTAATAACGATCCAATAAGGATTTTGTTCATCATCATTCTCGTCCCTTTTCCGCTGTGTTGCGCACAGCTCGTTAAAGCATCCGTGCCGGGTTCACACATCCGTGGTGAATGGAAACGCTTCTTACACCTGACAAGTTCTATTCGTAGTCTGGAATTAGTAGTAAGTCCGGGTTGAGGCTGCCCGGCACATCGCGTCATGCTCCTTACCAACGATTTCGGAAGAGCGCGTAGTATTTGCCAACCTCTGCACAAAGGCAAGTTACATTTCTGAAAGTATGATTGCCGTGGGATCAAATCAGAAAAATCTGCAACGAGTGAAAAAACTTTCCAGGCGCCTCGTGTCATAGACCGCGCCTAGAAGCTTATGAGCGATGTCGGTGCTATAGTTCCATCCCAACACTGGGAGGCTTCCAATGCACGATATGAAAACGCAATCGCGCGTGGTGATGCTTATTGTCGGTTTATTGACGATTTCATATTCGACCTGGGCGCTGCAGCAGCCGTCGTCAAGCGCCACTGTGTTCGAAGGCGCACGCCTCATTGCGGGCGATGGACGCGCGGCGGTCGATAATGCAGCCTTCGTGGTGGACGGTGGGCGGTTCACTCAAGTTGGAAAAGCGGGAGAGGTTCGAGTGCCTTCCGGCGCCGCTCGAGTGAATCTGAAGGGCAAAACGGTTATGCCCGCCCTCACCGACACGCATACGCATCTCAGCCAGACACGCGAAGCCCTCATCGAAGATCTGAAGCGCCGTGCATATTACGGTGTCGCGGCGGCGATGAGTCTTGGCCAGGATCGCGGTGATCTGCCGTTCCAGATTCGTGCGGAGACAATCTCCGGAGCTGCCCGATTTCGAACCGCAGGGCGAGGCATCACGGCGCCCGAGCCCGGCCGCACCGATATTCCGTACTGGATAACAACGGCCGAGGAAGGCCGCAAAGCCGTGCAGGAATTAGCCGCTCAGAAGGTCGATATCGTCAAGATCTGGGTCGATGACCGAAATGGCATGTACAAGAAGCTCACGCCGGAGTTATACCGCGCCATTATCGACGAAGCGCACCGGCGGGGCCTGCGTGTTACGGCGCACATCTTCACGCTCGAGGATGCGAAAGGGCTTTTGCGCGCCGGTATAGACGCATTCGCGCACGGGATTCGGGACAAAGACATCGACGACGAAGTGGTTACGCTTTTTAAACAACGACCGAATGTTGTGCTCGTGCCAAACCTGCCCGATCGCGGCGTAAAGATGGACATGAGCTGGTTGCGCGGCAGCCTTCCCGACGCCGAATTGCAAAAGCTGCAAGCTGCCGCGACGGATCGTCCTGAATTGCAAGCCGCGTTTGGGATTCAGGCTCGCAATCTGGCGAAGCTGAATGCAGCCGGCGTGCGAATTGCAATGGGCACAGACGGCAATACGCCGTATGCGCCACATATCGAGATGGCCGACATGGTCGCGGCAGGAATGACGCCCGCACAGGTAATCGTCGCTTCCACTCGCACTTCGGCTGAGTTTCTCAAGATCGCCGAAGCCGGAACTATTGAAGGAGGAAAAAGCGCCGACTTCATTGTTCTCGACGCAGATCCGCTGACCGACATCACGAACACGCGCCGGATCTCATCGGTGTATTTGAGAGGATCCCAAGTGCAGCGGTAGCAAAAAAATTTGAAATTGGACGATTCCTGCATTGGACGCGAGGCCGTACCCCGCCCCGTCCAATCTGCGATTTCGGATTTCGAATTTCAGATGCAGGAATCGTCCAATTTCAAAATTTTCCCTTTAGCTCCAACTCAGATCGTGACCACCATAGGGCAGATCCCTGAACCGCTTGCCGGTGATCTGGAAAATGGCGTCGGCGATGGCGGACTGGACCGACGTGGCGCGGTCGTGGCCCATGCCAAGCAGCCAGTGTTGGGTTTTGAAGAATCGGATATTGATTTCCGGTGGGGCTTCATCAATGCGGGACAGCTTGAACGCATTGAAATTGTTCTCAACAATGTGCCCGTCTTTAATCGTGTTCGCCTGGTGCATTGCGTCGTTGTAGAACCAGATGATCTGACCTTCAAGCTGCTTCTTCACCGATAGTGGATTCACTAAGCTGAAGCCTGTTTCATGGGCGATGTCGACGCGCTCCAGCTTGACCTTGCCTTCGCGGCTGATCGAGACGGTGTGCACCATCGCGCTGATCGTCGCCATGCGATTCGTTTCCGCGCCCCTCTCCTCGAGAGCAATCGCGCGCGCCGTGCCCTGCGGCAACGGCTTTCCCCAACCCGACATCTCCGCGGCCATGTCCAAGGCGCGGACCATATCATCTTTGTACGGCAGGTTCGTGCGGGCGACGAGCTCGCGACGATAGCGATACGGATCCTTGCCTGCGGCATGAGCAAGCTCATTCATGAAGCTCTCGCGATAGAACTCGTGAGCGGCCTGCCCGATACCGCGTCTCGTACCGACGGGAACATGAAATTTCGTCGTGTGGTTCGAAAAGCGATAGTTTGGCACGTAATACCGCGACGCCACGTCGAACGACGATTCCGGGCCGAACCCGTCTTCCTGCATTGCGGTGCGCACTTCGAGCGCAATCGGCCAGCCGTCGCTGTCGAGACCGGCTTTGAGACGCGCCATTCCCATAGCTCGATAAGTTGTGCCGATGAAATCCTCTTCTCGCGTCCAAAGCAGATGAATCGGCGTGCCGCGATGCGCGTTCGCGATCATAATGGCCTGCTCCGCCTGCGGCCCATTGCCGTTGCGGCCAAAACCACCGCCGAGATGACACAAATTTACGTACACGTTCTGCTCGGGGATGCCTGTTATCTTCGAAGCGCTGAAACGCGTCTCCTGCGGGCTTTGATCGCCGAGCCAGACATCGACCCGATCATTCCCGACGAGCACTGTCGCATTGCCCGGCTCCATCCGTGCGCGCGGCAGATACGGCGTGGAATACGTTGCTTCGACGATCTTCGCGGCGCGAGCGAACGCGGCATCCACATCGCCCTCATTGACGCGTACTTTGCCGGGACGATCGAACGAGGCAACCAGTGCGTCGCGCATGTTCGCAGTGTTGAACGCTGCACGCTCCGGCGGGATTTCCCACTCGATCGGCATGCGCTCGAGAGCCGTCTTGGCCTGATGCCAGTGATCGGCAACGACTGCGACGCCGCCGCTAAAGATGCGGCCGCGAGTGAGCGCCGGATCCGGGATCGGGAACTGGACGGCCGAGAGCACGCCTGGCATTTGGCGGATCGCGTCGAAGTTGTAGCTCTTCACAGTGCCGCCATAGACCGGGCAGGACTTCACGGCTGCCCATTTCATGCCGGGAACGCGCACGTCGATGCCGTAGACAACCTTGCCCGCAACTTTGTCCGGAACGTCGAGGTTCTTCCGCTCGGTTCCCATCAGTGTCCACTGGTCGGGCGACTTGATCTTGATCTTCTCCGGATTCGGATGCGGCATTCGCGCCGCGCGCTCCGCAATCTGTCCATAAGTCGTCGTGCGGCCGCTCTTCGAATGCGTGATGACGCTATCTTTCGCAGTCAATTCGGCCACCGGCACGGTCCAGAGATTCGCGGCCGCCAACAGCAATCGCTCTCG
>Ga0075425_100005272_pt1 | contig 13426 bp, 10 predicted proteins | sample SoiMethybrSBSTD4_FD_75300 | JGI IMG/M metagenome (GOLD analysis project Ga0075425, IMG submission 75300) | Bulk soil microbial communities from a Populus tree surrounding site in Tennessee, USA - Soil MetaG P. TD hybrid SBSTD4 | ecosystem: Environmental > Terrestrial > Soil > Tree plantation...
AGATGTTCTTGCGCGAAGGTGTCTCGCGCAGGATTCTCCACGCTTAACGAATCACGCATCAGGAGTAAAAGCCATGATTTCGCGAATGACTGAGGCTGAAGCGCGCAATCTGCTCATCGGCGCACGCCTTGGGCGATTAGGCTGCGTGTACGAAGGCGGGCCTTATGTGGTGCCGGTAAACTACGTCATGGATGGGGAAAGTATTTTCGTTCATTCGCTGCCGGGGCGAAAGCTCGAGGCACTACGAGCCAATCCAAGGGCCTGCCTTCAGGCTGATAAGATTGAGAATACATATGAATGGCGAAGCGCTATTGCCTTCGGAGTTTTCGAAGAGCTAACGGATAACGGCGAACGCGATGCAGCATCGCGACTTCTCTTAGCGCGATTTCCGAATCTGACCCCTGTTGAATCTGTTCCAGTGCACGATGGGCAATCCTCTGTAATCCTGTTTCGACTTCGCGTTCAGGAAATTACAGGAGTGACAGAGACAGCCGCGCGAGGCTTTGTCCAGGTGAGCCCGCGCGGCACCGCATAATTCCGCTCGCCACTGCTCGAACCTGGAGCCGCCTCCTTCTTTATCCTTGTGTCAGCCCTCAAGGCTTTGTACCATACTTGTCTACCTCGTCCATTGGCTAATCCAAGGAGAACATTAAATCGTGTAGGCGACTTATGGTCATTTCTATAGACAGCAAAACGGAGGCGACGTACCTCAAGACTGAAGCGGATTTGCAGAAATCGCTCAAGGACCTTGCTGATATCAAGTTTGCCCTCGACGAGTCATCCATCGTCGCGATTACCGATCAGACCGGCCGCATAAATTATGTGAACGACAAGTTCTGCGAAATATCGAAATACTCGAGAGAAGAGCTGTTAGGCCAGGATCATCGGCTCATTAATTCCGCCTATCATCCGAAAGAGTTCATAAGAAACCTGTGGACGACCATTGCTAGTGGGAAGGTCTGGAAAGGAGAACTTCGGAATCGTGCCAAGGACGGCAGCGTCTATTGGGTGGACACGACTATCGTGCCGTTTCTTAATGAGCACGGAAAGCCCTACCAGTACGTCGCAATTCGGAACGACATCACCGAGCGGAAGCGCGCGGAAGAACAGCTTCGAGATCAGGCAACGTTGCTGGACAACGCACAAGACGCAATCCTGGTCAGGGATCTCGAAGACAAGGTCTTATTTTGGAACAGGAGCGCTCAGCGAATATATGGATGGTCGGCGGAGGAAGTCATCGGCAGGGATTTGCAGGACATCATTTTCGGTGACAGTCTCAGCAGGTTCGATGATGCAAAGCGGACAGTACTTGCGTCGGGCAAATGGGAAGGCGAGCTTCAGCAACTCACAAGGGATGGCAAGGAAATCGTGGTCGAAAGCAGGTGGACGCTCGTGAGTGATGACCGAGGCGAGCCGAAATCGGTGCTTGTCATTAACACTGACGTAACCGAGAAGAGAAAGATCGAGGCCCAGTTCCTTAGGGCTCAGCGAATGGAGAGCATTGGCACGCTGGCCAGTGGCATAGCTCACGACTTCAACAACCTTTTGGCGCCGATCACTATGTCGATTCAGATATTGCGGACCAAAATGCCGGATGAAGATTGCCAGAGATTGATCGGCATGCTCGAAGCGAGCGCCGAGCGGGGGGCCGGTCTTGTAAAACAGGTGCTCTCATTCGCAAGAGGCGTAGAAGGTCAACGGGTCATGCTCCAACCGCGCCATCTGATTAATGAGATCGTCAAAATCCTGAGAGACACCCTGCCAAAGACTATAGAAATTGAGGTCGATGTCAGCAAAGATCTGTCGGTAGTCGCGGGTGACGCAACACAGCTTCATCAGGTTCTTATGAACTTCTTCGTAAACGCACGCGATGCGATGCCGCAAGGTGGCAAGCTGTCGATCAAAGCCGACAATCTTGAAATCGACGAGAACTACTCAAGAATGAATCTGGAAGCGAAGGTGGGCCGGTTCGTTCAAATAACTGTGGCGGACTCCGGAGTCGGCATACCGCCAAACATCATCAACAGGATATTCGAGCCGTTCTTCACGACCAAAGAGCACGGCAAGGGAACAGGACTCGGACTTTCAACCGCCCTGGGCATCGTAAAAAGCCACGGTGGATTTATCAATGTGTACAGCGAGCCCGGGCGCGGCACCCAATTCAAGATTCACCTGCCCTCCGCAGACACGGATTTTGTTATCGATACCCCCTCGACATCGTCGCCTCTTGTTGGGAACGGCGAATTGATACTGGTGGTCGATGACGAGGTAGCCATCCGCGAAATAGCAAAAGGAACACTCGAAGCGTACGGTTACCGCGCGCTGACTGCCGCAGACGGTACCGAGGCAGTCGCGTTGTACGCGCAGAACAAAGACGAGATCAAAGTTGTGCTGACTGACATGATGATGCCTTTCATGGATGGTCTTTCGACGATCCGTGCGCTTCAAAAGATGAATCCCCAGGTAAAGATCATTGCGAGCAGCGGGCTCTCTGAGAACGCCAAAGTCGTCGAAGCAGGCGCCGCCGGCATTAAAACTTTTCTCCCAAAGCCATACACCGCAGGCAAATTGCTCGAGGCTCTGCACAACGAACTCGGCTCGCGCTAGTCGGCTTACTTATCTCGATGATGTCGCGATGCTCAATTTCGTCTGCCGGAAATTGAGCATTGACCGGGGGGATTGAGATGAAATCCAGCACTACCGCAAGGATGGCGCTCGGAATTGCAATCGGCCTGGCCGTGGGCATTGCGGATACACATTTATTTACGCCAAAGGTTATTCGTATCTGACGAACAATCCGATCCGCCTGTTATCAGTCCCTAGGTGCGGACATAATCAACGCCCGCCTCGCGATGCGCTTCGATTGCCAGCAACTGATGCTGCGCAAAGGTGAAGAAGCGAAGCCAACGCGATTCCTCTGACAGCGAAGCGAAGAAGTCGAGAAGTTTCCGTTCATCGGTCGGTTGTAGCGGCCGAACTTTTACGGTAGAGCCGTCTCCCAGGACAACATCGGCGTCGCGATGAATCTGCAAGGTCGTAGTCGGCTGGTGCGTGCTAATAATCTTACAAAGTGCTCATATGGTTTCCATGAGGCGATCGGGGATTTCACTCAACACCAGTTCACTAGCGACTGATCTGGAGCTTGGTCGAGTGACAAGAGTACCACTGGGCGTCTTATCCAGCTCAACAGATTGACCACAGGGGTAACATCTATGCCGTTAAACAGGGTATCTGAAGAAAGCCTGGACAATTTCTGGAGTGAGCGTCGATTCACCTGCGGCTTACCAGCACCGGCATCGCTGCAAACACGACAAGCATAAAATAGTATGCTGTACCCGAGACCGGATCCCGGGTCGCGAAATATTCAGTTATCGATATATTTCTCAACCACAAAACCAGCGTGAATTCGGCTACCAGCAGCAAGCCAAGCCCTACCAGGCCCATTTCAAGACGCGTCGACTTCTCGGGGAGGATCGTTAGATATGCGATGACAAACCGCGCCGATACAACAATGACCGCGAACATCAAAGGAACTTCCAGGAGTTCAGCCGTTCGCGTGCCGAGACGAGGAACCAGGAACAATACCCTGATCGGGCCGAGCAAAAAGCCCGCACCAAATACCAGCACAAAATATAAACTGCCGGCCTTAGTTGCCTGTATCAGCCGTTTCGTTTTGTCCATCGACAAAAAGAGCCGGTGCAATTGAAATGCCCTGTCTTCCGCTGACGTATCTATTTGCCCGACCAAACTTGATGGTCGAACGTGCGCAGATTCTCGCAGCGATTGCGGGAAAGTGCGCAGGAACACCCTGAGCTTTGGTGCGCGCAGGGAGGCTAATAAGGTCGATTTTCATAGTGGTTCCCACTTTAAGCTTCGGTATGCCGCTTGCCCAACCAGGAAGACCGTTCGCATCCACCAACCTGTTTGACCGGGGAGTGGAACGGCGAGGCGGAGGCACGATGTAACCATGAGTTCACAGCCGAGGAGAAGTTGAGAAAATGGCGAGTGTAAAGACGGAAATGAAGCCGGTCCGAGCTATCGAGGGAACCTCCGCAGTTAACAAATCCATACCAAGCCAATCGTTACTGAACCAGACGCTGCGACTGCTCAGTTCCGTGCGCTTCGGAATCGTGATGCTTGTAGTTCTGCTTTTGTGCTGCATGGTCGGCATGCTCATCATGCAGCAAAATGTCGCGGGTTTTCAGCAATACTACAATCGGCTCACACCCGCTCAAAGATCGCTTTACAGCAGTCTTGGGCTCTTTGACATCTATCATGCCTGGTACTTCACCGGGCTTCTTGCAATCACCGCGTTGAACATAATCCTCTCTTCGATGGAGAGGTTTCCAGCAGCCTGGCAGTACATAAGAAATCCGAAGCTTGTCGCCTCGACCAAATTCATAAATGCGCAAAACTTCAGCGTCAAGACGGATTTTCGAGCCACACCCGCACAGCTTGCTGAACGAGTTTCCTCAGTATGGCGCCAGCAGGGCTTACGTCCTCGGGTGAGCAGTCAGGAGGGTAGTACTACTGTGTTCGCTCAGCGGAATGTGTGGAACCGAATGGGCGCTTACCTTGTTCACCTGGCGCTGCTGATGATTTTCGTAGGCGGATTTCTGACGGGTTCTTATGGCACCGGTGGGGTAATCGATATTACACCGGGCGAGTCGGCGAATTCCTTTCACAGATTTGATACAGCCGCAGGCGAACATCTCGGCAGTACTTCATTGCCGTTCATCGTTGACTGCACTGATCTTCGACAGGAGTTAATTCGGCCGGAAGGCGGCCTTGACGTGATGAACACTATCGATTGGCTCAGCTTCATCCGAATCAAAGACGGGGACCGAGAAGTTGCTGGGCTTGTGCATCTCAACTCACCTTTTGATTACAGGGGTTATCGGTTCTTCCAATCGAGCTTTCAACCGCAGGGTTATGCGCGACAAATCACAGTCACTTTCAAAATGCCTGACGGACAACTACGGGACTTCACCATTGAGCGCAACGGCTCGGTTGATGTCGAAGGTCAGGGCCGCGTTTCGTTTGCGGGCTTCTATCCTGATTTCACATTTGAGGGAGGCGCCGCCGAAACGGCGTCGGGTGACTACAACAATCCGGTGGCCGAGCTTGAAGTGACACCTTCCGGCGGAAAGCCGCGGCGCGAGTTTGCATTCAACGCGGAGATGCTCACCCACTCGCCGCAAGTACAGCCGGCGCTGAGAGGTGACTCAGTATCCCAGTCAAACAACAGGATCCTGTTAAAAAGCTTTGAAAAGGTCGCTCTGTCACACACGCTGACGGTTCAATACGACCCGGGACGCACTCCAGTCTATGCCGGCTTCATTCTCTTAGTTCTGTCATTGTGCGGAGTGTTTTTCTTTTCACACCAGAGAAGCTGGGCGGTAATCGAATCAACTGGCAACGGATCGAGGATTTACATTGGGGGAAACACGAATCGAAATCGACCGGCTTTTGAAGCCAGGTTCAATTCACTTGTTCAAGCAACGATAGGAGGAAGGGACCAGCAATGAGCAGAGCCATTAATCCGGCGGAGTTTGCATCGTCTGAATTGCGACTGAGCCTGCCCGAAAAGACTGCGAAGATGTGGCCAGTGTTAGCTTCGTTAGCCACGGCGATCGTTTTCATCGGCGCTCGGCTCTATATTGGGCCTCGAGGATTTCTCTACGAAGGCGCGCTGACCATGCTGGCACTGATCAGCTACATCTGCGCAGCGGTGGTGCTTGTTACAAACCTATTTGTGAAGGAAAAAGTCCTTTCTAGGCTCGGCGTGGTGTCTGTTGCGATGGGCGTTTGCTTTAACTTCTCGGGTTGGATGATTCGATGGATTGAAGCGGGTGATGCCGAAGGATGGAGAAAAGGCATAAACGGATTCTGGAGATACTTTCCGCTCGACAACCTGTACTCGCTCTCGCTCGGATTTTGCTTTGGCGCAGGGATCGCGACTCTGGCAATCGTTCGCAACCAGAAGCATCAATTCCTGGGGGCGCTTTCGATGCCCATAGTCGTAGTCATACAGACGCTGGCGATGCTCCTGGGCAACGAGATCTCTACATTGCCGCCGATTCTCGATAGCTACTGGCGTCCGGTACATGTTTCGATAGCGACGATTGGTTACGGTGTATGTCTTGTCAGTTTCGGGCTCGCATTCGCGTACCTGTTGAAGGACGGGATCCGTTCGGAGGCGATTGCCATCGTGGTGACCCTGTTCGGGTTGCTCGTTTTTGGAACCGTCGGTCGATATGGGGTCCCGTTCCACGCTGAATACGGCGCATCGCTATCTGTAGGAAGATCATCGCTGCCGGTTCGCGCGGTGCTGCCGGGTGTCGGCCCGTTAATGTCAGTCTTACTTGTTGGCATTCTTGCGTCGGCTATCTTCTTCATCATTAATCTAAACAGCGGCAACGAAGGAGCAAGAAGATGGGGTTGGAGGCTTTTTCGCGGCGCTGCGGTCTTGTTGGCCGTCGTTCTGGCACTACTCTTTTATCAATTAAGAACGTTGGGCAATCCAACATCACGAATTCCCGAGCGCGAGCTTAGTGGCTTTGGCGCCTGGCTCTCGGAACAGATGCAAATAAACGCAGCGCCGGCCCAATACGTTGATCTGGCTAAAGACTACATCGCGAAGAATGCAAATAACCTCTCTGCCGGCTTGAAATCCAATCCCGTTGAGCTCGGTGGATTGATTGGTTTGTTCATTGCGCTTTTGCTCGTCTCGCTTTTTGCGTGGAAGCGCAAAGAGGTGAACAACGCGTTGCCGCCGCTCCAGATAATTGACGGTCTCCTTTATCGAACGGTAGGGGTGGCGTTTCCTCTGTTGTCATTGCTTCTCATCACTGGAGCAGTTTGGGCCAATGAGTCGTGGGGACGCTACTGGGGATGGGACTCAAAAGAAGTGGGCGCGCTCGTCGCGTGGATGGCATACGCCGCCTTTTTGCACACTCGGATAGCGCATGGATGGCAGGGTCGTCGCAGTGCATATTTCGCCCTTCTCGGGTTTGCGCTGGTGATATTTACCTGGCTCGGAGTCAGCTATTTGCTGCCCGGTCTACATTCATATGCATAACAAACGTCGGAAACTTCTGAGATCGTCCGTGCGAATCGTGCTTACCACAATTCGTTCTTTACAGGCGGTCTCCACATTATTTCTCTGAGGAAACCAAATGACCTCAATCAGATCATCCGGTGGCGAAGACAATGCCGCCAATGGCCACGCAATTAGATGTTGTCGCTTTGCCACCCGCATGAATCAGATGCCTGTCTCTGCAATTCGCGAACTACTCAAAGCAACTGAGCAACCCGAGATCATTTCATTCGCCGGTGGACTTCCCGCGCCCGAGTTGTTTCCCATAGCAGCGATCACACAGGCACACGATGATGTTTTTTCAAAAGATGGATTCGCGGCCCTTCAATACAGCTCGACCGAAGGACATCGTCCCTTGCGCGAATGGATCGCCTGCCGTATGCGCAGTCGGGGAATCGAGGCAGCAGCTGATCGCGTTTTGATAACAAGCGGCGCCCAACAGGGCATTGATCTGGTTGGGAAGGTATTTCTTGATAGAGGCGATGCGGTCGTGGTCGAGAGTCCTTGCTATCTCGCCGCGCTTCAAGCCTTCAGTGCGTATGAGGCCAAGTTCATTGCGATCGATAGCGATGACGATGGGCTGCGCGTAGATCAACTCGAGGCGGCAATCTCAAAGCACCATCCGAAGCTGATCTACCTGGTTGCAGATTTCTCAAATCCCAAGGGTACGACGCTCTCGGTTAAGAGAAGATACAAACTGGTGGAACTGTCTGCGCGATATCAAGTGCCAATATTGGAAGACAATCCATACGGCGATTTGCGGTACGGCGGACAACCCGTTGACCCGCTTGCGGCCTTAGACGAGTCGGGTCTGGTTATTCACCTCGGTTCATTCTCCAAGACCCTTAGCCCGGGAATGCGAGTGGGCTGGCTCTTAGCTTCCGACCCAATATTCCAGACTATAGTTGTTGCTAAACAAGCAGCTGATCTTCATACATGCACCGTCGAACAGTTTGCGATCGCCCGGTTGCTCGAAACTTTCGATTTTGATGCACAGGTTCGCGCTCTCAATGTCGTTTATCGAGAGCGACGCGACGCGATGTACCGGGCGCTCGAGGAATATTTCCCGTCCAACACCAGATGGACTCGACCGGAAGGTGGTCTCTTTTTGTGGGTGGAGCTTCCGGAACATTTAGATGCGGAAGATCTTTCCGAAGTGGCCATAAGGGATCGCGTTGCTTTTGTTCCGGGCACCTCATTCTTTGCGGATCGGCCGAAGCGAAACTTCATGCGGCTCAACTTTTCAAATCAGAAGCCGGCTCTCATCGAAGAGGGGATCAGACGTGTCGGTGATCTTCTCAATCGGAGTCTAGCGATACCGACCTCAATTCTATTGTGAAAATGATCAAACCAAAGATCGCGACGTTGCGAACTTACCGGCGGACTTGAGGCATGTTGAGAGCGCGTCATTCATTCATTTTTACCGTCAGAGGTTCCGGTTCTGGTCAGCGGCCGTCGTGGGGAAATCTCCACAACGGCATTGCGTAAGATTCAACACAAAGCGCCGAATGAGAGTCGACCAAAAACAATCGGAATTGAAAGCCCCTGTGTTGCATTAGTTAGCGGCTAGAGCCTTCGGGTTAAACGTCGGGAACATCAATTGCCCTACCGCAGTCTGAGTAACAGCTGAGCCGTGTGATCGTTGTCACGCTACTGAGTGACCACGCTCATAGTTCGTTTTTGCTGGAGACTGTAGATTGGCTTGTCAGGAATAAGGAGGGACGCAATGAGCTTGGTAAAGACAATAAAGGTGGCAATGATTGTGGCATGCGCGGTACTGGCCGTGTCGTATTCCGCCACGAGTTCATTCTCAAAACCAGCGGACGCTGGTGATCAGAAGAAGTCCCCGCAAGCAGCTTCGACGAAGCCCACAGCCGAGGATTTCGTTGGAAGCGAGACATGCAAGGCTTGCCACGAAGACCAGTTCAACAGCTTCGCCAAGACGGCGCACGCCAAACTATCGAAGGCCGGCTGGAAGGAAGAGAAGCAAGGCTGCGAATCGTGTCACGGCCCTGGCAAGGCTCACGTGGAAGGCGGGGGCGATAAGACGAAGATTCGGACATTTGCGAATGAATCACCCAAGCAGATTTCAGAAGGTTGTTTGCAATGTCACGCCGGCAAAGAAGAACACAATAACTATAAACGCGGCGAGCACTGGCGCAACGACGTAGCGTGCATCGACTGCCACTCTCCGCACTTCTCTAAGAGCCTCGCAGCAAAACTTGCCGGATCGCCGCAAGGTAAGTCGGACGCGCCTTCATCGCTTCTTCCGGTAGGTCCCTTCTCGGCGCATTCCAACGATATCGCGCCGCCGAAGATGCTTGTGAAGAATGAGCCGCAATTGTGTATGACGTGCCACAACGAAACAAAGGGACAGTTTACACAGCCGTTTCATCACAGGGTGCTGGAAGGTGCGATGAAATGCAGTGACTGTCACAACCCGCACGGTGGTTTCGAATCCAAGCAGGCCAGACTCAACACCGGCGCGGACGCCGCGTGCATGAAATGCCACGCTGATAAGCAAGGGCCGTTTGTTTTCGAGCACGCTCCGGCAAAGGTTGAGGGCTGCGTGATCTGTCACTCGCCGCACGGTGCGAGCAATGCAAAGCTGCTGAAGCGCAACAACGTGAATCAGCTCTGTTTGGAGTGTCACAGCAACGTTGCTTTGGCGCAGGGTGACATCGAAGCGCCCGGTACGCCGTCGTTCCACAACCAGGCGACCGTGCGCTTTCAGAACTGCACCACGTGCCACGCAAAAATTCACGGCTCTAACGCAGACAAGACTTTCTTCAGGTGAAACGGTATCTGCGAGTAATTGAGGAGGGATTGAGATGAAAAGCAAGATTGAATTCACAGTACTGTTCCTGCTCGGGTTTGTGTTGGGGCTCGTACTGCTGTCAAACGACGCGCGAGCGCAGCAACAGGCCAGCGGTAAGACCGACAAAGATAAAACGCAACCGACCGCAGCCGCCAATCCGCAGACTGACGCCGAGACACCTTACACAATAAATTCGAGCATCGAGTTCGGCGTGCGCGGCGCTCTGGTAGAAGGAAATGCCGACCGCTACCGGAGCGACCTCAACTACACTCCGGGGTTTAGGGTCTTCGACTCCAGCTTTTCAATGAAGTCCAAGGACAACAACGCCCCGGTGCTTGACGCTCTGACAATCAGTTCCTTCGGTTGGGGAACCGATCCGAATAAGTATTTACGGGTAAATGCGGAGAAGACAAAGACCTATCGGTTCGACGCGAACTACCGGCGGTTTGACTACTTCAATTCTCTCTCGTATTTCGCGCTCGGACAACATACCTCGAACACCGAATATCGCCAGGGTGATTTCAACCTGACGGTGCTTCCGCAGAACGAGCGCATCAGGTTCAATCTTGGATACTCGCTCGATCGAAACAGCGGGCCTTCGGTATCGACGGTCCGCTTCAACGGCGACGAATACCCGGCGTTGGTGCCTGTGAGGATGGCGGCTGACGAATACCGGGTCGGGGCCGAGGCAAAAGTGTGGGTGTTCGACATCGCTTTCATGCAGGGATGGCGGTACTTCAAGGAAGACAACCAATACTTGATCAACGTGCCGAATGCCGGCAACAATCTGACCAATACCGCCACAATCAATGATTTCTACCGAAACGCACCGGTTCGCGGTACTACGCCGTTTACTCGCTTCAACGTGCACACGCTGATTGCGAAGAAGCTCGACTTCACTGGCCGCTACATCTATACGAGTGGCAGCACAGACTACACGTTCTTCCAAAACGGACACGGAAAGGATTCCTCGGGCAACACCGTCACCTCAGACATAATTGTCGTGAACTCAACTGCGAAGCGTCCGAACGGGATGGGCGACTTGGCGGCGACGTTTTTCGTGACTGACAGTTTTAGAATCTCGGACACGTTCAGAGTCAACAGTTTCAGGATCAACGGGGGCGACCTGCTCTCGGAAGCGTTGCTGCGTACGAAGATTGTGTCGGGAGTCGTTGTTCCGGTAACGCCGGTGCTCACCAATACGACTGCGTTCCGATCCATAAACTATCGTCGATATCTAAACACAGTCGAAGGCGACTACGACTTCGGGTCGCGGTTCTCAGTGCATGCGGGTTACCGGTATACCAATCGACACATGATCTTCGGGGCGAATGACATCGTAAATAATGCCGCCGCGCCGGAGCCTGAGGTATCGACTTTCGATAACACCACCAACACCTTCATCTTTGGATTCAAGGCCAAACCGGTGAAGATTTGGTCGTTATATTTCGATCTCGAGAAGGGAAGCACTGACAACGTATTCACTCGAGTCGACAACTACGACGTCACTAACGTTCGAATTCGCAGCATACTTCGCGCGAACAAGCGGTTAACTTTCAACGCTTCATTAGTGACCAAAGACAACAACAATCCGTCGATAACCGAAAGCGGGCAAAACTTCGGAGTCAACACAAAGTCCAGGAACTTCTCATCTTCATTCGACTGGACTCCCAACGAGAAGGTTACTTTCAGTGGGGGTTACACTCGGGCGAATCTGACAAGCGATGCCCAGATCATTTTCTTCGTCGCCAGCAGCGCGAAGATCAACGGCGAGAGCCGCTACTTCATGCGAGACAATTTCTTCTTCGTGAATGCCTATGTTCAGATTCATCCCCGGATAAGATTTTTTGCCGGTTACGACCTCCACAACGACCCGGGACAAAATGATCGAATCTCGACCACCAACATGTTAATTGGTTCGTTCCCCTACGATCTTCAATCTCCGCAGATGAAGCTTGTGTTCAAGCTGCATAGGAATGTGGACTGGATCGGAGGGTATCAGTACTTCGGATACCAGGAGAATTTCCCCAATCCGAATCACGCGTTTTATCACGTGCACTTGCCTTACACTTCACTCCGGATTTTCTTCGGACGTGAGTAAAGAGGCGAGCGAGCATTGTCATTGAATGAGTTGTTATGTGTTCGAACTTGAAGCTCACCAGGCAGTATGAGAGCGGCAGTTAGCACAGAAGGGGCGACCGGCTGCAAACGGGAGAGCGACGCTCTCCTGTTTGCCAGATCGGCTGTCCAAGGCGAAAACGTGAGAGCTTAGTCACGATAAGCAGAGGCAAACAAGTACCCCCTGCGGGGGGATACAAACCAGAGGCAAAAAGGAAACCGGCTGGCATGAACCTGCAGGGGTGAATAAGTAAAGGAGGCAATTATGCCTAGAAAATTCATCCAGTTATTTCTTTTAGCTCTCTTTTCGGTTGGCTTCTTAGCTCTTACACAGACAACTTGGGCGCAATCCATAGCAGCAAATCCGACAGCGGTGCCGCTGAGTCGGCCGGACTACGATTACAGTGAATCGAACGGCTGTGTAAGCTGTCACTTCTCGTTGGGCGCGCTCGGCGATCATATGCCGGAAGCAGTAGGAATGAAGTTCGACACCGCTTCAAACGCATTCGTCTTCTCAGGACGAGGCTGGAGAGCGTCAGTACACGCGCAGTCGAATTTCAAATCGACCCAGAACACCTACTGCACGAAGTGCCATTCACCGATACAGGCGGATCCGTTGTCGACATTTTCAATTGGCGGATCAAAGCCGATTGCCGACGGCAAGATTGAAGGTGTTACCTGTGCAGCATGTCATCCGAGTCATACCGTAGCTGTCACGCTTGGTCGCAGGCTTGGCATATATCAGTGGGGCAAGGACAAAACCACCGCCGAAGCTTATCAAGTGGTCAAGGAAGGTGATGAAGACTTGCTTTGCCTGAACTGCCATACCAATCGACACAACGAAGGCAATGCGGCATTCGATTTGATGTACGTTGCAGGCGTCAAGTGCATTGATTGCCATATGGCAGTCAACGGCCAGATTCCTAACACCGAAGTTCCAAAGCGAGCCCATGACTTCAAGGTCGCGGTGAACCTCCCGTTCTCCTGCGGCGTTGAGGGCAGCATTGTTCAATGCCATCCGGGCTTCAGCGTCGAATCGACGAATGCCTTCATTCCTTATATGAAGGACCAGCACAAGACGATGTGGGTCCCGGAAAAAGCGACGAAGAAGCTGAGGAGTGCGGCGGATTATCTGAGACTCTGGAAGTCACTTGAAGCTCAAGTCCATCATTGAGCCCCTGCGCGAGCACTAAAGCCCTCGCTCAAGAATGGCGTGTACCCGGGGTGACGGTGATAGAGTCCGTACGGAGGCCGGCAAATGAGCAGGCGTCTTACAACTCGATGAGTTAGTTAAGATGTCATTCAAGAAAGATTGCCGGCCTCCATCGGTTGTAAGGCAAAGTGCTCCCCTTGCCATCGCAAGGGGAGTTGCTCTTCTCTCTTATGGATGC
>Ga0075425_100005273_pt1 | contig 13425 bp, 13 predicted proteins | sample SoiMethybrSBSTD4_FD_75300 | JGI IMG/M metagenome (GOLD analysis project Ga0075425, IMG submission 75300) | Bulk soil microbial communities from a Populus tree surrounding site in Tennessee, USA - Soil MetaG P. TD hybrid SBSTD4 | ecosystem: Environmental > Terrestrial > Soil > Tree plantation...
ATCCAGCCGCCGAACGAGGCCGCGGACTCGTTGCACGACCGGCTGGAACCGCTTTTCACGTCGGTAACCTCTATCCTTCGCGACCTTCGGATCGCTGCCCGGCGCACCGATCTCGCGCGGCTCCCGGCCATCGCACGTGGCCTCGAGCCGGTCATCGCGAAACTGGCCGCCTTCGTGGACGCGCGCGAATGAAGCGCATCCTCGCGATCACGCTGGGCATCCTCACCGCTATCGGGGGGTTCGTCGACATCGGCGACCTCGTCGCCAACGCCGAGACGGGCGCCCGCTTCCGGATGTCGCTCGCCTGGGTCGTCGTCGTTGGGATCATCGGGATCATCGTGTATGCGGAGATGTCCGGCCGCGTCGCGGCGGTCTCCGGTCGCCCGGTCTTCGACCTCGTGCGTGAACGGCTCGGTGCGCGGGTCGGTCTCACGAACCTGATCGCGTCGCTGTTCATCAACTTCTTGACGCTCACCGCTGAGATCGCCGGCGTGGCGCTCGCGCTCGAGCTCGCGTCGAGCGTCAACTATCTGCTGTGGATCCCCGTGGTGGCTTTCTTGGTCTGGATCGTGATCTGGCGCGTGAAGTTCGAGACGATGGAGCGCATCTTCGGTCTGATGGGCTTGATGTTGATCGTGTTCGGGGTCGTCGTGTGGCGCGCGCATCCCGACTGGGGGTCGTTGATCCACGGCGCGACGCACCCCTCGCTGCCGCGCGGCGAGGGCCTCCCCACGTATTGCTACTTCGCGATCGCGCTGTTCGGCGCCGCGATGACGCCGTACGAAGTGTTCTTCTTCTCCTCCGGCGCCGTCGAGGAACGCTGGAGCCCGAAGGACCTCAACGTCAACCGTGCGAACGTCTTCATCGGCTTCCCGCTGGGCGGGGCGATCTCGCTGATGCTCATGGCCGGAGCGTCGATCGTTCTGGCGCCGCGTGGGATATCGGTGGGAACCCTTTCGCAAGTCGCACTTCCGACGACCGTCGTCCTGGGCAAGATCGGGCTGGCGGTCTTACTGGTCGGTGTGTTCGCCGCGACGTTCGGTGCCGCGCTCGAGACGGGATTGTCCGCCGGCTACATCGTCTCGCAGTACTTCGGGTGGCAGTGGGGCAAGTTCGTACCGCCGAAGAAGGCGCCGCGATTCCACCTGGTCGTGATGGTGTCGATCGCGCTCGGCGCCTTGCTCGGCCTGACGACGCTCGACCCGATCAAGGTCACCGAGTATTCGATCGTGCTCTCTGCCGCCGCCTTGCCGCTGACATACTTCCCGATCTTGGTCGTTGCGAACGACCCGGACTACATGGGTGACAAGGTCAACTCGAAGGTCATGAACTTCATCGGTTCGGTGTACTTCGTGATCCTCGTCGTCATCTCCGTCGCGACGATCCCGCTGATGATCTTCACGAAAGCAGGGGCGTGATGGAGTACGCGGGTCGCATGATCGACGCCGGGCTGCAGTTGCTCGACCGGCAGATCATCGACGTCAACGGCGAGATGGCCGGCAACGTCGACGACCTGGAGCTCACCTTCCCCGGCGAGGGGACCGGCCCGCCGATCGTCACCGCGATCCTCGCCGGGCCCGGCGCGCTCTCGCGACGGATAGGCGGACGGCTCGGCTCCTGGCTCGAGTCGGTCCATGAGCGACTGCATCCGCACCCAGATCCCGGGCCGGCGCGGATCCCCTTCGGCGTCGTGAAGAAGTTCAACGCCGCCGTCGAGCTGACATTGCCGCGCGCCGAACTCGAGGTGGACCGGCTCGAGAAATGGGTTCGCGACACGATCATCTCGAAGATCCCGGGCGCCGAGAACGAAGCCGCCACGGAGGAGGGAGGATGAGGCTCACCGACGTTCTCGGCTCGGAGGTGATCGACAGCACCGGCCGAAAGATCGCGGTCGTCACCGACGTACGGCTGGTGCAGGACGGGCCGATCCTCGGCGAGCTCGGTGCCGCGTTTCGCGTGCACGGCCTCGTGATGGGCCGCGTCTCGATGGGCGCGCACATGGGGTTCGAGCGCCGCAACGTACGCGGCCCGTGGCTGCTGAAGCGGTTCTTCGCGTTGATCCAGGGGACGCCGCACTACGCGGAATGGGAGCTGATCCGCTCGATCGAGCCGGATCGCGTGCGCCTGAGGGTTCGAGGAGAAGAGCTTCGCGTCGCGGAGCCGCCGCGCTGACGCGGCGACGACGATCACGTCCTGATGATCCCGCCCATGTTGCAGATCCAGCCGTGGCCCGACGGCGCGAGCCGCTCGAAGTGCTCGTTCACGATCTTGACGTACATGAAGCACGGCGACACGACCTTGTTGCCGGTGTCGTGCGCTGCGTGCATGCCGTAGTCATCCCAGCTATGGATGGTTTTGATCTGGGTGAAGAAGGCCTTGCGCGTGATCTTCGGCCCGACCATCTGGTGCACCTTCATGAACAACCGTCCGGCCGACCACGCGTAGAAGCCGAAGTAGTCGGGCTTTGCCCCGGGCGCAACGCGATTGAGCCACTGCACGTACAGCTGCATCTCAGGGTTGCCCTGCACCTCTTCGTAGATCGCGGTATTCAGGAACACGATCGAGCCGTCCGCCGGCTTTCCGACCGTGAGGAAGTTCTGTGAGTATGCGACCGAGTCCCAGTCGCGTACCTGCGGGTACCAGCCGACCTGATCCATCGCCGAGAGCAGCTTCTGGATGCTCTGGTAGTTGCCGACGAAGTTGACGTACTTGATGCCCTTGTCCTTCATCTTCTGCACGAACTGCGAGTAGTTGGGCTCGAGCACCTCGACCTGCTGCACGTAGTCCCAGTTGAACCCGACGGTCTTGTATGCCTTCATGCGCTGTGCCGCATTGACCCGAGTGACGCCGGCGTTCAGGTACAGCATCGCGGCGTGTTGGATGACGTCGCTGCCGTAGGTGTTCTTGATGTAGTTGGCGGTTCCGATCGCGAACGTGTGCGGGCCGATCGGCTCGGCCGGATAGACGTTCTTGGCTTCCGCGCGCTCCGGATTGACGGTGATGGCGGTGACGTCGGGGATGCCGCACTGCTCCCCGGTCGACGCACCACCGTTGTCGAAAGCCGACATCGAGCCCACGAGCGCGAACGCGTCGTCGCACGCCTGCCGCACGGCAGCCTGGTTCGCGACGGAGTCGGCTTTCGTGTCGAGCAGCAACAACTTGATCGCACGGCCGTAGATCCCGCCCTGGCTGTTGACCATCGCTGCGAGCGCTTGCATCGCCTGGAACGTGGACTTGAAGAGACCCGCCTGCACACCCGTGACGTCTGATGCGACCGCGAGCGTGATCTGGTTCCCCGTGACGCCGGTGTCGGTCGCGCCGCCGTTCCCGCCAGCCGGCGCGCTCGTGGGGATGCCGCCGGGCAGCGTGCCACCGGTCGTGCCGCCGGTGCCGCCGATCCCGGTGGTTCCGGTGCCGCCGAAGGTTCCGGTGGTCCCACCGCCGCCCGTCGCTGCGCCGGAGCCGCCGCCGCCACCGCCGCGGCCGAGCGCACGGATGCCGGCGAGGCGTTCCGCGTCGCTGAGCCGCGCGCCGCACGCCGCGAGAACGATCATCAAGACGGCGGACATCGCCGTCCGTTTGGATCTCATTCCCTCACCTTCCCGCCCTGGGTCGGGCTGGGTCCCTGGATGCTCTTCGAGGTTCTTCGCCGCTGTCGACGGTGGCACCTTCCGCCACCTTAGGACTATCGCGGGTGTTGCGCCGAGGGGCCGCCGGATTTGTTCGATGGAGGAAACGCGGCTTATCGGTCGAGCTTCGCGGAAGCGAACGTGTAGTCGGCTCCCGTGCTGAAGGACGCGACCGTGACCTCCTCGGCGACGGGCGCTTGCTCGGTTCCTTCGGTTATCCGCCAAACCGGCGCGCCGCTGTCCTGCTCGACGCGGGCGTCGGGGTCGACCGCGTGCACGATCGCGGCGATCGCCGACCCTCCCTCGTTCGCGGCGATCGCCGGCCAGGTGAGCCGGTCTCCTTCGTCGAGCGCGTCGCACCGCTCGAGCGCGAACGTGAGCGCGCCGTCGCTCGTCGATACCTGCGAGGAGACGTACGCTCGTGGACGGAACGCGGGATGGATCGCGAGCACATCCGCGATCGCATCGACTCCGCTGCCCGTGCCGAGGAACCGCGCGAGCCGCTTCGCGACCAGCCCAGCGGCGCCGGTGAATTGATGTGCGCCCAGCCGCGCGGCGGTCGCGGCGTCGGATCGCCGCTCGACCGCGCGCATGTACGCACGCGCGAGCAGGTGGCCTTGGAGCGCGATCTCATCGAGGAGGCGCAGGAGCGTCGCGCGGGAGAAGCGCTCGAAGGAGATGTCCGGGTCCCAGCCGTCGTAGGTCGTGTCGCCGTCGTCATGGTCGTCCGCGGGCGGCGTGCGAAGGTCCGTGTGCGCCGCTTTGGACGTCGCGAGCCACCGCGCGCCTTCGGGTTCGTTCAGCGGTTCGGCGTTCGGGTCGATCTCGACGAGCCAGTTGCAGTGCGGAAGGCGGTCTGCCGGCATCCGCGGCGGACGGTGAACCGGTCGCATCCGTGCGCGCGGGTTCGTGGCCGATGCGGTCGCGTCGAACGTCGGGTCCTCGATGTGGTGACACATCGTCACGACGAACGGCTCGCCCATCGGCTCGACGTCCATCAACGCGCCGCATGACGCGAGCGAGAACTCGCCGTGGGCGGCGTCGTGCACCGTGAAGCGGAAGTCCATGAACTGGTGCGGCGCGCCGATGTCGAACTGCATCCCTTTGAAGATCGTTGCGACGTCGTCGCCCTCGAACCCGAGCGCCCGGCGGACGCGCCGGGTGTATACGGGACTCGCGCTCATCCATTCTTCGATCGCGACATCGCGCATCGCGTCGAGCCCGAGCTCCTTCACGACGTATGGCATGCCGGCGCGGTCGATCATGTGGCCGGCGAGGAGGTACTCTCGGCCGAGGCGCGCAAGCTCCGCGCGCGACATGGCTTCGAGGGGGTCGGTCACGGAAGCCCCAGGCTCGGTCCGAACCGCTCGAGCGCCAGCTCCGCGAACGGCAGCTCGACGCCGAGCTTCCGGCCCAGATCGAGCGCGAGCCGCAGGTCCTTCTCGCCGAGCTCGCGCGTGTGCGTGAGCACGTCGTAAAGCGGGGAGTCGGGCTCGAGCGACGTCGTCGTGTCGCGGAGCATGATCGCACCGGGCCCGCCGGTGACCCCGTCGGAATGGCGCACGACCTTCGCCAGAGTGGCGAGGTCGATCCCCGCCGCCTCCGCAAGCCGTTGCGATTCCAACGCCGCCGCGAACCCGGCGAACTGCAGCAGGTTCCGCGCGAGCTTCGCGCGCGTCCCGGCACCCGCCGGGCCGACGTGGACGACGAGCGACGCCCAGCGCGCGAACACCTCGCGGCAACGCTCCACCGCTTCGGCCGGGCCGCCGGCGAAGACCGCGAGACTCGCGTTCGCGGCGGCGATGAACCCGCCGCTGACCGGGGCGTCGACGACGTCGACGGTTCGTTCGGCGCCGGCCGCGGCGAGCTCCTCCGCCGTTCCCGGCGCGATCGTGGAATGGACGGCGACCACTGACCCGGCATGGGCCGTAGTCAGGATCTCCTCGACCACCTCCCGGACCTGCGCGTCGTCGCGGACCATCACCGAGATCAAGCCGGCGCGCGCAGCCACGTCCTCCGGCGTCGCCGCGACATCCGCGCCTCTTTCGGCGAAGGGCACGGTCGCTTCCGCGCGTGCGTCGCACACGATCAAGCCGTCCGGCCAGCCGATGAGGTGCGTCGCCATCGGCGCACCGATCTGGCCGAGCCCGATGAACCCGACCGCGCTCATGACCGGAAGATCTGACCGCCGTCGACGTTGAAGATCTGGCCGGTGATCCAGCGCGCTTCGTCCGACAGCAGGAACAAACACAGGCCGACGAGGTCGTCGGTCGTACCGATGCGCTTGAGTGGAAGCCGGTTGACCATGTCCTCGAGCATCTGCGACGGCACCGTGCCGCGCGTCGCCTCGGTGTCGATCGGGCCCGGCGCGATCGCGTTCACGCGGATGTTCGCGTGTCCGAGCTCGGTCGCGAGCTGCTGCGTCAGCCCGTTGACGCCTACCTTCGCGAGGCCGTAGTACCCGCCGTACATCCACGCGGCCGTCGAAGACTGGTTCACGATCGCGCCGCCGCCGCGCGACGCCATCGCCTGCCAGCACGCGCGCGTACACGCGAGCGCACCGTGCATGTTCACGCTCATGAAGCGTTGGAAGTACTCCCATTCGACGTACAGCAGTGTCGAGAGCGTCATGCCCGCGTAGATCGCGGCGTTGTTGACGAGATAGTCGATGCCGCCGAACCGATCGACCGCCGCCTTCGCCATCGCCTCGGCCGACGACGGGTCGCTCACGTCGGTGCGTACGAACAGCCCGCCGAGGTTGCTCGCGACCTTCTCGCCGCGTTCGGCGTCGACGTCGGCGATCACGACGTTCGCGCCTTCGCCGGCGAGCGCGCGGGCGTACGCTTCGCCGATGCCGCCTGCGGCGCCGGTGACGATCGCAACCTTGCCGTCGAAGCGGCTCACGGCACGTCCCACAGGCCGACCGGTGCGTCGCCGAGCCGGTAATGGCCGGGCAGCTCGCCGGCCGCGACCCGTTCCATGCGCTTGCGCATGCCGGCCGACAACGTGTCGTCCTTGATCATCTCCATGAACAAGTGCGCGGCGTTGCCGAAGTCGAAGAAATCGCGCTGCCACGACCAGCGCATGTCGCCGGCGTAACGGAACCAGCTGCCGCCGATCCCGGCGACGATGTACTCGGTGCCGTCGGCGCGCCGCGCGTCGGCGACCTGTTTCCACAAACCGATGACCTGACCCTTGCGATCGTCGATCAGCACCTCTTGGTAGGGATACGTCCAGCCGTCGAGACCACCCATCTCCAGTCCGAGCGCGACGTCACGGATCTGATCGCGCCCCACGGCCATGAACTCGCCCTTCGGTCCGAGGTTCCAGCCGTAGGTCGCGTCTTCCGTGTAGAGGTCTGCGAGCGGCCGCCAGTCGCCTGCTTGCTCGCAGGCGCGGTTCGTGTCGATCCAGAGCTGGACCATCTTCTCGAGCTCTTCGCGCGGATACGGCATCTAGTCCTCCACGATCTTCAGCGCGTGCGTCGGGCAGTACTTCACCGCCGTCTCGACGCGTTTGCGTTCGTCGTCCAGCGGCGACGGTTGCAACACCTCGACCTGCCCGGTCTTCGGCACGCGGAACACGGCGGGCGCCTCTGCCTCGCAGACGGCGTGGCCCTGGCAGAGGTCGTAGTCGACGACGATCTTCAACGGGCCTCCCGCACACGGTAGGTCGCACGACACGGCTGCTGCAGTTGGACGACCATCTTCGAGTGGTCGTTGCGGTACGTCTCGGACGGTTGCGCGAGCGCGAACTCGTATCCTCGCAGCAGCACCGAGAAGATCGCTTTGAGCTGCATCACCGCGAACGAGGCGCCGACGCATCGGTGCTTGCCGGCGCCGAACGGGATCCAGGTCCACGGATTCTCAAGATCTTCGCGCCGCGGATCGAGGTAGCGCTCCGGCGTGAACTCGTCGGGGGAGGGGAAATCGGACCCGAGTCGGTTCGATACCGCCGGCGACGTGCCCACCATCGTGCCAGGCTCGATCCGGTAGCCGCCGGCGTCGAACGGTTGCTTGGCGACGCGCATCAACAAGATCAGGGGCGGGTGCAGGCGGAGCGCTTCTTTGATCGCAGCCTCGAGTAGCGGCATCTCGCGGAGGGCTTGGTAACTGACCTCCGGGTTTTCCGCGTGCAGCGCGTCGAGCTCGCCGACCACGCCGCGCATCACGCCGGGGTGGCGGAGCAGCTCGATCAGCGTCCAGGCGGCGGTCCCGGACGTGGTGTGGTGACCCGCGAACATCATCGAGATGAAGATGCCGGTGATCTCGTCGGGCGTGAAGCGCGGCTTACCACCTTCTGCCGGGACGGACATCAGCACGTCCAGGAGGTCGCGGTCTTTGTCGGTCGCCGGTGGCCCGGTTCGGCGCGCGTCCATGATCTGCTCGACGAGCTCCACCAACCCCGCGCGAGCAACGTCGCGGCGGCGGAACGATTCGATCGGCGCGTAGGGGTCGACGTAGGCGATCGCGTCGGTGCCGCGCTCGAGCTCGTGATACAGATCGGCGAAGCGGCCGTCGAGCTGGTCGCGGAACTTCTTGCCGATCAGGCACGACGACGACGTGTAGATGGTGAGCTCGGCGAAGAAGTCGAGGAGGTCGATCTCACCTTCCGCCGTCCATGCGCCGATCATCGCCTCAACCTCGGTCGCGATCTTCTGCGCGTGTCCACGCATGTAGCGGTCCTTCAGAGACTGGTTGTGGAGCATCTCCGCGCGGCGCTCGGGCGGGGCGTCGAACACGACTCCCTTGCCGAAGATCGGAGTCATGAACGGATACGCCTCGGCTTGGTTGAGCTCGTCCTCTGAAGCGCGGAAGAACGTCTCGTTCACGCCGGCGCCGGTGAGGAGCACGACACGCCGGTCGCCGAGCCGGAACGAGCCGACGTCGCCGCACTCCTCCCGCACGCGCCGCATCAATCCGATCGGATCGTGGCGCAGCTCTTCGAGGTGGCCGTCCTCCGGTCGGCCGCCGGACACCTCGCGCGGGACCAGCACCGTGCTCATCGCACCTCCACGGTCGTCGGGAGCGACTCGAACCCGCGAACGTTGACGGAGTGCACGCGCTTGGCCTTCGCGGCGTCGACGTCGTAGTAGCGGATCCGCGAAACCAGCTCCGTCAGCGCGATGCGCGCCTCCAGCCGCGCGAGCGGCGCTCCGAGGCAGAAGTGCCGTGCGGCGCCGAAGCTCACAAGTTCCGACGTGTCGCGGTCCAGGTCGTAGCGGTCGGGATCCGCGAAGACGCGCGGGTCTCGGTTGGCCGATCCGACGAGCAACAGCACGCGGTCGCCGGCGGGCACCGTGTTGCCATGCAGCTCGACGTCTTCGGTGAGCGAGCGGGCCAGCACCTGCGACGAGCCGTCGTAGCGCAACGTTTCTTCGATCCACGGATCGATCGCGTTCTGGTCGGCGAACGGCTTCGCGCGCTCGGCCGGGTTGCGCCAGGCCCAGTACCACGCGTTCGCGAGAAGCTTCGCGGTGGTTTCGTTGCCGGCGACCACCATCAGGAAAAGGAAGCTGACGATGTCGGCGTCGGAGAGCCGATCGCCGTCGAGCTCGGCGTCGATCAGAGCCGATGTGAGGTCGTCGGTTCGCTGCTTCCGCCGCTCGGCGACCATGTCGAGGAAGTAACGCGCCAGCGCGAAGGCCGCTTCAACGCCGGCTTGCGGCACGTCGAAGACTCCCTCTTCGCGGTGCACGAGCAGGTCGGCGAGCCGGCGAACCTCACCGCGATCCGCGACGGGGAAGCCGATCATCTCCGACATCACGTCCATCGGCACCTTGCCGGCGAAGTCACCGACGAAATCGAAGCTGCGTCGTTCCAGAGCCGGCTCGAGATGCGCACGCACGATCTCGCGGATGCGCGGCTCCATGCCGGCGACGCGCTTCGCGGTGAAGCCGCGCGAAACGATGCCGCGGATCGCGCTGTGCCGCGGCGGGTCCATCGCCAGGAACGACATCGAGCGGCTTGCGTGCGGTCCGGTCGCGCTCGGCTCGAGCGAGACGCCGTTCGCACTCGAGAAGCGCACGCTGTCGGCGAACGCCGCTTTCACATCGGCGTGGCGCGACAGCGCCCAGAAGCCGAGCTCGTCGTTGCGGTAGAGAGGCGCTTCCTCGCGCAGCCGCGCGTACGTCGGGTACGGGTCTTCGTGCGTTGCGTAGTCGTACGGGCTGTAGCGCAACGCCGCCTTGGTCACGCTCATCGGCCGTTCCTCACCAGCAGTGTGGCGACGTCCGCGATACGGCCCGGCAACTCACGGTACGGAAGATGGCCCATGCCCGCTTGGATCATGGCTCCGCCGATCGCGAGATCGAGGGCCTGCACGACCGCGTCGTCGCCGTCGCCGAGGGCGGCTTGGATACGCCGGCGGATCTCGGCGCCGACGCGATCGCGCACGTGCTTCACGTCCGGGTCGGCTGCGAGCAGCGCAGACGTCGCAGCGGCGGCCAGCTCCGGCTCGGAGGCGAGAAACTCGGTCAGGTCGCCGAGCGCGGAACCGACCCGCGCGGCCGGGCCGCGACGGCGGTCGACCCGCGGGGCCGGCAGCTCGCGCAGGCGACGCCAGAAGACCTCGGCGATGAGGTGATCCTTGGACGCGAAGTACGTGTACGCAGTCGCTGCGGCGACACCGGCGCGCGACGCCACGTTGCGAACCGTCAGATCCGCGTAGCCCGCGACGCGTATCTCGTCAGCCGCCGCCGCGACGAGGCGGCCGACCATGTCGGCCTGGCGGGCGGTCGGCCGGCGCCGGGGGAGCTCCGTTATCTGCGTGCTGGACATCTGTCCAGACAATAGACCAGCGGCGGCGCTCCGACAAATCCGCGCAAAGCGCCGAGGCGCCGGCTCGCACAGGTAAAGAGCGGGTAGGCGGGGCAGGACCGCTCCGGGAACGGAGCGAATCAGTCACGCATGACCAACAAAAGGCATCTCCTCGTTCCCGTGTTCGCGGCGCTCGTCATCATCGCGTCGCTCGCGACGGCGGGTGGCAAGACCGCACTGTCCGCAACCTTCAAGGTCGGCGAGCCGACGATCGTCGATCCGATCCGTTCCGGCGCGGAACCGATCATCGCGATCGACAACAAGGGCAACCCGATGGTGTCCGCTCCCGGCGGCTCGACGGTGACGACGAGCTGGTACTGGAAGAGCCACGACGGCGGTCAGTCCTACCAGATGCTCGGTCCGTCGAGCGGTCACTTCCTCTGCTCGACGGGCGGCGGCGACTCGTTGCTCGCCTACGACAAGGTCAGCGGCGACATGTACCTGACCGACCAGCAGTCGCTCGCGAGCCTTGCAACCGGGAAGATGACGGCCGACGGCACGACGACGTCCGCGTGTTTCACGACGCCGGCGATGAGTGCCGACCGTCCATTCGAAGCGATCCTTCATCCGACAGGCAAGGTCGTCGCGCCGCAGGTACGCGAGAACGGCGGCAAGCCGATCGTCTACCTGTCGTGGCAGTGCAACGGCTGCTTCACCGGCAATGCGGTGAACGCGGCGAAGAACGAGGGGCCCGGCGGGCTCGCGTACGCATGGAGCGACGACGGGACGCATTGGCATGCGGCCGACCCCGGCGTTCCGGTCGACACGCTGGTGACCGATCAGTTCTACGAGGCGCCGGTCGTGACCGCCTACCAGTGGCACGGCACGATGTACGCGGACCCGGAAACCGGCAACGTATTCACCGCGATCTCGTGCTCCAGTTCAGGCTGCCCGAACGGCAAGACCGACAACGAATTCGGGGTCGTCGAGGCGAAGCCCGGCGCGAACCGAACCGACTCCACCAACGCGGGACAGTTCGCGTCCGAGGAGTACCGGACGGTCGCGAACAAGGTGAACGGTAAACCCATGCCGGATCCGGGCAGTCTGTTCCCGCTCCTCACCGGCGATTCGGCAGGAACGCTCTACATGGCGTGGGTGCAGGGCGACGGTTTCGCGTCGGACGTCAACGCGGCGCCGCCCGCCTCGAGCTGGCACGTCTACTACTCGTATTCGACCGACAAGCCGGATCACAAGGTCTGGTCGGCGCCGATCCGCGTCGATCAGGGCATCGAGTCGGCGACGACGGTCTTCACCTGGGCACAGGCCGGCGATCCCGGCAAGCTCGCGTTCACGTGGCTGGCGACGCCCGTCCGCGAGAACCCGAGCCGTCCCACCGCGGCGAAGCCGTGGTATCCGTACATGGCCGTCGTGACGGGCGCAGACACCGCGCACCCGGCGATGCAGCAGTCGCGCGTCGGCGTGAACCCGATGCACATCGGGGACATCTGCTTACGGGGGACGATCTGCGTGGCGAGTAACGGGAACCGTAACCTCGCCGATTTCATCTCGGTCGACATCGCGCCGAACGGCGCCGCGATGATGACGTGGTGCTCCGACGCGAACCAGGTTTCTACCTTGCCGACCAGCACGCAGACGGGCGTGCCGATCACGCTCACTGCGCGTCAGACCGCCGGGCCGCGCCTGATCGGTTCCGGGAACGTCGGCGACGATCGTTTCTCGGTCGCATCGACGGGCGGGAAGGCGGACATCGCCGGTGACGGTGCTCTTTCGGGCGCCACGAGCGCGCCCGATCTCGATCTGACCGGATCCTCGGTGTCTTTGAAGGGTTCGAACGTCCACATCCAGATGCCGGTATCGAACCTGGCCGACCTCTCGAGTCCCGATTCGTCGAAGTCGAACGTTTGGTGGCTCACCATCTGGCAGTTCAAGAACAAGATCTATTTCGCGAAGGCCGAGTCCGATTCGAACGGCACACCGACGTTCACGGCCGGCGAGCCCTCGAGCTTCGACCGGCCGGGCATCGCGCTCGGCACGATCCCGGCGATGTTCGACTATCGCGGCGGAACGTCGGTGACCGGCTCGAAGGTCGGCAACCAGTGGATGATCGACGTTCCCGCGAGCGTCGTCGGCAGCCCGAAGCAGGGTGACTTGCTCGAGTCCGTCGCGTCGTTCACGGTTCTCGACAACGGCCTACCGCCGTTCGCGACCGCGGTCGGAAACGTCCCGAGCGTCATCGACTCGACACCTGCATACAACGCAACGCTGGGCTCGATCCCGGTCGCGCTGAAGCCGGCGCCGAAGCCGGTCGCGAAGCCCGTCGTGAAGGGCACGAAGCAGACGCGCCGACTCGCGGCAACGGGGGTCGGGTCGGAGACTGCTCCCGCGGTTCTCTTGTTGATCGCGGCGGCCGCATTGATCGTGTGGCGCCGGCGCAAGGCTTCGATCGGATAGCGCCGCAGAAACTGGCTCAGGGCGGCTGCGGCCGCCCTGAGTTGTTTCCGAAATCGATCGACGATGGATGGCTAGGTCGCCGGCGATTCAAGCCGGACGCCGGCGTGATCGAGGAACTCAGCAACCGGGCGTGCGGCGCGATACCCCGCGGCGTGCTCTGGTGTGAGGGACGCGACCACGCCGCGGATTATCTCGAACGCCTCGCTTTGAACCGCCTCTCGATCGCCCAACGTCGGGGCCTGGTCGAGAGCCGTCGCCATCGCTGCCCTCGTTTGCCAGCGAAGAAGCGGAGAGCTCAGCGCATCCGCGATCTCGATAGCGCCGCGCAGATGTGAGACGGCCGCGTCGGTGTCGCCGCGTGCGGTAAGGCCGACGCCCAGGATCGTCTTCGCGATGGTTGCATACTTCCTTCGGCGTCCGACTTCGGCCAGCTCCACCGCACGTTCGGCCCACGTGACGGCGTCGTCTGTATGGCCGAGATCCATCTCGAGCTGGGCTCTGACGGCGGCCAGTCGTCCGGTGATCAGCCAGTGCTCCCATGCCCGGCTGTCTTGCGCCTCGTCCCA
>Ga0075425_100005274_pt1 | contig 13425 bp, 17 predicted proteins | sample SoiMethybrSBSTD4_FD_75300 | JGI IMG/M metagenome (GOLD analysis project Ga0075425, IMG submission 75300) | Bulk soil microbial communities from a Populus tree surrounding site in Tennessee, USA - Soil MetaG P. TD hybrid SBSTD4 | ecosystem: Environmental > Terrestrial > Soil > Tree plantation...
CGTGCCTCCGGCGACAAATAACTGAATATGTGATTTTGCTGCTGATCTTCTCCACGCATGCCTTGTTGTATCATAGTCGCCGATGGATCAGCAGTAGTTTTTCAGCAGCCTGCTAGAGAACAAGCGCAATTTTCTGGAGGTCTCTGGGGATATAGTCGAACGAGTTGACCCAATCTTTTACGGCGATCCAATGACAGCCGCGATGAAGGCGCTAGGGTGAACTAAAGAAGAATATGATCGTCGCACAGCAAATATTGGGAGTACGTATTAAACATCTTGCTATGGGGATGAATTCCGACTCTACAGCCGCCGCTGGCATACGAGATCGCCGCTCGTTGAGGAGAATGCGGAGGGCGATGAGTTCGAGGTAACCGATGCTGAAGCGTCCGCTTTGGAGTACGTCACGCATGGCTTTCGAGCCTAACGTAAAGCCGCAGAGATCGGAGTATTTTAAGCATGCCTTTCAGTCCTTCGACTTTCCATCACATGCGATAGAGGTTTCTGATTCAAAATAACCAGCAAGCATGATCCTCAAAACGAACCATAGGCCGAGCGGCAGTTGTCGCTGCACTAAATGAGGTCACTTCAAGAGTACCAAGACACTCACGCTACGGGTGGGTTGTATAGTCTGTCTGAAGAGCACTCATGCGCTGTTTTCGATTCAAACGACTTCGGGAGAACCGGACAGCGATGGTTAAGCAAAGGCAACACAGAATGCCAAAAAGTGCTTCAAAATCGGTAGCAATTCCTTTTGTTTTCTCGGTGTCATTTCGGCATTGTTCGCGCAGATACCAAAACCGTGGTCAAGTTTCGCATTTCTGCACGACCTTGCGACAACAGCACTCTAAACAGTTGTCCAGGTTCGCGGCTATCCTGCTATTGACCGCAGGTATTTCGTCTGGGTTTTGACATCACTCCTAACCAATAAGCCAGTTAGCGGCGCTTGCACCTAGGTGGGCATTTTCGATATGAGTTCGCCATGTCTTGGGACTGGAAAGCGTCGTGATGGCAGTTCGATTGTGCCTAGTTGTCAAATGATACTTTAATATCAATGGCTTATACCGCAGCGCGGATATTCTCAGAACGCTCCCGAAGCTCGGCTGGTCAGTGGCTGCGAAAACGGTTGAACGGCGAATATGCAATATTGCATTGACTTTGGGTAGGGTCGCACTAAAATATGAGGTATTGGCAGTTCATGGTTTATCATACCGCCGATGGTAGGGATTTAACTCGGGAGTGGTACGACAATCAGGATGCGGATATCCAGGCAAAGTTTGATTCGATCTTAAAAATCTTAGAGGGTACTGAAGACCTAAGCCGGTATGACAAGCTTTTTTCTTGCCTGAAGAAGAATCATCGGGGGTTGTGTGAGATTCGCTTTTGGATCGTGAAGGAAAAAAAATTTAGACCAGTAGGCTTTTTTACGTTCAACTACCATCAGTTTGTTCTTGTTCTTGGGTGCCATAAAATCGGCGGACTCTATTATCCTCCTGATGCCTTTGATGTAGCTCTAGAACTAAGAAGGAAATTTTTGGAGGATGGAAGGGGAAGCATACATGAACGTGAGTTCTAAGATATGGCAGAAACTAAGAAATAAAAGTTACCGAGAAGCCTTTGTAGCTGCACAGTTAAAGACGGGCATTCCGTTTCAGATTAGCGCGATGCGAAAAAAATTAGGCTGGTCGCAAGAAAAACTTGCCGAAATGGCAAGAGTTACGCAGGGGGTAATTTCGCGAGCGGAAAATCCGAATTACGGCAATCTAACGTTCAATACCGTGTTGCGAATTGCTGCGGGCTTTGATGCCGCGTTCGTAGGTTGGTTTGTTCCATTCAGCAAGCTTGCAGAGCGATTTGAAAACCTGACCGAAGAGTCCGTCCAGGTACCAACGTTTGAAGAAGAGGACAAAGCACTAGCTCTCGATGCGGACCTGAGAACATCCGCGCCTGTTATATCGTTCACTGCTCCGCAAAGTGAACCGCATCCGAAGCGAGCCGTGACGACTCAATCGCCGACACCACCTAACCCATTTGTAATAATGTGGCCTTCCGTTATCAGAGATTTCACAGTCGGACAACGGGAGAATACACTGATCGACGAGCTTAAACAGCCGAAACGACCCGCAACGATGTCTGAGCCATCGTTTTGGGGTTTGGGTCTATGAACATTACCGGAAGGCTCTTAAACAGAGTCGCACTGTTTGCGGATATTCGACTATTGAACCCGGATGGGCTATCTCTCCGACCGGTCCATCAGGGACTCATAGAGCGTTATAGGTTTAAAGTATTTCCAGTGAACCCTGGCGATTTTGATTTTACAAACGGCATTCGCTATGCGGATGGGGAATTTGTTTATGAGGATCGGGCCATAGCTGTAAGCCTAACTATCTACAACAATGGCTGGCTTGTGGAAAGCTCACTGTCTACGGAAGCAGCCGAGAGTTTTTGGGAGGATATTGCCGATTGGGTCCCGAATCTTGGGCTTCGTTCAGCAGGACAATTGGTCACGAAAAAAGCCTACGAGAGCCAACTCATTGTTCACGTAAATTTGGATATCGCTACACCGTTTGAGAAGCTTCAGCCACTCGCTCAGCTAATTGGGCAGCTATCCGAAAATCCCAAGGAACAATTAAGCGGCTTTTATATCGGTACCGAGGGCCAACAACTATCAACTTTCACATTTGAGCGCCTAGTGGGCACACCGTTTTCTCAGAACGAGTATTTCTCGCGAGCACTGCTTCCAACGAGCAAGCACATACGCGCCTTAGAAGAGATTGAAAAAATTTTCGCTTAAGACCCTACACGCTTTATTCTATGGTTCGTTAGGTTTTTTTGCCAGGTCAGCATTTGCGAAAGGCGTTCCTCACGGTATGTGCACCCTCGACGACAAGCCCGAAAACCCGCCGTGTTGAGTTACCAGAAATCTCTTCATATTTGCTGATGTTGTTTAAAGCACAACTGGTTTGAACTTTCCGTAGATTCAATAACTTATAGCGCTGATGGAGACGGACGCGGAGCCTTTTAAGTCAATGTGAATGACACCTGCAGAAGCGGTTCTTTACACTGTTGCACTGCCTCCACCAAAGAAATTAGCTACTTGCAAAATCGCCATTTTCCGAGTGTCCGGTTTTTGACAGGTCAAATCTTTATGACCCCCACAAATCGCCATCTCAAGCTCCGTCTTTAATTCTTTATTGGTCATTTCCTTTAAATCTTTTTTCACGCCGAAGGCTTCAAGCAATATGACTAGGAGACAGCGCATTTGTTCGCGTTGGTCGATCAATAATATTTCCATGACCGCTCTACGCTTTTCTCTTTGTTGCTAGTTCATCCGCTCCACGATTTTTTTCATCTGCTCTTCGTTTGGGTGCAGGTAACGCTGCGTCGTCTTCAGATCGCTGTGGCCGAGCAGCCGTTGAAGGTCCTTCACGTTGCCCCCGGCCTCGAGATACCGCGTCGCAAATGTATGTCTCAGCGAGTGCAACCCACCCGAGCCGAGCCCCGCGAAGAAAAGCGCTTTACGATCTGCAAAAAAGCCAACACTTACCGAGCCGAAGTTGGTTGATCATCCGTTTTTCGCTTTCAGATCGGGCAATCTCAAAGTCACGGAGCTCCGTCCAGCAGCAGGCGTGCGATCTCTAGCCCGAAGCACTTGGCGACGCTCTCATCATCACACGTCATCGGAAAACGAAACCGGCTCAGCTCGGTGACAACTCCGTTCGCGTGCTTGAAACCTATGCAGCCCGTTGGTTTCCACTGAGTCACGTTGCCTAGAAGCGTCTCGCTGAAAGGTTCACAGCCGCCGTAAAGATTAAAGCCCCGGTGTTGAGAGATTTTTTCAATTCCAACAGTCATTTATCAACTCATCTGTGGGTAAACTGTTTGTATCGCGGTTTGTCCCTTTCCGTATCACGCTACGGCTGAGGTGTCATCGGTTATTCTGAAGTATCCCGCCCCCCTTGCGCTCGGTCACACCGGTAAAAAATCATATTGCCTCGCCGCTGGTAACGGGAAATAATTTCTTTATGAGTTTTCGCGCTGAGCTGACAGAGTTTGTTGGACTAAGCATTATGCTGATCGCTGCTGTATTCGCCGCTGTAGTTCTTTTGCAGGTGATTTAGCGTTTGCTGTAATGAGCGGTCATTCTCGCCGGGGCATTGGGTTATAGACCGATGTTAATATAATAACCCTTGGGAGATGCTGCGCGATGAGAGCTGAGTCCATTCTAGCATGGGTGTTGGTGGGGTTTTGCCTGCTGTCGATAGGAACTTTGCTTTATATGTCCGGAGTTGCGGGGAACTTGGGGACGTTCCTTCAGACGATTGGGCTTCTGTACTTTATTATCGGGATCATATTGGGCGTTCTACATAACAACCACATGGCCGAGCGCACGCGAGCGGGGCGAGAGTGAGCCTGCCGAATGCCGACCCGCCACATCACCCCCTTGGCCTTGAACCTAGCGCCGATCTCGGCAAGCCGCCAAAGCACCGCGCCGACCGCGGCCGCCACCACGCAATACAAACTGTAGCTCCACGCGTCCGCTTGGAACCGGGCGAGCGTCTTGACGTCCACGCTGTAGATGTACTGATACTACCCGCTTCTGTAATGACGTGAGCCGCCGGCGAAGCATCAGTATTCGTCCGCTCAGCGTACGCACCGTAGGCCTTCTTCAGTGCGATGCCGCCTTAAGATGATTGACGTCACAAAAAAGAGAATCGCTATTAATTTCAGTGCTGGTGAGCCCTTGATCGGTGGCGATATTTTCGGTTGAGCGCCTGCCAGCAGCAAAGTTAATAATGCCTTTTTTGTTTGTCACACTTAACGAGCGAGTCCCGCCAGCCGCATCATTTCTTCGATAATTTCGTCCCGCCGAGCATCGCCCGCTTGACCGTGTCATCTGGCACAGTGAAGACCGTGCACGTCGGACTCAAACGAACCAAAAAAACTAGTTGATTATTCTAAACATGTTTTGTAAAAGTGCGAGCACCTTCAACACGCCTCTAGTAGCCAAATTTTGCGGATCGCTCACCTGGTCCAACACCCCCATTAAAGTCTTCCGGTAGGCCGGTCTACCTCAACTGGCAAGGAGGTTTTTTATGAAGACATCATTTTTTTTCGTAGCGCACCATGGTGCAGCCAAAAACGATAAAAAAAGTCAGCCGAGCAAATGGGGGCTGGTTGGCTTTTTCTGCCTTGCCACGGCGATCTTTCTTGCGAGCCAAGTGGACATTGCCTGGAGTCTAACCTTTCCACAGCCCCTTGCTCGGAACGCAATCAGCAGTCCCAGCTGTTTGAGTAATAATCAGACGTTATCTCCAAGTGTAGTCTGTGCCGCGAAAGGGTTGGACAGCTCCTTAGCCAGTGTTGTTTTTTTGCCTGGCGATCCCACGGGGACGGCGATCTTTGTCAAGCAACTCGGAGGGCCAGTGAATGGGATCATTATCGGTGATCCCAGCTGTGCGGCGACGGGACAAGATACTTTCGGAACGGGAGAAGTGAGCTGTGGTGTGATAGGTATGGATAGTCGTCTATGGGGTCTCCGGTTTGGTCCGTTTGCCCTTGGATCCGACGGCATATTTGTAGACATGACAGGCGCAACGGGCCCCCTCGTTGCCGGCAGTCCCAGCTGTATTCCGCGAGGGCAAAGTTTGATTTGTGGCGTGCGAGGAATGGATAGTGCTCTATGGGTCATCCGTTTTAATGTGGCCACGAAGTCTACCAGCGGATTGCGTTCCCTAGGAAGCCCGGACGGAAAGGGCATTATCGGTGATCCCAGCTGTGCGGCGACGGGCTCCGAGGACGCGACCTGTGCAGTGGTCGGCTCGAACGGCTCACTGTGGGGCATCCGCTTTAACCCCAATAACGGGAACCCAAGTCCGCTCGGATTCAAAGAGCTGGGTAAGCCCATTGATCCCGCTACTGCACAGTTTGAAATCATTACCCCAAATTTCGTCGAAGGAAGAACATGGGGTTGTTCGAACACCGCTACAGAGGAGGTGACTTGTCTGCTAAGAACGAAGCGGAACCAACTGTTTGGAATCCGATTTGATCCTGGCACGAATAACACTACTAGCGGGTTCGTACAGTTGCCAGCTTTATTTGATGGTCAACCTTTAGGACTCCTTACGGGTAAGCCTAGCTGTATCAGGGTACGACCTGGGGACTTTGTCAACTGTTTCTTTAAAGCAATGAAGAACAACGTTTTTGGCGTTATTTTTGATCCACGCCAGCAGATTCCCATTAACCCGATCTTGAAGTTAAACGCGGACCTCGGCCCGATTATTAGTGATCCGAGTTGTGCGACTACGCTCGATCAAAGACTCGGCATCTGTGCCGTGATAGACGGTGGCAATGACATGTGGGCCATTCCAGCTGTAGAGTAATGACGCGAGGAGCTAGCTGTGGCTCGACGTTGATGGTGTCACCAGAAAAGAATTCTATTGTATTTCGGTTGCAAACGGACAGAAGCTAAGCCCCCGGCACTTCTCACACGCCCGATACGGTTATTCAGATCGAGTTAAGACTGAACCGCCGTAGAGATTGAAGCCGCGGTGCTGTTCATTCATAAGCGGTTATCTGCTACGGCTCCTGTCGAAAAACTGATCGATAAGAGCAACCAGACAGACGGCAAATCCGGACGCAGCTAGCTCAGTTGAAAAAATACTCAGTAGCGTTGAGAGACCCGCGTAAAAAGCGATAAGAAGCGCAAGCGTCAGCATCACCCAGCCCTAACAAAAGGGGATAGATCAGGCAATTCAGAGCTTGCGTGGGTCAGTTCGATGGCGATTTTTTTTGGCGCGTGTATCGTCCGCGCGCCGCTGAAATTCCTGTTAACCAGCAAAGACTCAGTTTTTCTTCTGCGTCAAAACTTCCTGAAAATCGAAGCGAATATAACGGCCTAAGCGGTGAGTTGGAATGTTGCCTTGCCGGGATTGTTCGTAAACCCAAGACAGGGGCAGCTTGAGTCTGTTCGCCAGTTCTTTCGCTGTGAGCAGTTCTTTTGGCGTGGTATCGCGCGCCGTAATCTCCTCACGCACAATCTGGCGAAAGGCTTCAAGAATTGCGTCGAACGGATTTCTTACAGGCTCGTTCATGTCACACTTTTGGGCTTGTTAAGGGGTCAGTGGTCACCGCCCGGTTTTGTCCCACTTTGGCGTCAACAAATTCAGCTAGTTCCGCGCAGGCAAATCGCCGGTTGGTGAGTAGTCGCTGAGGGTTTCGAAATCGGCATCTCCGGCGTGCTTCATTTTCCAGAACTCGACGTACTCGGCCGCTCGCCTAAGCCGCTTCGGATCTTCCTTGAAAAATCCAAGGCCAACATTGCAGGCCTGGCATAGTTTGCCACGCCACTCATCATTAGCATGATCGTGATCTCGTGCGAGCCTTCGGACTAACGATCGGCGCTTACAGACATCGCAAACGTCAAATGACTGGCCTATCTCAATCGTCCTCATGCGATCTCCCGCTTTTGTTGCCTTTGGGCTTTTTTACGACATGCGCTCGAAGCCCATTTCTTGCGATCAAATACAGGCCGTCTGCACCCGCACGCACAATGGCGGTGCTTGACTGCGGAGTCGGTGAAGTAATGTGCTTCTTGCTGGTAAAACTCGATGACTGAGCGGTATGGAATCACAACGGTGCTTCGGTCGTCGCCGTGGTAGCGGCAAGACATCACGCGCTCGAAAAACTCCCGCGGCTCTTCGATCTTGCCGCGAAACAATGCGGCCAATGATTCGGGTGTATGGCCGCGGCGCTTGGCGATATTGGCCGAGTCCTTGAAGGTGATCTCAGGATAGCTCACGGGTTTACCCTCTGAAGTTGCCTTTGTGTGGTAGCAAACTGGTAGCAGCGTTTTGTAAGTTCCTGTTCACACGAATGTTTTCATTTGGCGTCAAATTACTGATCTGAGGGTTCAGCAGGCTCTCGTCGGTATTTCTCGCGGAGTTCTTCCAGCTCGTGGTCATTGGTCTAATTTCTCGCGGCGTTCTTAAAGGCCATTCTGTCTTTTTGTCATAATCCCTTGCCGCCCAACGTTCCGGCCGCGGGCATCGGCCTACGTTTTTTCCCAGCGTAAAAGGCCCTGAATTCTAATACCCAGTTAACCGCAAGTCGAAGTGCCTTGTCCGCTTGGTCCCGCTCAGTGTTGAGGATGGGCAGCAAATGCCCAATGTGAAGGCGGTCTTCGTCAATGAGTTGTTCGACATTTTGCCGGCCGACCTCTGTGATTGAGTGCTCCGGAGCTACGAAGGATAATGGTAGCGGTTTTATGCCAACCAAAGAGTCTGTCACCGGCCACACCTGTTTCCGACTCTGTTCGTTCTCAACCACGATATGATCCGGGCGAAGAGCTCGGCAAAACTGCGCAAGCTCTCGCTTGACCTCCGGCCAACTTCCTACCGCTGCGTCAAGGCCGGTAAAATCTGGTGCGAAACTGCGGCGCAGCTCGCCAAGAACAATGGCGGCTGCTGCCTGTCGGTCGAGTTGCGGAATCGCAAGGCCGACAATCACGCGGACAAATTTCATTTCTTTTCCGAAAACCGTTCCCTGCCAGTAAGCCCCGCCTGCGCTCTCGTGATATTCCAGAATCATCATTTCCTCCTCAAATTTGTGTAGATGCTTTCAAGACCCGTCACCTTGTGGAGTTGGACCGCGATCGACACAGAGATCACACGATCATCAAAGCAAGACTCTGCCGCTTCTGCCTTCCCGTCATCCTTGATTATGAAGCTCATCATCTCTTCAATGGTTTCCTTCGACGGGCAATTAAAGCCTTCGCGGATGAGCGCCGCCAAGTCATCAATCATGATCGGCCTACTTGCCACGTCCGTCCGCCAGCCGAGTTTCTGAACCTTTCTGGATCCACGATCATCAAGTTCTTGTCTGTAGTGGAGATTCGAGTACCCCAGCCGTCGCAGGGCGCGGTTTGTTGTCCCACCATGGTTGTTGTCTTCCACTCCGATCAGCGCCCGATTGTAGAGGTTTCCAAGGACGGCCAGTTCATCGGCGAAAAGGTCAGGATCAATATGGCCATGCCATTCAGCGCAGACGCTGAGGTCCTCCCGATCGAGCACATGCGCAGAAGAGAAATCGCCCTTCTCCAACCCCTCTGCGACATCTGCAGCCACGCAGTATGTGTGGCCAACTTTCGGCGGTGTCCAAATGCTGACGTACCCACTCGGGTTTTCCTCGAGCCGAACACGCAGTATGTTGTCGGGCGTGCTCTTTAGATAGCCGCGAAAAGGCGGATCGCAGGCTGCTAATAACATTTGCTGGAGCTTCTTGCGGTCGAATCGGGCTCGGCCTGACAGCAAAAAACATTCGACATCGTTGGATGGATACTCCTGCCGGAATTTGTCAGGATCACCACCGCACTTGTTGGGAATCGCCCAACGCCGCCAATTCAATTGATCGAGGTTTAGATTGTAGGCCTTCCGTAACTCCCGCTCTTCACCGTCAAGTGAATCTTCAAAAGCCTGGATGTTTCCGGGAATGGGTCGCCGATACTCGTTGTGCTCAAACCAGGGCATGAAGAGCGCAAAGAAGTCGGTTATTCCTTCTTTGGCGGCTTTGTAATCCCGGTGGAATTGATCCCCGAAGCCGTTAGGTGTGGACTCATCGAAAATGAAGGTGCCCGGTAAATCTGGAACAGCCTGAGACACCGACAAGAGCGTTTCGGCTTGATTCTGCCAGAACGCGCGCTCGCTTCGGTGCAACAAGTGAATCGTTTTGGATCGTCCCAACTCTTCGTCATTCGCAGTAGCAACGCGAAGCTGTGAACGTAGTCCTGGCTCTATCGTGCGCGACTCTGGATCGGAATTTTCGAAAACGATCTCTTTGCGGTTGCTAAAGCGGGTTAATGGCCGCAAAAACGATGGCAGTTTGTCGAGAAACAGGCGGTCCATGGCGAAGATCTCGGTGGAGGCGTCAAGATCATGTGCCACAGTCAAAGCGTTGGTGTTCTCGAAAAGCGAACAGGCATGAAAAAACATGCTTTGAATCGCCGTCGTAAATCCCACTTGGCGCGGTTTTACAATGATGCCGCGAACCGGTTTACCCGCGCGCTCTTGCTTCTCTACTTCGGCAATGAGCCGTAGCTGCGCCTCGTTCAACTGAAGCGGGATTACTTGCCGGTCTTTTGTCTTGATCCAGAGAAATTCAGAAATGAAATACCGCCTGTCTGCTTGACAGGTTTCGATGAGTTCGTCGAAGTCTTCAGCGGTTGTCGCCACTCTTGCGCTCCCGTAACCGTCTGATGGCTTGTTCCAGCAACCCGTCACCTTCGATCGCAATCGTCTGCTTTGCTGCCGGTAACAATTTCCCCACTGCGTCTCTGGTCGTGGACGGGTCAACGGATAGTTCAAATTTCTTCTCGCCTTCGGGCGTTCGCCTCTCCACTACTTTCCCGGCCGCTAGGCCCATGTAAACTTTACTACTGGCCCTACTCGGGTCGGACCAGCACAACAGTTTGATTTTACAATAGAAGATTGAATAAATAGCGTGCTTTAGAAGCTTAGAACGCGTTTTTTTCGCCTAAAAAAGACGATGTAAGAACGTAGCTATGCCGCGCGCGAACCGTTACTTCTGCCTGGTTACGTCTGGCACATCACGCGTCTAGAAAGACTGTTCAAAACGTTCAAGCCCTTCGATACGGCCGAAGGGCCTACTCAGGACGGACGGATCTTATACGCGCTCAGTTCAAGCCGTTCAAACAAAAGCTTCGGTCTAGAAAGATTGTTCAAAACGTTTGAGCCTTCAATACGCGCCTCGCGCTACTCAGGATGAGCCATTCTCCGAGTAAGCCGCAACGCCTGCGCCGAGGAGCGCTCGGTTCAAATCGTTTAGTCCGGAGCATATGAACGAATTGTTCGAAGTTCGCTCGGGATCGGCGGTGTTACTTAGATTGAGTGTTCGAGGCCAAGAAACGCTTGGTCTCAACGTGCTCAACAATATAGTGACATCCAAATAGCCTTCCGGGATCATCGCGTGACGTTGCGCTAAGTTGTGGTTGACATTACAATCGACGCGCACGGGAGGAGTTCGCGATGGCTCAGACTGTCGTGCAGATCTCCGGTCATATTATCGACTCCCTCATCCTGCCCAAAGTTCTCGACCTGATCGTTGGCCTGGGTGCCGAATTCGAGATCCTGGATATTCAGATCGGCCACCGTCGGAGCGATCGTAGTCATGCGCGGATTAAAGTCGAAGCTTCAAGTCCGGATCTGCTTGACGCGGTCCTGGCGAAAATTAGAGAACATGGCGCGCTGCCCGAGCAAGTGGAAGAGGAGTCCTTGCAACTGGAAGCGGCGCCGCTCGACGGTGTTTTTCCCGAGCGCTTTTATGCGACCACCAACCTGGAGTCCTGGGTGCGACTGGAACAGCAATGGATTCCCGTCGAATCAATCGAGATGGATTGCGGTATTCGTATCGCTGCAGGCAAAGCGCAGTGTGTTCCGATGCACCGCGTCAGAAAGGGCGATCTCGTCGTGGTGGGCCAGCGTGGCGTCAAAGTCGTGCCGCTGGAGCGGCAGCAGCCTGGAGCCGCTTTCGAGTTCATGGCGAGCCCCGTTTCCACAGAGCAACCGAAGGGACTGCTGATCCGCGAGATCGCCGAATCGATGCAGCGCATGCGCCGGGAGAGCGGGCGCATCCTCGTGGTGGCGGGACCAGGGCTGGTCCACACCGGCGCGTCGAGGTATCTCGCCGAGTTGATTGACAACGGCTATGTGCAGGTTCTTTTTGCCGGCAACGGGCTCGCTGTCCACGACATGGAAGCCGACCTTTACGGCACATCCCTGGGTGTTTACGTGGACAAGAAGATTCGCGCCAGCGAAGGCCATGAACATCATCTCTGGACGATCAACCGTATCCGGCGCGCCGGCGGCATCCGGCAAGCCGTCGAACAGGGACTGATTCGAAAGGGGATCTTTTATTCTTGCGTGAAAAACGGCGTTGACTTCGTGCTCGCCGGATCGATCCGCGATGACGGCCCACTACCCGACGTCATCACCGACACCTTGCAGGCGCAAGACATAATGCGCGAGAAGGCGCGCGGCGTGAGTTTTGCCTTGATGATGGCAACCACCTTGCACGCCATTGCCACGGGCAATCTCCTACCCGCGAGTGTGAAGACCGTCTGCGTGGACATCAATCCTGCGGTGGTGACCAAGCTCACAGACCGTGGCACTTTCCAAGCCCTGGGTTTGGTGACCGACGTGGAACCGTTTTTGCGCGAGCTGTGCAGCTATCTGGACTTGAATGTCGCATGCAGCTCTTGATGTGCCCGCCGTCTCATTACGGCATCGAGTACGAGATCAATCCCTGGATGAAGCGAAGCCGTCAGAGCGATGCGGCGCTCGCCGCTCGCCAGTGGAACGAACTACAGCGCGTGCTGGCCGAGAAACTGCCGGCGGAGATTCATTTGATCGATGCCGTGCCAGAGCTTCCTGACATGGTCTTTACGGCCAACGCTGGACTGATTTGGCAAAATAAATTTATCGCGAGCAACTTCCGTCACGAAGTCCGCAGGGGGGAAGTGGCGCATTTTGCACAATGGTTTCGCGCTCGCGGGTTCGAGATCGTTGAGCTGCCCGAGAAATATTACTTCGAGGGCGAAGGCGACGTGCTCGGCTGCGGCGAGTTGTGGTTTGCGGGCTACCACATCCGCTCAGACATGATGGCGCATCAGAGGGTGGCTGAGATTATGGAGCGGGAAATACTCTCATTGGAGTTGACCAGCGGTTGGTTCTACCACCTCGACACCTGCTTCTGTCCGCTCTCGGCCGAAAGCGCGCTTTTCTATCCTCCCGCCTTCGACGATTACGCCAAAACGGTGCTCGAAGAGCATATTGCGGATCTCATTCCCGTGCCGGCGAGCGAAGCGGAGCGCTTTGCCTGTAACGCCGTGGTCGGCGGCAACAACATCGTCATGAACACCGGTTGCCCGGTCGCTCGCGGCAAACTCGAAGATCTCGGCTTCAATGTCTATGAAACACCGCTCGATGAGTTTCTCAAAGCGGGTGGCAGCGCGAAATGTCTGACATTGATCATGGGATAAGGCAACAGGCATGAGGCGACTGGATAGCCGTGAGGCGACAGGCAACTGGAATCGGCAGGAGAGCTTAGCGGTCGCTTTTGCAGCCGAAAAGCAATAACTTTTTCAGTGTGCAGCCTCCGAAGTTGACTTTAAAGGTAATGCCTAGGCGGTCGTCGCCGAATGGTTCGAAAGCTTGCCGTCCTGTGATAAGCGCAAGAGAGATACTGCCGGGGGTAAAACGAAAGGGCAGCCATGGACAACAGTAATCCAAATTTCAAACCGATAAGAGTTTATCTTGAGTCGGTGATCGTCAGTGGGATGCTTCCTACCAAGCACCAGCGACTCAGCGACTATTTTAATTTGGCGGCCGGCTACGAAGGCTTCGCTCTCAAAGA
>Ga0075425_100005275_pt1 | contig 13424 bp, 11 predicted proteins | sample SoiMethybrSBSTD4_FD_75300 | JGI IMG/M metagenome (GOLD analysis project Ga0075425, IMG submission 75300) | Bulk soil microbial communities from a Populus tree surrounding site in Tennessee, USA - Soil MetaG P. TD hybrid SBSTD4 | ecosystem: Environmental > Terrestrial > Soil > Tree plantation...
CGCCGGACGCCGCCGGAAAAAGATGTACGCCACCGGCCCCAGCAGCAAGGCCACAGGCCCCCAGCGCATCCCGAATGAATCGCTGCCCAGCAGCGCCACGCCGCTCATCACAATCGGCGCCAGCACCGCGTACATCAATCCTTTGCGCCCCCAGGGTATGCGGAAGGCGCGGGGCAAATCGGGCGCCTTCTGGCGCAGTTTCCATGCTGACAGCACGGTCAGCAGGGAGGTGGCGATGCGCAGCCAGACGTATACCGAAATCAGCTGCGTCAGCGAGTGCCAGGCAAAAACGGCATAAATAGCACAGGAGATCACGATTGCTGCCGCCGGCGTTCTATAACGCGCATGCTGCCGCGTCAGCCAGCGCGAAATGTAGCCATCTTCCGCCATGGCGTAGGGCATGCGAGTGCTGGCCAGCACGGTACTGTTCAGCAGCGACACGCTGGCAATGGTCGCCGATACTGTCATCCACAGGCCCAGCCAGCGCCCGCCGATCAACTCCGCCGCGTCGGAAAAGTATCCCGTGTGCCATTGTTGCCAGTTGCCCAGCGCGCCCAGGGCGCAAAGGGTCGGCAGGAAATATGTAGCAATCGAGAGCGGCACCACCCAGGCCAGCGCTCTGGGGTAGGTGCGCTGCGGGTCCTCTACTTCCTCGGCCACGGTGGAGAGCTGCTCGTAACCGGAATAGAGCCACAGTCCCAGCGCCAGCCCTACGCCAAACACCTGGAAGAGCGGCTTGTGCGGCGGCACCAGCGGCGTGAACGGGTTGTGCTGCCACTTGCCCAGGGCCACCGCGCACATCACCACAATGGGCAGCAGCACCATGAATTCCAGGAACGTCGCCAGCTTGCCCACTAGCTGGATGCCGCGCACATTAACGCAGGTGATCAGCGCGATCAGCAGCAGCGAAACCAGGTAGTGTTTCCAGCCCACGATGGAAGGAAAATAAAACTTCAGATAGTCGCTGAAGAGAACGGCATAACTGCTTCCCAGCAGAAACGATGCCGACCAGTTCCACCAGCCCGCCAGGAAGCCCCAGAAGTCGCCAAAGCCGGCCCGCGTCCAGCGGTAGAAGCCACCTTCCACGGGCATGGCTGTGGTCAGCTCCGCTGCCACCAGCGAGATGGGGATGCACCAGAAAAGGGGCAGCACCAGGTGGTAAACCAGGGTCATCCCCGGGCCCGAATTGGTGACCTGGTCTTCCAGCCCGAAGGGGCCGCCTGTGGTGTAGGAGAACATCACCCACACCAGATAGAACAAGCCAGCCTTGCTGATTTGGGAGCGGGTCAAGGCTTGCGCGTGCGCCTCATGGGTTTCGCCAGATTGTATGGGAGGCGGGCACTGAGGTCGAGCGTGAAGTATGGCTTGAGCAGGCGATTCTCATGAACAACATTTGTTATCCGAAGTTACGCTCGTAACCTGAACCCAACTCAGCAAGCCAAATGCCTGCCGACGCCGTGGTACTTTCACTCCAAGAGCGAGCCAATTTCATGACGGAAGCAAAGTACCGCGTCCCGTCGGCCTACTGCAGCCTCGAAACCGCCGGCGCCGCACACGGCACGCGGGCGCAGAAGTACGTGGATTTCCTCTGGCGCACCGATCCCCTGGCGGACGCCGTGATGGAGGAATTCGCCCGTATTCCGGAACCGGAATGGCGGGCTTTGCTGGAGCTGGCGCTGGCCAAAGGCATCGAAGCGGTCCCAAACGCCCCGGAATCTTTGCGCGCGCTGTTTCGCCAACTGGAGGACGTTCCCTTCTGGGTGGATCGCGAGCGCCGCAACCTGGGCGGCGCCACATTTATGCGTTGCCGCCTCGGCTTTGCCGTGCTGGCCATGCTCTCCCTTCCCATCATTTATAGCTGGCCCGCGGGCAACAAGCCGCTGGCGCTCTCCGGCCAGTTGGTGCATCGCGCCTCTCAGCGATTGAAGGACACCACGCGCTACGTATTCGCGGTTTGCCAGCCCGAGGGCCTCGCCCGCTTTTCGGAAGGCTTCGCCATGACCGTGCGCGTGCGCCTGATTCACGCCCAGGTGCGGCGGCTGCTTCTGCAGTCCGGCCAATGGCGCTCCGATGCCTGGGGCGCGCCCGTCAACCAGTGCCACATGGCCGGCACCAACCTGATGTTTTCCGTGGGCGTGCTCGACGGCCTGACCCGCATCGGCTACCGCTTCAATCGCCTGGAGCGCGAAGCTCTTCTCCACCTCTGGCGTTACGCCGGTTATCTCCTGGGCGTTGAAAACGAGCTGCTGGTGGCCGACGAATTTGAGGGTCACCGCCTGCTGGACCTGATTTTCGCTTTCGAGCCGCACCCCGACGACGATTCCCGCGCTCTTGTGGATGCGCTGATGCAGACTTCCTACGACTACGTGCGCGGCTTCAAGCCCGGGCGCAGCTGCAGCGTGAATCTTTGCTATGGCATTTCGCGCGCGCTGATCGGCGACGAGCAGGCCAACGCCCTTAGATATCCCAAGACGCTTTGGAAGTACTTCGTGCCCGCGGTCCGACCCGGCACCTGGCTGGTGGAGACGGCGCGCATATGCAGCAGCCGCGTGCAGGAACTGGCCAAGGTAGCCGGGCCGAAAGCCTTCCGTCACCTGCTCAGCGAGCGCGGGCTGAAAGGGCGCACCGGAGATTTCGTCATCCCCCGCAAAATAGCGGTTCGCGCCGCTGAGCCCGAATCCGCAACCACTCAAGCGGAACGCGAAAGCCTGACCGCAGGAGGGAAGAAATGAAGGAACCAACGCGCGTAGTCTGCCTGGGCGGCGGCTGGGTGGCGATTTACCTCGCCCGGGCCCTGCGTCCGGCCCTGCGGAGAGGCCAGATCGAACTCACCGTAGTCAGCCGCGACAACTATTCCACGGTGCACGGACTGATCGCGGAAATGTTGACCTGCAAAATTCAGCCGCAGCAGATCAACTCCTCCGTGCGCGAAATGATCGCCCCCGCTCACCTGCACAACGCCGAAATCGAGTCGGTGGACGTCGCCAACCGGCGCGTGCTCACCCGCCGCCTGCTCGACGGCCGGGCCTACACTCTGCCTTACGATCATCTCGTGGTTGGCATCGGCTGTGTTGAGGATTTTTCCCGCTACGCCGGCATCGCCGACCACGCTTTTCCTCTAAAAACGTTCGCGGACTGTTACCGGCTGCGCAATCATTTGGTAAGCGTGGTGGAGATGGCCTCCATCGAAACCAATCCCGCCGAGCGCCGGCGCCTGCTCACGTTCGTGGTGGCCGGCGGCAACTACGCTGGAGTCGAGGTCGCATGCGACCTGGTGGACTATTTCCGCTTCCTCTGCCGCTCCCGCTATCCGGAATTGAAGTTCCAGGAATTCCGCGTCGCGCTGGTGGAGTTCGGCTCACGCATCCTGCCCGAACTGGGCAAACGGCATCCTTACCTCGTCAGCTACGCCGAGAAGCGCGTGCAGCGCCTGGGCATCGAAGTACACCTCAACACGGCTGTACACGCGGCTACCGCGGAGGAAGTGGTTCTCAACACCGGCGAGCGCATGCCCACGCGCACCATCATCACCTGCACCGGCATGAAAGCTTCTCCTCTGCTTGACCAGTTTCCCTACGAGCGGGATCAACGCGGGCGCCTGGTGACCGACCAATTCTGCCGCGTGCCTGGCGCCACCAACATCTGGGCGGGAGGCGATTGCGCCGCGGTTCCTCATCCCGACGGTGGTGTCTGCCCGCCGCTGGCCCACTACGCGCAAAATGCCGGCTCCACCATCGGCGCCAACATCCGGCGCATTTCCGACAGCAAGCCGCTGAAGCCATATTCCTTCAACGGGCTCGGCGAAGCCTGCACTCTTGGCCACCGCAGCGCCATCGCCCACATGAAGGGCATTCCCGCCTGCGGCTACCTGGCCTGGATTGCCTGGCGCTTTATTGTGCTCACCATGTTCGTGCCCAGCTGGACGCGGCGCGTGCGCCTGATGTTCGACTGGTGGCTCACGCTAATCCTGGGCCGCGACATCGTGAATCCCAGGATTGACGAGCGCGGCGCCATTTCGCACGCCCTCTACGAGCCCGGGCAGATCATCGTTGCTGCCGGCGAGACCAGGCGCTACAACTACCTGGTGGAGTCGGGAGAAGTGGACATCGTTTCCGCCGACCGCGAGGGCGAAATTCTCCTCGGCTCGCTCAAGCCGGGCGACTATTTCGGCGACGTGACCCGGCCTGATGCCGGCTGCTGCATTCGCGCCCGCACGCGTGTGCGCCTGCTGGCCATCGCCGGCGAGACAGCCGATGCCCTCAGCGCGGTGCGGCCGGACATTGCTCAGCTGCTGAAGGACCGGGGCGCTGCGCAAGAGCAGCCCGTCTGAAAATGTTTCTCGATCCGCTGAAAGCGACTTTGTTTGAAGTCCTTCTCCGTCGCCGTTCGCGGCGCGTCGGACTGGGGATGCACATCCCTGCCGGGCCATTTGAGTACACCAGTCCGCATAAACCAGTTCCTCTCACCGAGGACGAGGAATCTGCGCTTGCCTTTGCCGCCTGCGGCATCACCGGCTACGCGCTGGCCGATCTCTCTTATGGGCCGGGCGAAGGCGGCAGCATGCTGGTGAGCAGGCTTGGGCGCACCGTGGCGAGCCCGGACGCGGTGAATGCGGTTGCGGTAGTTGTCACCAACGACCGCGGCACCTGGCTGCTGAAGCGGCCCCAGGATTTCGCCCCTGCCGAATTTGCGGAGTTGGTTCGCTTGGCGCAGCAGGGCGCTCTCAGCGACCTTTATAGACGCAGCCGTATTCAACTCTCCGACCGCCGCACTGCGCCTTCGCTGGAGCCCGGCTACAACTTTTGCATCAATCGCTGGTCGCTCTACGCGCCGGGAACAACGTATTTCCTGCCCATCATCGAAACCACCACGCTCACCATCAACGCCATCCTGGAATTGTTCAGCGAGAGCATGGGCGTTTTCCTGCGCGACGAGCGCGCCTGGTTCCGCCCCGCCGGGATTAGCCGCTTTGCCCGCAGCAAAGGGGGCCACCTGCACGACGACCCCCGCGACCTGCGCACCGCAACGGTTCAAATGGCGGAAACCGCGCTCCTCGAATCCATGGCCACCGAGCACGGAATGGTGCTGCAGAATTTGGGGCTTATGGCCGAAGCGTTGGGCCTGGGCGGCTTTCCTAATTTTGCGCGGCACGAGTTCAGCTGGTTTCAGGCCCTCGGCTTCCGCATGGGTTCCATGCCCGCCACCCGGTACGGCGGCGCGCCCTGGTTTCTTTCCGCGCCCGCGCGCTGGCTGGGAAAGGATCCTCCAGTTCCATTCCCACAGGGATTGGAAAAGAACGGTCAAATATTGCTGAAGCCCTTCTGTCCGCCTTACTACAAATCCATGGAGGAAGCGGTGCGCGCATTCGTGGAAATCAAGTTCGGGACGAATGGCGCCTACCGTGGCGGTGCGCAGCAAAGCTCCTGGCGCAACCCCGATGCGTCTGCCGCCAAAATCCCGGCGCCAGGCGATGCGGCCGTGCAGGCCACCATCGCCTATTGCGATTACATTTTCCGCCGTTACGGACGCTTTCCCGCTTATACCGCACCCTTCCGCACCATCATCGGCTTCCAGGTCTGCCACGTGGACGTGGATTTCTACGACCGCTTTTACGCCCCCGATGCTCTTCCTGCCGCCGTTCGCGCCTGCACGGAACGCGCCCTAAGCCGCTCTTAAAGCGATTTTTAGTCGGGAAATATTGCCCCTCTGGGCCCAATGCTCATTGCCAAGTGCTAATTGCTCAACTACTTAGCTCCTCCGGGTTAGAATAGGGGTGTGGGGTCTGTTCGCCGCGTCTATTTCGATAACAACGCCACCACGCCGGTGCTGCCGGAGGTGCTGGAGGCGATGCGCCCGTACTTCAATGAGCGCTTCGGCAATGCCTCCTCCATCCACCATCACGGGCAGGAGACGCGTGCGGCGGTGGAGCGGGCGCGCGAATCAGTGGCGGCTCTGCTCGGCTGCCGCGCATCCGAAGTGGTGTTCACCAGCGGTGGCACGGAGGCCGACAACCTCGGTATTTTTGGCCTGGTCAAGGCCGGCGACCATCTGGTGACCTCCACCATCGAGCACCACGCCGTGCTGAACTCAGGCAAGCGCTTGCAGGAGATGGGCTGCGAGGTCTGCTACGTGCCCGTAGATGGCCGGGGGCTGGTTGATCCTGATGATGTGCGCCGCGCGCTGCGCCCCAACACGCGCCTGATCACCATCATGATGGCCAACAACGAAACCGGCGTGCTGCAACCGGTGGAGGAGATTGGCCGCATTGCTGCCGAGGCTGACGTTTATTTCCACACTGACGCGGTACAGGGTGCGGGCAAAATGCCCATAGACGTGAAGCGCATCGGGTGCGATCTGCTGTCCATCTCCGGGCACAAGATGCATGCGCCGCAGGGGATTGGAGCGCTGTACGTGAAGAAGGGAACTCAGCTGCAGCCGCTGCTCTATGGCGGCAGCCATGAACGCTCGCGCCGCGCCGGCACGGAAAATGTTCCCGCCATTGTGGCCCTGGGCAAGGCCGCGGAAACCGCGCTGCGGGGATTGAACGACGGCAGCGTGCAGCGAATTGCCGAACTGCGCGACCGCCTCCAGGCAGGCGTGCTGGCGGCCATCAACTCCGCCGACGTGAACGGCAGGGAAGTGCCGCGGGTGCCCAACACGGCAAACATTTATTTTGACTATATTGAGGGTGAAGCGCTGGTGATTGCTCTCGACCTGAAAGGGCTGGCGGTTTCTACAGGCGCGGCCTGTTCTTCTGGGGCGATTGAGCCTTCGCACGTGCTCACCGCCATGGGCTTGCGCCCGGAACGCGCCCGGGCCAGCATCCGCTTCAGCCTGGGCAAGCAGAACACGGCGGAAGAAGTGGATTTTGCGCTGGCGCTCGTGCCGCAGGCCGTGTCCAGATTGCGGGAATTATCGCCGGCGACGCCAACAGTTAGCAGTTAGCATTTTGGGACTTAGCCCCTAAACTTTGATCTTGGATTCGAGGAGAACCGTAACTGACCAAGTGCCAATTGCTAATTGTCATCTCGTAGCCGGCTGAGTGCTGATTGCTGAATGCTATCTCCGAAATCGCAACAAAGCTTCACTGGCTAAGTGCTAATTGCTAAATGCTAAGGAAGCTCTGCTTAAGTAGGGCACAACAAACGCAAGGTCCCAGAATTGCCTGAAAAGAGGCAATTCTGCTTCGCTCGGGATGACAGAGATGAACTTAATCAGAGCTTCCCTAAATGCTAATGGCTGATTCCCCCACCATCGCCGTCGCCATGTCGGGGGGCGTGGATTCGTCCACCGTCGCGGCCATGCTGCGCGCCGATGGCTACAACCTGGTCGGCCTGACCATGCAACTGTGGAACCAGCGCCGCCTGGCCGGGCGCGAGGGCATACCTGAGGCAGTGCAGGGCCGCTGCTGTTCGCTGGACGACGTTTATGATGCGCGTCGCGTGGCTGAGACCATCGGCATCCCTTATTACGTCGTAAACCACGAGCAACGCTTTGAGCAGGAAGTGGTGCGACCCTTCGTCGCCGAGTACCTGAGCGGACGCACACCCATCCCCTGCAGCCTTTGCAACAATCACTTGAAGTTTGATCAGCTGTTGATTACCGCGCGGCAAATTGGCGCTGAGCGCCTGGCTACGGGCCACTACGCGCGAATTGAGTTTGATAGCGCGGGAGGCCGCTGGCTGCTCAAGCGCGCCGTGGACTCTTCGCGCGACCAAACCTACTTCTTGTTTGGCCTCAGCCAGGAGCAACTCAGCCGCACGCTCTTTCCCCTGGGCGGGCTGCTGAAGTCCGAGGTGCGAGAAATCGCGCGCCGCCACGGTTTGGCCTTGGCCGACAAGCCGGATTCCCAGGAAATCTGCTTCGTGCCCGGCGGCGATTACAAGAAATTTCTCGACGCTTATCTCTCCGAGCAGGGCGACTCGCTTCCGGATACTGCGGGCGAACTGGTGAGCAGCAGCGGGGAAGTCCTGGGCACCCATTCCGGTGTTCACAACTTCACTGTCGGCCAGCGGAAAGGCCTGGGCGTGGCCACCGGCTCGCCGCTCTACGTGCTCGAGATCAACGGCGAGCGCCGTCAGGTGGTAGTGGGCGGCGATGAAAAGCTCTACTCGCGCAGTCTGCACGCCAAGCGCGTGAACTGGATCGCAGTGGAACGTCCAGATTCCCCGCTTCGGTTGGGGGTTAAGATCCGCCATCGTCACGAACCGGCTGGCGCCACGGTTGAGGCCACTGGCCGTGATGAGGCGGTGGTCAGCTTCGATCAGCCGCAGCGCGCCATTACTCCCGGGCAGGCGGCCGTCTTCTACGATGGCGACGTGGTGGTGGGCGGCGGCTGGATTGGGTAGCTGCCTGGCTGACTAGCTTATTAGCTGTCTAGCATCCAATTTGTTGGAAAACGCTTGTTCGTCACGATGGGCGTGGATGCGACCGCAACCAAGCTAGTTCGCTAGGAAGACAGCCAGCTAGTCAGCTCAAATGAACATCTCGTCCTGCGGCTCGCCCATTCCATTGCGGCGGCGCCTGTTTCGCGCCCGGAACAGAGCTCCCAAACCCACGGAGACTCCCTGCATGATGCCCGTGAGTTGGCGCACGGGAGAAACTACGGTGTGCTGCAGGGTTTCCGTAGTGTCCTCCACGCGGTCGAGGGTGCGCGTAACCAGTTCGTCGGCACGGATCACCTGCAGGCGGGTACGGTCAATGATGTCATTCACCGTGTGATCCAGGCGCTCCACCTGGCCGCGCACCAGCGACGTCGTGGTGTGCACGTCGCTGACGATGGCCTCCAGTTTGGGCGCCGAAGTGGTAATCAGCGACTGTGCCGCCTCCACCGCCGGTAGCGCGCGCGTGCGCATTTCCGTGGTCAGCGCATCCACCTTGCTGCTCGTCTTGCGCAGGGAAAGAAAAATACCCAGCAGCACGAGCGCCTGCAGCGCAATGGCTACAGCCGTCAGGGCAATAAAGACGTTGATGTGTTCCATACTGATCCGCCGCGTGAGGCCGAAGCTTAGCTCTTGGGCGTAGTGCCTTCCGTGGTGGCCTCACGATAAGCCTGCCGCCCGGCTTCGAAAGCGGAGCGGAACTGGTCCTTCTGCTGGCCCACAACGTCCTTGCCGCGCTCCACCCAATCGCCGGCCTGATCGCGAACCTGGCGGGCCCGCGTCTTCACAAAGTCGCGGCCTTCTTCCGCCTTATCCAGAATGGCTTCTCGGGTTTCCGCACCCGAGCGCGGCGCGTATAACACTCCTACGAGTGCCCCAATTCCCAATCCTGCCAGAAACCACATGAATCCATTGCCGCCGTCTTCCGCCATAAAACCTCCTGCATTTGAGGATTGCGGCGAGCCCCAAGAAGCCCGCAAATCCTTTTAACCCATACGGATGGTAGCACCCGCTGGGCCGGAAAGACAAACCCTGGCGGGCGAAATGATTACCGCAGTTCCATCCTTACCCTGCTTTTAGGCTATGGAGTTAGTACGCCTTATATCATGCAGTTACAAGGTGGCAAAAGAAGCAATGCTTTAAGGCTTTTGCGCGGGCCGCAGGAACACCTCGCTGGCAAACGACTGTGGCGCCTGGGTCACTATCATGGCCACAACGTGCGCCACATCCTCCGGCTGCAGCATCTTTTTCGGGTCCTTGCCAGAGTGCGGACCCAATTCGGTTTGCACTGATCCCGGGCAGATAACGGATGGTTGCGCAATTCCTCAGCAATGGAGTAACTGAGGCCGTTCAAGCCCCATTTGGAAGCGGCATACGCCGCTCCGTTGGGCAGGGGATTCTTGCCCGCGCCGGAGGAAATGTTGATGATGTCGCCCTTGCCGGTGCGGATCATCAGCGGCACGAAGCAGCGAATCATGTAGTACACGCCTCGGAGATTGGTGTTGAGGGTGCGGTCCCATTCCACCGGCGCCAACTCATGCAGGGGAGTGGCAAAGCCGCCCACGCCGGCGTTGTTCACCAGGATGTCTGCCCGGCCGAAGCTCTGCTCCACGCGTGCCGCCAGTTTCTCCACGGAAGCGAGGTTGGTGACGTCGGCTTCCATGGGTTCGCAGTGACAGCCTGCTTTTCGAATGCGCTGCGCGGTATTTTCCAAAGTGCCTGGACTGCGGCCGCAGATAACGGTAGTGGCGCCGAGTTCCGCCAGCTTAACGGCAATGGCGGCGCCAATTCCACGCCCGCCCCCGGTCACGATTCCCACCTGGCCGGACAGATTTTTGTTCTCGTGCATGTGTTTCGTTCCTTTCTCGCCTGATGGACATCCAAATATAGCTGCGCCGAAGAGCATCACTGTTTTACTAACTGGGAGCACAATGGAACAGACTTTGCAAAACACCCTACCGCTGCTTTCCCGCACTCCTAAAGCCTTGGATGCGCTTTTACGAGATCTACCGGAGGCCTGGAGCTTGCGCAACGAAGGTGAAAACACCTGGAACGCCTTCGATGTTATCGGACACTTGATTCACGGCGAACGCACGGATTGGATGCCGCGGGCACGGATGGTGCTGCAATTTGGCGAGAGTAAGACCTTTGTTCCCTTTGACCGATGGGCACAAGCGAGAGAGAGTGAGGGCAAGTCGCTGCCGCAGTTGTTGGATGAATTCGCCCGTTTGCGAGCCGAGAACCTGGAGGAGTTGCGCGCTATGAACCTCCGCAGCGAGGATTTCGAGCGCCGTGGTCAGCATCCTGCCCTGGGCGTTGTTACTCTCGCGCAGTTGCTGGCGACGTGGGCGGCGCATGACCTCACACATCTGCATCAGCTTTCAAGAATCATGGCGCACCAGTACCGCGAGGCCGTGGGACCGTGGAGCGCGTACCTGGGGGTGCTGCAGTGCAACGGGCACAGTTCTTAGCTTGGATCCGCAGGCAAGATTTAAAGGGAAACTCTGGCGGTCAGGCCTGCTTATGCGCTTTTCGGGCGGCGCAGCCGCAAAACGTTCTCCAGCGTGTTTAGCAGGCTCATGGGATGCTGTCCCTTGCCCAGCACGGCGTCGGCAACCGTGCCGGTGTCCTCCGGCAAGTTCCACTGCACCGAGAAGAGAATGATGGGCACATCGGGTTTAATCAGCCGCATAGCGGTAGCCACCCTTCCCCCATCCACGTCCGGTAAATAGTAGTCCAGTACTACTGCGTCTATCGGCTGGCGGCTGAACAGCGCCAATCCTTCGCGCGCGGTACCAGCCGTCAAGACCGAATATCCAACCCTCTCCAGCAGCATTTGACGGATCATCAGCCCATGCTGTTCGTCGTCCACGCAAAGGATAGTATTCCCCATAAGCTTTCTGACAGTTCGGTCGCAACCAGGTTCAGGCTGGTCGGGTGTGAAGGGCGCGCAAAGTAGCGACAGTCTATGACGAATCCCGCAACTTGCAAGTAAATTTCTAGTAAAGAAGTGCAATTTCAACGGGCCGCCCGGATTCAAAAACTGTTGTGGGTCAAAGTGACCCAATCCGGAATTCCTTTGCCGCGGAATGTCGGTTAAGATGAGTCAACCCTTGAAGTTGGCGATCACCCCAAGGATTCAAGCATGACCGTCGGCAGCCACACTGGGTCGGCGCGTCTGGCCGTGGTGCGGCCCGCGCCCGCTGCTTCTCCGCCAGTTTCGTCTCCGTGGTGGTTCCGAGCAATCATGCCATCCATCACGGACGTGATTTTTCTCCTACTGCTACTGTCACTTGCCTACGGCGGCTTGCAACAGCGGTTGCTGGGAGACGCGGGCACCGGGTGGCACATCCGCAACGGTCAGCAAATACTCGCTACACACGCCATCCCGTACGCGGATTCGTTCTCCTACACCATGCCCGGCCACCCCTGGTTTGCCTGGGAATGGCTGTACGACCTGGGAGCCGGTTTGCTTTGCAGTCGCATGGGGCTCAATGGTGTTGTGTTTCTCAGCGCCTTGTTAATAGCGGGTGTGTTTGCCGGCGTGTTTCGCAAGGCAGTGGTGCGCACCCGTTATCCCCTGGTGGCGGCTTTCCTGGTAGTTCTGGCGATTTTTGCTTCCAGCATTCACTTCCTCGCCCGGCCTCATCTTTTCACCTGGGCCTTTACCCTCATTTTCTGGGACATCCTGGAGACCGCTACAACGGCCAGTGCCCCCAGGCGGCTTTACTGGCTTCCTGGCTTGATGCTGCTGTGGGTGAACATCCACGGCGGATTTCTGGTCGGCTTGGCGCTGATTGGTCTGTATTTTCTTGGCGCCATCTGGGAAACCATAACCGCACCGGCTCCGGAAGAGCGGATGGCGGCGAAAGCCATGGCTCGCCGGCTGGGAGCCACGGGCGTGGCCGCCCTTATAACTACCTTCATCAATCCTTACGGCTACAAGCTGTGGCTGCACATTCACGAGTATCTGGGCAGCCGCTTCTACATGAACAACATCCAGGAATTCCTTTCCCCCAATTTCCATGGCGCGGCGGAGAAATTCTTTGCCGCGCTGCTCCTGCTCAGCCTGCTCGGCCTGGCGTTGAACCGCTCCCGGCTTCGCGCCAGCCAATTGCTGGTCATCTTGTTCAGCGTTTATTTCGGGCTCTATGCCGCCCGGAACATCCCGATAGCTTCGATCCTGCTGGTGTTGACCGCTACCCCGCTGCTGGCCGGGGCAGTGGAGCAGGGAAGCGCCGCGGAAGAGCTTGCGCCCCGCGCCCGTGATCTATTCCGGCGCTGGAAGAATTTTGCCACTCGCACCGCCGGTACCGAACTGGGCCTGCGCGGCCACATCCTACCGCTGGCTGCGGTTCTGATCACCTTTGCGGTTTGCCTGAACGGCGGCCGGTTGGGCGAGCGGACTCGCATAAGCGCCCACTTCGACGGCAAGCGTTTTCCGGTGGGCGCGGCCAACTTCCTTGCCGCCCAGGGCATTTATTCGCAAGTTTTCAATCCGGATTACTGGGGCGGATACCTGATCTATCGCCTGGGGCCAAACTACAAAGTTTTCATGGACGACCGCCATGACTTCTACGGCGAGCCCTTCGTCCGCGACTACATCAAAGTCCAGCACATCCAGCCCGGCTGGCAGGAAGTGCTGGACAAGAACAGCGTGAATTGGGTGCTGGTTCCCCCGGATTGGACGCTTGCCAATGCTCTCAAAGAGATGCCCCAGTGGCGCGTGCTTTATGACGATCACCATGCCATCCTCTTCGCCCGCGTCTCGCCGCTTCCGTGATCTTATTCACCACAGAGACACAGAGGCACAGAGAGGATTGACGATTGATGACTTTCGAGTTGACGGATTGATTTTACTTTCCCAGGAAGTCAGTTGAAGCGAGTTACTTTCCACAGGGCGGCGACGCAGGCGGCGAGCAGCAACAGGCACAAGAGCAGCAGCACGATAGCAGAGGTCCCATTCAGAGCGATGGCGGGCCAATGTGCTCGCGCGCCCGTCCAGACGAAGGCGCCGGTGGCGACAGCAACCAGCAGCCAATC
>Ga0075425_100005276_pt1 | contig 13424 bp, 13 predicted proteins | sample SoiMethybrSBSTD4_FD_75300 | JGI IMG/M metagenome (GOLD analysis project Ga0075425, IMG submission 75300) | Bulk soil microbial communities from a Populus tree surrounding site in Tennessee, USA - Soil MetaG P. TD hybrid SBSTD4 | ecosystem: Environmental > Terrestrial > Soil > Tree plantation...
CACTCGTCGTTCGCTATATCCCCATATCACTCATCGACGCGGCTAGAATGAGCGCATGCCAAAGCGACTCAGGCTTTCCCCTCTACAATGGGACATCATGTTGATGCTTGAGGAAGCTGGTGCTGAGACTGTTGGCACAGTTGTGGCAACCCTGAAGATCACAGATCAGGATGACTTCAACGCACAGGTCAATAGTCTTGTAACGCTCGGCTTGGTGCGGAAAGACGCAAGCAACCTTGTGCTCACCGAGAGGGGCAAAATTGCGCTGAGGACGTGAGCCACGCACGCGCTGCTCAATTGACGATAATGTATGGTTCGCCGCCTGACTGCATGGGTTTGAAGTTGGTCGAAGCGACAGTCTGCGTAAATGTTGATAAACAGCGCTGGAGCGCCTCACCAAGACATGGCGCCACTATCGGGGGTCGTTGTCTTCGAGGTCTCGCCCGACAAAATCATGCGCGACGCGCTCGGCTTGGGCTGGGACCTCCACAAGCTCGAAGAGCTGCGGCGATTGAAGATCGCGTTAACTCGAAGTGGATGCCATCATTCCGCAAGAAAGCGGCGCAAAAGAGGATCGCGAGCAGAGCTGCGCTAACCAAGATCCCGGTGAGGGAAATGATTGCCCAGAGCTCCCAATCGCGCTTCTCCAGTTTCGATAGTTGGTGGGTAACACGGGCTAGAGTGCCTCACTAGTTACTGTCATTCACGACTCACAAGTAGAACAGTCTAAGGCGAAGCAACGCTTATCAGCACCGGTACAGATGTACATGAACATGTCGTCCTGCTGACAAATTCAGGACCCCGTGGCCTCGCAAAAAGTGACTTCGAAAGCACGCCAGGGCTGATCCGAGGGGGGATCCGCCCTGGGCGTGCCTTTATTGTCATGTATTAGCTTGCATGACTTTGGCATGAAAAACCCCAGTACCTGTTTACTATTTACAAGTTGTTACGAAAACGGAACACACGGGCAATGCTCGAGTGTCGGCGTTGCGGCAGCTCACTGTCCCGAACGGGTTACGCTCGGCATTCTGAGCCATCTCCCCGCGTAACAGCTCGTAATAGTTGTTCCGTTTGTGTAACAAAATCAAAGTAGTAAACAGTCAGCCACGAGAGGTGCGAAAGAGTGTCCAGGAGATGCTCATTCGCCCAACGACTCGGTATTCAGAAAGCCACCAAATGCCAGCGCTTACCTGGACATCCACTTGAATGGAAAAAATTGACCGTCTAGGTTGGGCGGCGGGAGTTTCTTTTGAGGCCTTTGGATTGAGGGTTGGTATTCGCGTTCGTGATCAGCAGGTATTGAACTCGCTCATCTCGCGGATACCTGGCCAGTGGAGTCTACGGAACTCGGCCGAGGTGGATCGACTGTATTCGGTCGTGACACCCGCGGTCATACGACGCAACGTTCGACCCTTGTACGTGCTTTACGGAGATCACGGAAGATTGAGCAGAACGGAACGATTTGAGGAAATGCTCGATTCATTCGAATCTGATTTGGACTTGTACATTGCAGCGAACTCCCCGGAAACGCTTTTCATTCATGCTGGCGCGGTTAGATGGAAGGAGCACGCAATTCTAATCCCTGGACGCAGCCGCACTGGAAAAACTAGTCTGGTTGCCGAATTTCTGCATGCCGGAGCATCGTATTACTCCGATGACCTGGCCATCGTCGACCGCTCTGGCTATCTTCATCCGTATCCGCGGCCGTTATCCGTTCGCATAGCGAACGATACATCTCGGAGGGTTCGTCCGGAAGATCTAGGAGCGGAAAGTGCGAAGTCGGGACGGATTTCGGTGGTGTTGTTCACTGAGTATGTGGCCAGCGCGTCCTGGTGTCCCAGCAGGATCACGCACGGCCAGGGAATCCTACGTCTATTACAGAACGTGCCCTCTGCCAGGAAGCAGCCGGCGTTGGTAATCGATGTCCTCGAGAATGCAATCAAGAATGCCGAAGTTCAGGCGAGTTATCGAGGAGAGAAAGAATCAACCGTAAACTCTGTTTTGAACTACCTGGATTGTCGGAGTGTTGCATGAGTGATTCACAGATCTTTGATGAGTTGAAGAGAAGTCGGTTTAACCGAAGACCGTTGATCGTCAAACAAATCGGAGCGGAGTGGGTGCTCTACGATGAACAGACCAGCACGGCTCATTGCCTCAACGGCGTTGCTGCTGAGATATGGACTGCTTGCGAGGAGGAGACCTCGGGCACCGACATCAAGGTCGCGTTGCGTTTTGAGCGGCCTGATGTTCGAGACGAAGACATATTGGCCTCGCTCAATGAGATGCTGAAGCTCGGAATTTTGGAAGAATCTACAAGTTCCGAAGCCGTGTCTGTGTCGCGAAGAGAGCTCGTTCGCAAACTAGGGCTTACCGCCGCCATAGCACTTCCAATCGCAATAACATCCGTCCTAGTTCCGCCAGCTGCGGCTGCAGCCTCATGCGGTCACCTTGGAGCACTTTGCTCGGGCACTAAACCGTGTTGCCCAGGAATTGGACTAGGTTGTGTGGCGGGAACCTGTGTGGGCGTCGGCCACTGATGAACTTTTGTACTCCATTCCCGCAATCAAAGACCGCCCTAGGTCGGGCCCTTGGAGAAGTGCTTGCAGGATCATGGCGAAGGCATTTGTCAGAAGACATCATCTTCTCAACCGAACTTCTGAGTCGATTGGCCGCTCCCTTAACAAGCAGCGGAGCTGCGAGTTTAGCGTGGTTTCGCATTTGTCGAAGTCAGTCGCACATTCCTTCGCACATCCTCCGACATTATCGCGAGGCACACATAGCTTCAGTTGTCGCCGCTGCTCGGCACGAATCCGAACTGGAGCGACTCTTAAGGGCCTTTGAGGATGCGGATATCCGGGTCATCCTTCTGAAGGGATGGCCTGTCGCTCGGCTCTATCCCCAAAGTGGACTCAGACCATCAGGCGACATCGATCTCTGGGTCAATCCGCGGCAAAGAGACCGAGGAGAAGCCCTCCTGCGGGATTTATCTATTGTTCACGCCGTGGATCTAGAGCACAATCAACTGCGTAGATTCGAGGATCGTGAATTTGAGCAGTTCTATGCCTCTTGCGAGACCGTTCGATTGGGATCTGCTGAGGTCAAGGTTCTTCGGCAAGAAGAACAGATCAGAATACTCTGCTTACATTTCCTCAAGCACGGAGGATGGCGTCCCATTTGGTTGTGTGATATCGCCCTGCTCTTGGAATCGGGGCATGAAAAGTTTGATTGGGATCTCTGCCTCGGAAAGAATCCCCGACGAGCTAGATGGATTGGATGTACGGTCGCGCTCGCGCACGAGTTGCTGGAAGCAAGAATTCCGGATGCAGCTCCTCATGGTGTAACTGCACCGGCGCCTAAATGGCTGGTGCGCACGGTGCTCCGGGAGTGGAGCGATCCCCAGCCTCCAAGGACTCCAGCCTTAAGGTTCTTGCTTCGTGCTTTGCGAGTCCGGCCATCAAGTTTGCACGCCATTGTACGCGGCCGTAGGAGGAATCCAATTCAGGCCACGGTCGATTGCAACGGAACCTTCAATGCGCTTCCACGCTGGCCTTATCAAATAATCGATGTGGCATCACGCACTATTCATTTCTGGCAAGGATCCGTCTTGTCACGCACCATGATCTAGGCCGAGCGGTGACAAAAGCAACTCATCCAACCGTTCTCTCACCGCAGTATCAGCGAAAATAATCTAGGCAAGTATCTTTTGCAGGATTTGCCAGCAGGCAATCACCTAGATCAATTCTGTTGCTTTATTTCTGTTACGAAAATGGAACACAGAATTCCAAACACTTGCGGGTCGGCAGGATTGAACTGTCAAGAGCAGTGTATTCGACTAGGAATAGTTCATTGCAGCACCTTGGAGCAGAACCTGCACTATCTGCTGATCAAGCCCGAAGGGGGCGCTTTCGCCCAAGCATCAACACTGCCCCGACCACTTGGCCGAGTATCTCTGCATCGTGATGCTGCAGGACTTGGGGCGGCACCGGAGACAATGGATGTGGTGTCAGGATGATCGCCTCACGGCTTGCCGTACACCAGCAGCAGACGTGCTTTCCCCTCATTTCCAGAAAATAGATCGGCCTTTCGTATTCTGACGTCCACCCGCCTGCCGAGATCCGGTTGCGTGATTCATCGATTTGCACAACGGTTGCTGGGGGCAACAACGGGTTCATGGTCCAGTCGTCGGTTCCGATGTAGCCATATGAGGAGTTTGGGTTGGCAAACTGCTCAAGGTGTTCAATGGAGAGAGCCTCTCTTACGCGCCCAGCAATTTGCCCGAGGTAAGAGGTTTTACGCGAATCGAAGGCGTGCTCTGTACCAACGGATGCATCCACCCCACGTACGGAACGGCCAGATTGCGAAACGAGCGAAGAGCCTGATTCAGGCTCTGAAATCGGATTGCTTGTCCCAATCCCATACCACCGAAGCAGTTGCTCGAGATTTTGGTGGTAGATGCTGGCTAGCGAATACAGGCGATAGATGCTAGGCGTCGTGCGGCCGGTTTCGAATTGGCACAAACGACTAATGGGCACTTGGTATTTGTGGTTGCGATATTTTCGGGCGAGTGCGGCGCTGGCCGCCTCCACATCGCGGGTGGTTAGGCCTTTCCTGTGGCGCAGCCTACGAAGAGCCGAACCGGCGTTGCTCAGAACTGGATCTTCCAGCGTGATTGGAGATGTTTGCACGCCGCACCTTCCTGCTGACTGCCAAGCTTTGCCCGATGGCTGATTTGGCGATACGCTCCCGAACCGATGTATGCAAGGAAAACATGAACGGCTCGCGGAAACACAACCCGAACCCCATTTATCGACACTTAGGAGAGCCGCCGTCGAGGTCTAGCGAGGCCAATGTGTTCTATGGGTCACGAACTCGCTCGTGTTGGAACGGCAGCTCACCCAAATGTCCCCCAAAGGAGCCTCGCATTAGTCTTCTGCAGGGCCCGTCGCGACCGGCAGAACCTTCAGAATGTCTTGTGCGCCTTGGTCCCCGAGCCTTGCATGGTGACGGAGGAATTCGAGGACCTGATCCGCGGCTAGTCTTTTAACCACAGGTGGCTCGTATTCGTTAAGACTTTTCAGTTGTACCGACTGCATTGTAAGCACCCCCAGCACCACAAGATGGTGATGGAATCACTTTCACACGAACGTTCGTCGGGCTGTTTACTACTTCGATTTTGTTACGAAAACAGAACAAACTGTTATTGGTGGATGCACCTTCGTTACAGTCGATGTGACCGTAGTCACGACGACGGAACCCCGACTGCTCGGAGAAGATGTTCACTAAGACCGCTTATATGAACCAGCGGGGATGTTTAGGACTGTACGGATATGACACCGGAAATGGCATTTGAGTGCTTGCTGGTTTCGCACGATGCTGGGTTGCGCTACACGATGAGCGAAGTTCTTTACAACTTCGCGATGGCTGTCGATAGCTGCCTTAGCTCGTCGAAGGCCTGTGAAATCGTAGCTGAGCGAAACCATGATCTCGTGGCGATCGATTGGGATGGGGATGCTTCATTACCCCTGCTGCACGCAATTTGGAATTCGCCGAATAGACGAAAACCCACAATTCTAGCGATTTGGGGTGGTGCCCGGGCGATACCTGGCGCGCATTTCGTTCTTCGCAAACCGGTAACAATTGGCTCAGCGACGGAGTCGCTAAAACCCGCTTATTCGCGAATGTTGCTGGATTATCGCCTGAAGGCGCGATACGCGGTTATGACCCCGTTAACCGCCAAGGACAGCATCGGCAGAAACGTCAGTGTTACGGTCACGGACATCGGTGAAGGTGGGATCGGTATCAGTAGTAAAACCAAACTCGCGGTAGGAGAAGAGTTGTCGTTTAGTTTGCGACTGCCGAAAACTCCATCTTCTATTTACGTTCAAGCACGGATTATTTGGATCAGAGAATACGGAACGGCCGGATGCGACTTCCTCAGCATACCGCCAGTCGATCGGGAAATCTTGCGCGAATGGCTAAAAGCCAAAACTCAGGTTAAGAAGCCTTTGATTTCAGTTTGATGTAAAGGTTGTGCGGAAAGAGAAGAATGAAAGATCAATTTGAAATGCTTAAGATCGTAGTCGCCGATGACTCGCCGGTCTACCGGAAACTGGTTGAAGGTGCGCTTTCCGGCAAACAATACACAGTATTTTTTGCGAGAAACGGTCGCGAGGCCGTCGACCTCATCTCCCAGTATCAGCCGGCCATAGTCATTACCGACTGGGAAATGCCCGATGTCACGGGGCTCGAATTGTGTGGCCAAATACGCCGCGATAGTGAGGCTTACATATACATCGTCCTGCTCACCAGCAACACAAAAAAGGATCAGATTATTCAAGGTCTCGAAGCCGGAGCCGATGACTACTTGACTAAACCGTTTCACGCTGGTGAGTTGTTGGCCCGGATTGCCGTCGGTCGCCGCGTGGCTGAGCTGCACCGCGAACTGCAAGCCAAGAACCACGTTCTTGAAGAACTGGCCTTGACGGATCCCCTGACGGGCCTGTCTAACCGCCGTGCCGTGGAACATTGGGCCGCGCGAGAGCTGAGTGGAGCAGTCCGGCATGGTTTTCCGTTCTGGGTAGTGATGGCTGATCTGGATCGTTTCAAGGCTGTCAATGACACCTACGGACATGACGCTGGCGACCAAGTGCTAAAGGAATTCGCCGCGATGTTGAATGCAAACACACGGGCTTCAAACATCTGTGGTCGAATCGGGGGTGAGGAGTTTGTACTGGCACTAGCGCACGTAGATCGGGCGGGCGTTCAGATAGCAATCGAGCGGATCCGTCTTCAGCTGGAAATTCGAGCATTCACATTCGGCCGTGCAACCTTGAAGGTGACGGCGAGTTTTGGAGTTGCCGGCCTTCAGGGAAACCCAGCCCCCGAATTTGATCAGATGCTTCGGAAGGCCGATGCTGCCCTGTACGAAGCTAAGCGTCAGGGTCGCAATCGGATAGAGTTCGCTGACATTTTGGAAGAATCCTTCAAATCGCTTTGATTCAAAGGACAGTGAGGGTGCTCGGTCGGAGGCTGAACTAGGCGGTGCGGGTGCGGGGTTGAACCCGCGTCATCGAAGAGATTCTCGCGAGGGGACGGGGGAGAGTCATGAAAGCCGCTACAGGGAAAGCAACCTATTCTGCTTCACCAACAGACCAGGAATTGCTGAGGGCATTTCTTGAATACATCCCTGACTGTATTTATTTCAAAGATCGGGACAGCCGCTTTGTCCGGATTAGCCGAGCACTCGCTGACCGTTTCCAACTGAAAGATCCTGATGAGGCGATAGGCAAAATGGATTCGGATATGTTCAGTTTGGAACACGCACAACAGGCTCTCGCCGACGAGCAAGAGATCATCCGAACAGGCAAGCCAATAATTGCTGTCGAAGAAAGAGAGACATGGATGGATGGCCGCGAAACTTGGGTATCCACAACGAAGGTCCCTTTGCGTAACGCACAAGGCGACATCATCGGGACCATGGGGATCTCACGCGATGTAACCGCGCATCGCGCGGCCCAGGAGGAACTTCAGCAGTATAAGGTTCATCTAGAAGAGCTCGTTGAGGCGCGAACTTCAGAACTTGTTCGCGCTAAAGAGCAGCTGGAACAGTCAAACAAAGATCTCGAGAAGTTTGCTTATGTCGCCTCGCATGATCTCCAAGAACCCCTTCGCATGGTGGCCAGCTACACGCAACTCATAGCACGACGATACAAAGGAAGACTGGATGCCGAAGCTGGTGAATTCATCGGCTATGCGGTTGATGGTGCCAACCGAATGCAGCAGCTCATCCAAGACCTTCTTGCCTATTCTCGTCTCTCAAGGAAGGGCCCCTGTTTTGAAGAGTGCGACAGCAAAGCCGCCTGTGAAAACGCAGTTGGGAATTTGCAGCAAGCAATTGCTGAGTCCGGCGCAACTGTTGTGATTGGCGCACTTCCGCGTGTGATGGCCGATACGACGCAACTGACTCAGTTGTTTCAAAACCTAATTGGTAACGCCATCAAGTACAGGAGTGAACGCGCGCCGAATATACAAATTTCCTCGGCATGGAAAGGTGATCATTGGGTCTTTTCTGTTGCCGACAACGGGATAGGAATTGAGTCGAAGTACTTTGACCGTATTTTCGAGATGTTCCAGCGACTCCACGCACGGGCTCGGTATTCGGGAACAGGGATTGGCTTAGCCATTTGCCGAACCATTGCTGAACGCCATGGCGGCCGGATTTGGGTGGAATCGCAACCCGGCGAGGGTTCGACGTTTTTCTTCACGATTCCACAACTGAGGAGATCGCAATGAGTTCCAAACCGATCGAGATACTTCTGGTGGAGGACAATCCAGGAGATGCCCGCCTCACCATCGAGGCATTTAAAGAAGGTAGAGTCACGAACAGCCTCACTGTCATCAACGATGGCGCTGATGCGCTAGCCTATCTGCGGCGAGAGGGGAAATACTCTGCTGCGAAGCAGCCTGATCTTGTTTTGCTTGACTTGAATCTTCCCAGGATGGATGGCCGCGAAGTTTTGGCAGAGGTAAAGTCGGACGAAAGACTCAGGGATATTCCCGTCATTGTCCTCACCACCTCGTCAGCTCCCGAAGATGTCAAGAGGGCCTACGGAAATCACGCCAACTGCTACATCACCAAGCCAGTTGATCTTGATCAATTTCTGCGGGTTGTTCAATCAATCGAGAGCTTCTGGTTGTCGTTGGTCAAACTGCCGGCCCAAGGATGAGAACAATGCCTGATTCACTTGTGAACCTCTTACTGGTTGAGGACAATCCTGGCGACGCCCGTCTATTCCAAGAACTCGCAAGGGCGAGTGAATTCCCATTCGAAATCGTGCATTGTGAAACTCTGTCTGCTGCCCGGGAGTTACTTGTCGACCGCAAATCGGAGCTTATCCTGTTGGACCTTGGCCTGCCTGACGCCACGGGCTTAGAGGCCGTTTGCAAGATCCGCGAAGCTGCACCTGATACACCCGTAATTGTTTTGACTGGCTTCGATGACGAAACCCTTGCCATTGAGGCACTGAAGCAGGGAGCGCAGGACTATTTGGTTAAAGGAAACATTGGCAGCAACTCTCTCCGTCGGGCCTTGCGCTACGCGATGGAGCGCCAGCGGGTACAGTTGGAACTGAGCAATCTTTCGCTGATCGACGATTTGACGGGTCTCTACAATCGCAAGGGGTTCCTTGCTTTAGGAGAACACCGAATGAAGGTAGCACGGCGAACTGGAGAATCGTTCCTGGTTGCCTTTATTGATCTCGATGGCCTGAAGCAAATTAACGATACGTTAGGTCATTCGGAAGGTAATCATGCACTCGTGGATACTGCGAATGTGCTGAAGGACTCATTTCGCCAGTCGGATATCATTGCGCGGCTTGGTGGGGACGAGTTTGGCGTGTTCGTGGCGGATGCCGATAAAAACAACATCCACATCGTCAAGCAAAGGGTGCAACAGAAAATCAACCGGTGCAACGCTGAGCCAGGACGACAATATTTCCTGTCTTTCAGCATCGGAATCGCTTCCGGCGAGACCGCTGGTTATGCAGACCTCGAAACGCTGCTGGGTGTTGCTGATGCGCTAATGTACGAGCAGAAACGAAGCAAGCGGCGAGCTGCTGCTGCAGTTGCGATCACGACAACGTAGGGTGGTTGTTACGAAAACGGAACAGCACGAAAGCTCACGCTCCCTGTGTAACTTGGCCTAACTGCTCTTCACCTTACAAAATTTAACTTTCCAATGATTTTCCGCTTGTTCCAGCAGATGTTTTCCGGCCGAAATCAGGGCCAGTCCTTGCTTCGCAGCCGTCAGATAGAAGGGCGTGAATGGTGGCTGGTTGGCTTCGCGGTCACGGTTACGATCGCGCTGACCGCCGGCATCCTCTTTCTCACCGTCTATGGCGGTCACGAGGAGGACATCTCTTCCTACTGGGCCGATCCCAAGGAATGGGTCGGCGGTCTAGCGGCTTTCGTTGGTCTGTTCGATATCTACACGATTTATCAGCACCTCCAATTGCAACGGGTTCGGCGGCGACTCGCCGAGCGTGACCGGCTTTTCCAGCTCATAACCGAGAATGCTGCGGACATGATCGCCGTCGTCGACAGCTCGGGGAACCGGCTCTACAACAGTCCGGCTTATGGCCGAGTTCTCGGATATTCGACAGAGGAATTGAATAGTGGCTCGTCGTTTGATCAGATCCACCCATCGGACCGGGAGCGGGTTTTGCAAGCAGCAGACAAGGCACTCGCGACGGGAAAGGGGCAGCGGCTGGACTATCGGATGCGGCACCGAGATGGGTCGTGGCGAATTCTCGAATCGACTGCAAGTCCGATCCGTAACGCGAAACAAGAGATCGAGGGGCTGGTGATTGTTAATCGCGATATCACCGAGCGTAAGCATGCCGAACAGTTGCTGGAACACAGCGCATTCTACGATGGTTTAACCGACCTTCCCAACCGCACACTTTTCACGGATCGCTTGCAGCACGCTCTGATGCGCGCTCGACGCTATTCAGATTTCAAATTTGCTGTCTTGTTCGTGGACATTGATGAATTCAAGGTGCTTAACGACAGTCTTGGACACTCGGCTGGAGACGAGCTGCTCATACAAGTCGCAAAACGGCTGACGGCGAATTTCCGCGATACCGATACTCTCGCTCGTTCGTTGGAGGTTGGATCACAGCCAAGCCAGGATGGACTTGCCCGACTCGGTGGTGATGAGTTCACGGTCTTGCTGGAGGATGTTTCCAGTCCGAGCGATGCCATTAGAGTGGCTGAACGAATTCAAGCGAGACTTGCGGCTCCCTTCAAAGTAAAAGGACAGGAAATTGTTATTACCGCAAGCGTGGGCATCGTGCTCAGCAGTCGCTCTTACTCCGGCGCAGAAGATCTCCTCCGTGACTCTGAGATCGCCATGTATCGTGCCAAGCGGGAAGGCAGAGCACGGTGTCAGGTCTTCGATCCCGCGATGCACAGCAGCGCGCTTCAGCGGCTGAAGCTTGAGACTGAACTTCGCAGGGGTCTGGAGAATGGCGAACTTCTGGTTTACTACCAGCCAATCGTCTCGTTGAGGGACGGGCGGATCTCAGGTTTTGAAGCTCTGAGTCGCTGGCGTCGGCCTGAAGGGTTAGTTTCACCCGCCGAATTCATTCCCATTGCCAATGAAACAGGTCTAATTTTGCCGATGAATCGCGCGCTGCTTCGCGAAGCCTGCCTGCAATTAAAGGCTTGGCAAAGGCAGTTCAGATTTGATCCGCCTCTGAGTATGAGCCTCAACCTTGCTCCAAGACAATTCGCGCAGCCAGAACTAGCGGACGAGGTGGGGGCGATTGTGGACGAGACAGGAATTTCGCCAGGTTCGCTCAATTTCGAAATCATGGAGACGGTTGCAATGGGTGACACCGATCGTGCTCTCACGGTTTTGAACGAACTGAAAGGGCTGGGTGTTCGTCTCAGTATCGACGACTTCGGGACAGGATATTCTTCGCTGAGTCGGCTGCCACGTTTGCCCCTCGATGCACTGAAGATCGATCGCAGTTTTATTTCTGGCATGACTTGCGACCGTGAGAATCGTGAGATTGTGCGGACGATCATTACATTGGCGCATGGCGTGGGCCTGAAGGTAGTCGCCGAAGGCACTGAAACTGAAGACCAGATCATGCAACTCAAGCGGCTCGGATGTGAAATGGCACAGGGGTACTTCTATTCACCGCCCGTTGACTCAAGCGCCGCCTTTAAGCTCTTGGTGCACACTGATCAGCAGTTGCCCAGAGTTGCTCACGCGAAGGATGAAATTAGCACGCCCGCGGTAGCACCTCAGTGTGAGATTTGACTTTGGCCGCCCGAACCAACGTGAAATCGCAGTTGTGAATCGAGCCAGGTGTCCAGATTCACTTGATGTTGCGGGTTGCCGCATTTGAAACTAAATCCCGTCTTTCCGTGTCTGTCGTCCCAAACGACGGTCGCGATGGTCCGGATTGCCAATTCCATGTTGTTCAAGAAAACAATCATTTGGAGCTCCTCGCCCGGGTTGAACGACGAAGGGGTCTTGAGAGCGATACCACTACTACTTATGTTTATGCTGGTGCACTTGAAGTCGGTTCCGGAATTCGGCTGTATCAGAAGGACGGGAACCTCGATGGTGCATCTAAAGTAGCGCCTTCGTTCGCGAATCATACGATTGTACGCCGCATAGAGTGCCCGCCTGATCTGCTTGGCGTCCAAAGGCCGCTCCAGGAGAAGGTCTGCACCATTCTCCAGGATCCTGTGTCCCTGCGCCGCGTCGGTAGCAACCGCAAAGACAACGGCATTCTCATTTGAACGGCTCTGCCGCACAGCAGCAAGGACAGTCATTGCATCCGGGACGACATCAAAGTCAAGCAAGACCCCTTCGAACTTTACCCCAGTCAGTTCGTCCGGGATTCCAGAACCTCCTGCGCTCAACTGGGCCTCGATGCCCACCTCGCTGGCGATTTGCGAGAAGTTTTCAGTCAGCCAAGGATCAGATGTCACCAACAGTGTTCGCAGAGCATTGTTCACAAGCCGAACCCTTCAACGTTCACGATCTGGCAGCGGACGTTTCGTGCAGCCATTGCTGGCACTGTAACCCAAATTCATCCTTGTGTGATGCAATTTATGTTGTGTTCCGTTTTCGTAACAAAACCAAAGTGGTAAACAGCCATCCTCGCGAGGGATGTAACAGTGTTCGGAATGAAAGTGAGTACTGCGGATAAAGGCGCGGGACGCTATTTTGGAAACAATCAAAAGCAGGTCGCCAGTAACACTGGTCAGATGTTCTCAACGAGAGGTGCGCACGACCATCGGTATTTCGGAAGTCAGGAAGAATCAATGAACGAAGGGGCGTTTCGATGGTGATAAAAAGCTCATATGAAACAAGGGAGTGTCGGAGCCTGGTTGTACTGATGCTCACGCTGATCGCATCCGGGTTCGTGGCTCCCTTGGCCGTTACGCAGGCTACCAAGACACGGCAGAGCCCGGACCAGCAACACACAGTTAGCCCCTTGGGTAATGGTCGTCAATCCTCAGGGTGTGGCTCGGATGAACAGTTGCTGTTCAACCTAGCCGGCACATGCAGCGGCGACAACAGTTTTGTCTTCAGCTATGCGAAAAAGATTATCGGTGGCGGGCCGCTGGTGAATGCATATCTCCCATTTTCATCCACACCAACCGCGGTGCCGACGTTGCAGATCTCAACCAGCACGCCTTTCTTTTTTCAGCCCGGTTTCAGGCCTGCGCTCAATGGCGGTGAGGCCTTGTACACGGGGATTGGCTGGTCCAGTACATTCACCGACAACGCACCACCCTATGGAAGCGCGACGCAAGGCATGGATGTGCCCCTTAACATTTACAAAGGATACTCTCCATCGACGCCCGGACCATCCGCCTATATTCTCGGTGCAAACATTTTG
>Ga0075425_100005278_pt1 | contig 13422 bp, 15 predicted proteins | sample SoiMethybrSBSTD4_FD_75300 | JGI IMG/M metagenome (GOLD analysis project Ga0075425, IMG submission 75300) | Bulk soil microbial communities from a Populus tree surrounding site in Tennessee, USA - Soil MetaG P. TD hybrid SBSTD4 | ecosystem: Environmental > Terrestrial > Soil > Tree plantation...
ATCCTGCGCGGCTCGATCGACAGCTTTGGCATCTTTCCGATCGCCTTCAATCAGCAGGGACGCGCGACGCAGTATCAGATCTCGATCACCGCGAAGATCGAGCTGCTCGATCACCGCAACGAAGACAAAGTGCTGTGGAAGAACGATCAGTACCGCTTCACGGAGAACTATCAGATCGACATCAACAGCACGGACGCCTTCGATCAGGAGACGCGCGCCATCACCGAGATCGCGCAGCGGTTCGCGGAGTCGCTTGTGACGAACCTTCTCGAAGGCTTCTGAGGATTGGACAGGCGAGGCGCCTGTCCTCCACTGGATAAGCAAGCGCGACGTTTGCATTTCTTCGCGCCCTGTCCGGCGGGCTGCTGTACAGTACTTGCCGTCACGCACAGACAGGAGGCCCACATGTTTCGCGTGCGCTTTGCTTTTTTGCTCGTTGCACTCGTCGTGGCTTCATCCGCGGTGTACGCCACTGAAGAAATCGCGGTGAGCGCGCCACGCGCGTCGGCACCGCGATCGATCGACGTCATCGTGACCGACAACCGGGGGAATCACATCGCGGGGCTTACGCAGTCCGATTTCCAGATTCTCGAGGACGGGAAGCCGTGCGACATCGCCAAGTTCGCGGCGCTTTCGCGCGGACCGGACGGCAGCGACGCCCAACCGCCACGCAACATCCTCCTCATCTTTGACGAGACCTCGATCTCGCTCAACGCGCGGCAGGCCACCGCCGCTTCGCTGCGGTCATTCGTCGACCAACGCGTGCGGCCGATCGATCGCGTCATGGTGATGACGATCGCCGGCGTCGGCGGCGTGTTTCCGGTCACGAACTGGACGTCGAACAAGCAAGACATTCTGCTGGCGCTCGGCAAGGCGGAGCAGTCGACGGTCGGCAACAAAGGCTACGAGCGGCGCGAGACGGAGCGCAACATCGAGCAGACGATCACCTTCGCGCAGCAGACCGAGGCGGCCAACAACGGGCAACCTGTGCCGATCACGTTCGACACGATCATGAATCACGGCCGGCAGTACGCGAGCCTGATGCAGCAGGAAGCGCGCGCCGCCGCGGGCGCGGTGTACGAGGCGCTTTCGTATCTCGGCAGCGGACCGGGAAAAAAAGTTGTCGTGATCGCAGGCGGCGGTCTGTCGACGCGGCCCGGCGCCGATCTCTTCCAGTACATCGAGTCACTTCGCGCTCAAGCGGTGATGGGCAACCTCGGCAAGTCGCTCGCTCACGGCGCGCAGCAGTCGAATCCATTGTCGGAAACGTCGCGGTTCGAGATCACCGACACGGTGCGCGACATCGCGCGCAATGCGCACAACCGCGGCATCATCGTCTACGCGATCGATCCCGACACGAGCGGGACGAGCATGACGGAGGTCGAGCGGACGTCGACGCGCGACACGGGCGAAGAGTTCGTCGGCGTTGCCGATCGTCTCAGCGGATATCAGATGCTCTCCAGCGCCACCGGCGGCCTCACGCTCACCGGACGCGGCGACACGCCGCTCACGCAGATCTCCAGTGATCTCGACAACCACTACATCCTCGGCTACACGCAATCGCTCAACGAGAAAGGGCAGTTGCCGAAGACCGACGTGAAGGTGCTGAAGCCCGGCTACGGTGTTCGCTTCGCGTTCACAGGCGGACCGGAGACGAAAGACTCGGAGATTCAGGACGCCGTCATCGCCAACCATGCCGCTGGCGCGGTCTGGTCGAATGATTTGCAGATCTCGCTCTTGAAGGAAGCGCCGCAGCCCGACGCCGAAGGACGCCGCGTGAAACTGCGCGTGCTGATCCCGGTGAAATCGCTGCAGCTCGAGAAGACCGGCAACGAAGTCACCGGTGGATTCTTCGTCTACATCTCAACCGGCGACGGCGCGGGACACACGTCCGCGGTGAATCGCCAGGCACACGACATCCGTTGGCCTGCAGACAAACTGCCGGAGATGGAAGACAAGACGATCGGATTCAACGTCGACGTGGTGATGAAGCCGGGACGGAATCAGATCTCAGTCGGTGTGCTCGATCAGCGATCGAAGCACATGGGATTCGCGAAGACGAATATTTAACAACCGGGTGGGCGGACGCCCTCGTCCGCCCACCCGTCGTCGTTCGTCTATTTCGCGGCGCGCTTGGCAGCCTTCGCCAAACGCGACTTGTACCGGCTCGCGGTGTTCTTCTTGATCACGCCCGCTTTCGCTGCCTTGTCGACAGCGGAGAAACCGGCGGAGAGCACCGTCGCGTCCTCGACGTTGCCTCGAGTTTTCTTCAGAGCGCTGCGCAGTCGCGACTTCGCTGCGCGATTGCGCTCGTTGCGCTTTTCGGCCTGCCGTCTCTGCTTTTCGGCCGAGCGAGTGTTTGCCATTTGAATCCTTCTCCTTCTAAAAGCTGCGCATTCTAGCGCGTTTCGACGCCGAGTCTCTTCAGCTCGTCCCGCGCCTTCGCCGCCTCGGGTGACTTGGGATGTTCGTGAACCACATACTGTAGCTGCACGATTCCCTGCGCCTTTTCGCCGAGGGCGATGTAGGCGTAGCCCTTCTTCAGGAGCGCGCTCGGCACTTTGTCGGATTGCGCGTAGTCGTTGACGACCATGTCGAACTGCGCGATCGAGTCGCGATACTTCTTCTGCGAGTACAAACTCTCGCCGATCCAGTACGCGGCGTTGTCGGCGAGATCCGATTTCGGGAACTTCGCCACGAAGTCGCGGAAGCCGGCGATGGCGAGATCGTAGTTGCCGCGCTGATAGTCGCGATACGCGGTCTGGTAGAGCGTCGTCGGATTCTCCGTCGTTTCAGGAGCGACGGTGACTTCGCTCGAGGACGCGACCGGTGCCGGCGCCGTGCCGGTTGGAGTTGCCGGCGTCGTCGCCGTTGCCGGCGGATGCGCGAGCTGTGCGCGCAGCTCGTCGACGTCGTGCTGCGCCTGAGTGAGTTGCTGCACGAGACGGTCGACGCGATAGTTCGTCTGCTCGATCGAGCCCTGCGTGTTGTTCAGGCGGTCTTCGATCGAGTCGACTTTCGTCACCAGCGTCGCGTTCGACTTCAGCAGCGTCTGCGTCTGCTCGGCGATCTTGGCGTTGACGTTCTGCACTTCTTCTTTGCTGGATGCCGTTCGTTTCAGCGCCGCGACCTGATCCTGAAGATCGGAGATCTGGCTTTGCAATTTCTGGATGTCCGAACTGCTCACGCACGCCGTCGCGAGGAGCGCGACGGCGGCGAGCGTGACGTTGTTGGCGATGGAGCGCATGCCTTACTTTCCGACCAGCACGAGATGGGCGCGGCGATTCTTCTGCCACGCGGATTCATCGTGACCCGGATCGAACGGACGCTCTTCGCCGTAGCTCACGGTGCGGATGCGCGCGCCGTCGACGCCGAGGGTCTGCAGATACTCCTTCACGACGTTGGCGCGTTTGTCGCCGAGCGCCAGGTTGTACTGCTCGGTGCCGCGCTCGTCGCAGTGACCTTCGATGAGAAGGTTGTATGCGGCGCCGTCTTTTCCTTTGAGCCAAGTCGCGGAAGCGCTCAAAGCGGACTGCGCGTCGGCGGAGAGCGTCGACTCGTCGTAGCCGAAAAACGCGTCGCGAATGTAGCCGCGCTCCTGCGCGACGCGATTCGCATCTTCGAGATTTCTCGGGAACTCTTCCTCGGTGACCGTCGGCTGCGTGTCCGTCTTCACGAAGTCGGTCGGCGCCGGAACCTGCGTCGGCGCAGGGGCGACCGCAGGCGCCGGAGCCTCGACGACCGGTGGCTGCGGCTGCGGTGCAACAGTCTTCGTCGCGTGCTTGCACGCCGGAACGAGCGCGAGCGCAAGCACGGCAAGAGTGCTGGCGAATACTTTCCACTTCTTACTCATGGTCATTCATCCTCATTTCGATCATACCAATCACTCCAGTTTTTTCGACCAATCCGGCTCCTTGTTCTCACCGTTGAATGTGAGCTGCTGCAGATCCGTTCCGTCGGCGCGCATCCGATAGATCTCCCATCGCCCGCTGCGATTGGATTGAAACGCGATCCAATGTCCGTCCGGCGACCACGTCGGCTGCTCGTTCGATCCTTCGCCGGCGAGGATGCGGCTCTCACCGGTGACTGCGTTGGCGACGCGAATCTGAAAACGTCCGCTCACGCGCGACGTGTATGCGATCTCTTCGCCGGTCGGCGACCACGTGGCGTCGTCGTTCCATTCGCCTTCGAACGACAGACGGCGCACGTTCGTCCCTTCCGCATCCATGATGTAGATCTGCGGCGATCCGCTGCGGCCCGACGTGAACGAGATCTGCCGTCCGTTCGGGCTCCAGTCCGGCGTCGACTCGATCGTCGGCGACGTCGTGAGCCGGCGCAGATTCGATCCGTCGTCTTTGATGACGTAGATGTCGGGATTGCCGTTGACCGATCCGACGAAGGCGATGTCGTTGCTCACCGGCGAGAACGTCGCGGACGTGTTGAGGGCGAGTCCGGTGTGAATGCGAATGCGTCCGCCGCCGCGACGATTGATGATGTACATGTCGCTCGTGCCGCGCGCGAACGACGTGTAGACCATGCGATCGTTGTCGGGCGACCAGCTCGGAAGAATCGTCAGCGCGTTGTGGTACGTGATGCGGCGCTGATTTCCGCCGTCCCAGTCCATGAGGAAGATCTCCCACGACCCTTCGCGATCGGACGCGAACGCGATCTGCGACAGGAACACGCCCGGCTTTCCGTTGATCGCGCGCACCATCGCGTCGGCGATCATGTGGGCGGTTTTCGTCAGCGCGATCTCCGGGCCGCGATATTGGCGCGCGTACAGCTCGGTGCCGGTCGTGTCGACCATGCGCGCGCCGACGACGTAGTCGTTTCCTTCCTTTCGCACGGTGAGATGCAGTGCGACCGTGGCGTTGATCCGCTTGAGCAGATCGCTCGTCACCGGAACGAGCGGCGGCAGCGGCGCGATGGCGAAGACGCCGGACGCCGCGACGTCGCGCGTGAGCGGCGCGAAGAACGCGGAGTTGATCTGCGCGGAGTCGAGGCCGGCGGCGAGGTCGGGGAATGGAATGGCGATGCGCGTGACGCTCGCGGCCTGGTTCGCGCCGATGGTGGTCGTGATCTCCGTCTGCGCGAACGCGCCGAGGGAAAGAGAGGCTATTAGTACGATTCGTATCACTTTCATTGGAAGATGATTTTCACGCCGAGGTACGTGCCGTTGAAGGCGAAGGGAAGCGGAGGAAGCGGCGAGGTCTCGAGGACCGCACGCAATGCGGAGCGATCGTAGAGAGGATTGCCGCTCGAGGTTACGATCGTGGCATCGTGAACGGTGCCGTCGCGATCGATGACGATACGAACCGCGACCGTCGTTCCGGGTTTGACTTCAGGACGCGACCAGTGATCTCCGATCAGTTTATTCACTTGCCGAACATAGAAGGGGAATGGGAAGTCGCCTTCGATGGCGGCGGCGCCCACGCCGCCGATGGCGACATTCGATGCGGCGGCGGTCGATGTGGCGCCGCCGCCCTCGGCGGCGCGAACCGGAGGAGGCGCCACCGGTGTCTCGCTCCCTTTTTTCGCCGACTTTCCGAACGGCGACAACGGCACCGTCTTCGGTTCGGGTTTCGCTGCGGGCTTGGGCTGTTCGATGACGGGCTGCGGCTCGCGGAGGGTCGTCGTAACACGTCGGGCCGCCGGGGGCGGCGGCGCCACATTTGTGAGCGGCTCCAGGTTGATCGTCAACGTGTTGACCGTCTGCGGCGGCGCTTGATGCATCGCGGCGTAGACCACGATCGCGGCGCTGGCGGTGTGGAGAAAAACGGAGAGTGCTACGCCGGCTGCCGCGCCCGACTCGAGCGCACGGCGCTGTGCGAGCACTTCACCGACGCGATCTTCCATCGCTCTCCCTCGGCTGCGTGATGATGCCGAGCTGTTCGACTCCTGCGCGATTCATGACGTCGAGCACCGCCACCACGCGGCCGTACGGCACGCCTTTGTCGGCCTCGAGAAGCGCGCGCTTGATCCGCTTCGAGCGCAGCATCGGTCCGAGCGTGGCGTCGAGATTCGTCGATCCCGCCGGCGAGCCGTCGACGTACACCGCGCCGTTCGCCGCGATCGTGACCTTCGACGGCTGATTCGAGGCCAGCTCGAGACTTTTTCCTTCGGCAGTCGGCAGCTTCACGCTCAGGCCCTGCGTCAGCATCGGCGCGGTGATCATGAAGATGATCAGGAGGACGAGCATCACGTCGACGAGGGGCGTGACGTTGATCTCCGCCATGTCGCCGAGGTCGTCCGATTCGTGCGCGATGCGAAAGGCCATTAGTAAGTTAGACGCAGTTAAGTGAAATTGCGTTCCGTCAGGTTCAAGAACTCCAGCGTGAAGTCTTCCATCTCGCCGCGCGCGCCGCGCAGGCGCTGTACGAATGCGTTGTATGCAAGAAGCGCGGGAATCGCGGCGAAGAGGCCTGCCGCAGTATTGATCAGCGCTTCGCTGATGCCGGGCGCCACCGCGGTGATCGACGTCGAGCCGGTCGCGCCGATGCTCGCGAACGACGACATGATGCCCCATACCGTTCCGAAGAGACCGATGAACGGCGTCGCCGCCGCAGTCGTGGCGAGAAACGGAACGTAGCGGCTGAGACGCGAGAGCTCGATGCGCGACGCGCGGATCAGCGAGCGCTCGACGCTGTCGAGCGAGCGGACCTTCGCGCCGTCGCGCGCGACCTGCGCGTCGATCTCCGCGTAGCCGGCGCGAAAGAGTCCGACGAGCGCGGAGTGCTGCAGCGGACCGCTCGCCGTCTGCACGTCGGCGAGGCGCTTCGCTTTACGGAAGATGGTGACGAATCGCCGCGACGACTTTTCCGAACGATTGAACCGCCGCCACACGACGAAGATCGTGCCCCAGGAGAGCACGGAGAAGAGAAGAAGGACGCCGAGGACGCTCTTGCCCACCCACCCCGTATGAAAAAACGCCGTCCAGAGCTGCACCACTCATAAGGTAGCACACGCTTTATGCGGTCAAACGCATCTCCTGATGGTGCGCAGCGAAGTTCTGAAAAACGACGCGGCCGGTCACGAGCGCGTTCGCTTCGAGATAGAAGCGAACGTCTTCCGCGCTCAACGAGTGGATCGTGCGATCGCCCGCGCGTCCGGCCGCGCTTAGATAGCCGCTGTCGTCGCCGCGAATGAGCAGGACGTCTGCGTTGAACTCGCCCGGCAGCGCGGCGAGAAGATCGAGATACTCCTGCGGCGAGAACGTGCGATCGAGGATGACGCGCTCGATGTCGAGATCGATGTCGGAGACGGCGTGCTGCAGCGTGTAGCGCAGCACGGTCATCGACTCGATCGTCACGAGTCGGGTCATGCCGTTCGTGAGGCGCTCCCAGTCGCGATCGGGAGTGGAGCGTCCACGGGCGAGAAGGGTGATGCGTCGCGTGTCGTTGTACATGGCCGTCCTTACCGCGCGAAGCGGATGAATGTCGTGGCGAAGGCGACGGCGAACGCAGGGATCGTGCACGTGAGGATCACGCGCCACGAGTTGCGGCCACCGCGGAGGTCAGAAATGGTTTCGTTGAGGAAGCGGGACATGGTCATTCTCCTTTGGGGTTGGTATTCGAAAGTGGGATCGTGCGCGCGCCGAACTCGTCGAGCGGGAAGAGGTCGAGCTGCACGTGATTTCCGTTGAAGTCGGCTTGCGTTGCTTTCTTGCTGGCGATGAGCTCGATCGAGCCCGATTTCGGGATGACGTAGCGAGACCCGTCGTAACGGAACTCCGTTCCCGGCGTGCCCGTGAATTTGTACGAAACCGTCTTGATGTTGCACACCGGCTTCGGCGGTGCCGGCGTGAGAACGGGCGGCATCGTGAGCTGGGCGGCGACTGCGGCGGCGGCTAGAATCGAGATCATTGCGGGTTCCTCTCGGCCGGCACATACTCCAATGGATGTACCATCCTTGGACGGACCAAAATTGCTATTGAAATCAATCACTTAGCTATTTGTGCCGTCTTTCCGTGCTGTTTAAAATTCGAACAGGTGTATGATCCGCGCTCAAATGGCAGATCCGCGCGGAAGAATCCTGATCGTCGATGACGATCCACAGATACTTGCCGGACTCGAGACGCTTCTTGGCGACGATTGGGAGGTGCGCACCGCCGCGAACGGGCGCGAAGGGATCACGGCATTCGCGGATTTCTCGCCGGACGTCGTCCTGCTCGACGTTCAGCTTCCCGACTCGTCAGGAATCGATCTGCTGCATCAGTTCAAGATGTACTCGGAGACGACGCCGGTGATCATGATGTCGGGCGGCGTCGGCAACCTCGATCGCGTGATCGAGTCGATGAAGCTCGGCGCGGAAACGTTTCTGCAGAAGCCGTTCGAGTACGACGTGCTCGTGCTCACCATCGAGCAAGCCGTGCGCATGGCGGCGAAAGAGCGCGAGATTCTCGCGCTGCGCCGCAGCGACAATCGCGAAGTCGAGCGCCTTCCCGGCATCTCGACCGCCATCACCCAACTCAACGACATCCTCGGCAACATCGCCCGTGCGCCGTCGCCCGTGCTGATCGAAGGAGAATCGGGAACGGGGAAGGGCGTGCTGGCGCGCCTGATTCACAATCGCTCGCCGCGCACGCGATCGACGTTCGTCGATCTGAACTGCGCCGGATTGTCGAAAGAGCTGCTCGAGTCGGAGCTCTTCGGACACGAGCGCGGCGCATTCACGAACGCGATGAATACGAAGCCGGGACTCTTCGAGATCGCCGGCGAAGGCTCGCTGTTTCTCGATGAGATCGGCGAGATGGAGCTCACGGTGCAAGCGCGCTTGCTGAAGGCGCTCGAAGAGAAGCGATTTCGCCGCGTCGGCGGCGTGCGCGATCTGAAAGCCGACTTTCGTTTGATCGCTGCGACGAACCGCGATCTGGCGTCGGAAGTGTCGAACGGCCGGTTTCGCAACGATCTCTACTATCGACTGAATGTGGTGAAGCTGCGCATGCCGCCGCTGCGCGAGCGGCTCGAGGATCTGCCGGTGCTCGTCTCGGAGATTCTGCGGCCGCTGGCGAAGGAGATGGGACGTCCGATTCCGAAGGTGAGCCCGCGCGCGATGAAGAAGCTGGAAGCGTATCCGTGGCCGGGAAACGTGCGCGAGCTGCGCAATGTGCTCGAGCGCGCGCTGCTGACGCTGCACGTGGACGAAATCCGCACGGACGATCTGACGATCGAGGCCGCGGGGACGAAGACCATCGCCGGTGCGAAAAGCGGCGCGCTTCCGACGGAAGAGTGGGAAATCCAGCCGCTCGACACGGTCGTCGAGCAATATGTTGCCGCCGCGGTGAAAGCGTCCGGAGGCAACATGCGCAAGGCGGCGAGGCAGCTTCAGATCAGCCCTTCCACGCTTTATGCGCGCTTGAAGGCCACAGAACGTTAAACTCATTAGTTCTATACATCCGCCAGTAGTGGTGTATACTGCACATCGCGGTGGCGGTTTCACGCGTCGCCGGCTGTTCAGGCGATGACGGTCCTTCAATCGCTACCCTTCATCGATGGAGTTGTGCTCGTCAGCCCCCAAGACTCCATCCTGTTCTGGAGCCGTTCGGCGGAGGCGCTATTCGGCTATTCATCCGATGAGATTCTCGGACACGATGTCCGCGAGCTCTTCGGCGAGTGGCCGGTGAAGTCGCCGATCGTCGAAGCGCGGCGCAAAGACAAATCATCGTTTCTCGCCGAGGTGACTTGCGAGGTGGCGGAAGTGGCGTCGGTGGTGACGGTGCGCGACATCTGGGGCGACGAGGTGCTGGAGACGATCGACGAGCTGGAACACGTCGGCGCGTACGAGCGCGATCTGACGAGTGGCGCGACGCGATGGTCGAGTGATCTCGACATCCACGACGAAGATCGCTCGCGGGTCATCGCGTTAGTCGAAGAGTCGATCCGGAGACGCGCGCCGCTGCCGGTGCGCTATCGCACGCTTCTCGCGACCGGCAGGCTCGTCGCCGACGACAATGGACGCGCGCTGCGCATCTACGGGAGTGTGCGCGAGGCGAGCGAAGACTTCGCGGAGAAAACGCATGAACTGAACAACGTCATGATGGGCATCGTCACGTTTATCGAGATCCTGAAGCGGCATCGCGAAGGCCCGGCGGTCGATCGCGCGCTTCAGGGGATCGAGAAGGCCGTGAAGCGCGGACGCGCAATCCTCGATCGCAAGTGAGCGCGACTGGTGACCCCGAGAGGACTCGAACCTCCGACCAAGAGTTTAGGAAACTCCTGCTCTATCCACCTGAGCTACGGGGTCACGCGGCCATCGTAAACGACGCCGTCCGGCGATTCACTCCAGTGATTGAAAAGAGTCACTAATTTTGGCGCCGCTTTCGCACTGTTATCTTGAGTGTGGACGAAACCCGGAATCGTCATCCTCGCTCTCTCTCTATTCAGCAATCTGCCGTCGGTCGCTCAAGAAGGGCTGCCGCCCGACGCGCCGCTCAACGGCACGATCATCACCGTCGATCTGTCGACGAATCACGCCTATCTCTTCGTCGACGGTGAGCTCGTCAAGAGGTCGCGCTGCGCGAGCGGAAGCGAGAAAGTGCTCGAGTTCGGCGACGACATGTGGCTGTTCCGTACGCCGCGCGGACATCTGCGCGTGCTCCATAAGATCGTCGATCCTGTCTGGCGCAAGCCCGACTGGGCGTACATCGAAGATGGACAGCCGATTCCGCCGCCGGATGCTCCGGAGCGCCTCGTCCACGGCCACCTCGGCAAGTACGCGCTCGATCTCGGCGAAGGGATTCTGATTCACGGCACCGACGACCGCAGCTCGATCGGCCGCCGCGTGTCGCACGGCTGCGTTCGATTGCCGGACGACATGATGGAAGCGGTCTACAAAGCGGCGACGGTCGGCACCGACGTTTTCATCTTCGAAAGCCAGCCGCGCGCGGACATGAGCGAGATCCACAGCGATCTCGACTATGGACGACCGGCGAATCGCGTCGCTATTTCCCCTTCATCTTCGCCCGCTCCTGATCGCGGCGGTCCTGCAGGAGGATCGATGCAATCAGGAACAGCGCAACAGCGGCAGCAATGAGATAGCCGAGCATGGCGATGCCCGGCATGCCGAAGATGCGGAACGTCGACGGCACACGCATCATCAGCGACGATCCGATGAGCAGCGCCGCGATGACGACGCCGACGGTGATGCGATTGGCGATCTTGTGCATGCCGGACAAGAACTCTTCCGCTTGCGTGAGCTTCATGCCGAACGTCAGGCGTCCCGCGGCGGTCAGGTCGATGATCTCGCGCGAGCGATGCGGCAGATCGAGCACGAGCTGATTGAGATCGAGCAGCGCCGGATAGAAGTTTCGCGGATTGAACTTCTGCTGCAGCTTCTGGGACATGAGCTGCTCGCCGTACTCGACGATGACGCGCTGCGCATCAAACTGCGGATCGAGGCGGCGGGTGATGGCGTCGAGATTCAGCAGCGTCTTCGCGAGCAGCGCCAGCTCGGCCGGCGGCTTGAGGGAGTTGTTGTTGGCGATGGCGATGACGTTGAAGATCACCTGTCCCGAGTTGATCTGCGCGGGATCGACTTGATGGACCGTGGCGACGAGCGACGAGATCTCGTGCACGAACTTCGTCGTGTCGAACTGCTCCATTTGCTCCGACATTCGAATGCACGCCGACGCCACTTCGGTGCCGCGATTCGATGACGTCGCGAGCAGCAGCTTGATGATCTCGTCCTGCATCTCGTGACTGATGCGGCCGACCATGCCGAAGTCGAGAAGGACGACTTGCGGACCTGCGCTGGTGTCGCGGATGAAGACGTTCCCCGGATGCGGATCGGAGTGCCAGAAGCCGTCGACGCAGATCTGCTTGAGGTAGGCGCGGGTCAGCACGCCCGCAAGCTCCGCGTAGTTGTGCTCGATGAGCATCAGCGGCGTCAGCTTCGACACTTTGTCGCCGCGCACGAGCTCCGTCGTCAGCACGCGCGACGAGCAGAAGTCGTGGATGACACTCGGGACGTAGAGCTGCGGAAACGACTGCAGGTTCGCGCGCAGTACTTCCGTGTTCTGCGCTTCCTGCAGGTAATTGAGCTCGGACATCAGTGAAACGCGCGCCTGCTCGATGGCCGCGATGAGATTCATCTTCCGCCCGACCTCGGTGTGCTGCTCGAGCGTCTCGGCGATGTCGTTGAAGACTTCGAGATCGCGGCGCACGTTCTCGCGCACGTTCGGGCGCTGCACTTTCACGACGACGTCGCGGCCGTCGCGCAGCACGGCGCGATGGACTTGTCCGAGGGATGCGGCGGCGATGGGAGTGGACTCGAAGGTGCGGAATGCTTTCGAGATGCGGACGCCGAGCTCCTCTTCGACGACGCGCTCGACGTCCGCGAACGAGAAGGGCTCGAGGTTGTCCTGCAGCGACTCGAGCGCGTCGATGTACTCCTGCGGCACGATGTCGGGCCGCGTCGAGAGCACCTGGCCGAACTTGATGTACGTCGGCCCCATCTTTTTCAGCGCGTCGGCGAAGGCCTGCGCGCGCTTCTGAACGTCCGGCTCGATCTCGGTCTCGGCCTCGTCCTGGAGCATCAATTCGGACGCGTCGAAGGAGAGGCGAAAGTCTTTTCGTCCGTAGCGCGTGAAGAGAACGAGAAGATCCCGATAGGCGCCGATGTTTCGCGGTTTCAGCATTGCTGCGGCCGGTAGTGCAAATCGACTGCCTTACGCTTTCCGGCATGCTAGGATGCGTCGGTTTATCCGCAACTCAGCAGGAGCAAAAGACACATGGCACTCACGAGAACTCTATTCACCTCCGAATCGGTCACGGAGGGGCACCCGGACAAGATCGCGGACCAGATCTCGGACGCGATCCTCGACGCCGTCCTCGCGGAAGATCCGCTGGGCCGCGTGGCCTGCGAAACACTGGTCACGACCGGTCTGGCGATGATCTCCGGCGAGATCACGACCAAGACGTACGTCGACTTTCCGTCGATCGTCCGCAACACCATTCGCGAGATCGGCTACACGCGCGCCAAGTATGGATTCGACTCCGAAACATGCGCGGTCATCTCGTCCATCGATCCGCAGTCGCCCGATATCGCGCAGGGCGTCGACACCGGCGGTGCCGGCGATCAGGGACTGATGTTCGGCTTCGCCTGCCGCGAGACCGCAGAGCTGATGCCGCTGCCGATCACGCTCGCGCACAAGCTCGTGCGCCGGCTGTCGGAAGTGCGCAAGACGAACGATCTCGATTTCCTGCGGCCCGACGGCAAGTCGCAGGTGACGATCGAGTACGAGGGAAAGCGTCCCGTGCGCGCGAGCGCGATCGTCATCTCCACGCAGCATTCGCCGAACGTCAGCAATCGCGATCTGCGCGACGCGATCATCGAGAAAGTCATCAAGCCGGTCGTCCCGGCCGAGCTTCTCGACAAGGACACGGTCTACCACATCAATCCGACCGGCCGCTTCGTCGTGGGCGG
>Ga0075425_100005282_pt1 | contig 13417 bp, 13 predicted proteins | sample SoiMethybrSBSTD4_FD_75300 | JGI IMG/M metagenome (GOLD analysis project Ga0075425, IMG submission 75300) | Bulk soil microbial communities from a Populus tree surrounding site in Tennessee, USA - Soil MetaG P. TD hybrid SBSTD4 | ecosystem: Environmental > Terrestrial > Soil > Tree plantation...
GTGAACGGCCTGCATCAGCTCGCGCACGCGCTCCCTTACGGTGCCGACCTCGGCGTCCGGGACCTCCAGGACCAGCTCGTCGTGCACCTGCATGATCAGCTTCGCTTGCGAGCCCGATTCACCAAGCCAGTCATGTACGGCGATCATCGCCAGCTTGATGAGGTCCGCGGCGGTGCCCTGCATCGGCGCATTGATCGCGGCACGCTCCGCCGCCTGGCGGCGCACCGGCGCGCCGCTGCGTAGCTCCGGCAGCCACAGACGCCGGCCGAACACCGTCTCGACGTAGCCCAGCTCCCGGGCGCGGCGGCGTGTTTCATCCATGTAGCGCTTGGCGCCCGGGAAGCGCGCGAAGTAGCGGTCGACGTAAGTCTGCGCGGTGCCGCGGTCGATGCCCAGGTTCTGGGCCACGCCGAAGGACGACATGCCGTAGATCAGGCCGAAGTTGATGACCTTCGCGACCCGGCGCTCGTCCGCGCCGACCTTGTCCAGAGGTATGCCGAACACCTCGGCGGCAGTAGCGCGGTGCACGTCCTCGCCTTCGCGGAAGGCGCGCCGCAGGTTCTCGTCGCCCGAGAGGTGCGCCATGATGCGCAGCTCGATCTGCGAGTAGTCGGCCGACATGATCTTCGCGCCCGGCGGGGCGATGAAGCAGGCGCGGATGCGCCGCCCGGCCGGCGTGCGGATCGGGATGTTCTGCAGGTTGGGCTCGTTCGAGGCGAGCCGGCCGGTGACCGCCGTGGTCTGCGAATAGGTGGTGTGCACGCGGCCGGTGACGGGGTTGATGCTTCGCGGCAGCTTGTCGGTGTAGGTCGACTTGAGCTTCGATAAAGCGCGGTGCTCCAGGATCAGCCGCGGCAGCGGATGGTCGAGCGCGAGCTCGGCGAGCGAGTCCTCGTCGGTCGAAGGCTGCCCCGAGGGCGTCTTCTTCTTGACCGGCAGCTTCTGGCGCTCGAAGAGGATCTCCTGGATCTGCTTCGGGGAGCCGAGATTGAAGGGCTGGCCGGCGGCTTCATAGGCTTTCTGCTCCAGCGCCAATATCTCTTTGCCCAGTTCCTGGCTCTGCGCCTCGAGCTTCGCGCGCTCGAGCAGCACGCCGTTTCGCTCCATGCGGAAGAGCACCGGCACGAGCGGCAGCTCGATGCGGTCATAGATGAAGGCGAGCTTCTCGTCTTCGGCGATGCGCGGGTGCAGGACATCGTGCAGCGCGAGGATGCAATCGGCCCTCTGCGCCGCGTATTCGGTGGCGCGCGCTGGGTCCACAGCCGAGAACGCAATGCGCGAGGCGCCTTTGCCGGCCACCTCGTCGTAAGTCAGCACGGTCCAGCCGCAATGCCGCTGGGCCAGCGCGACCAGGTCATGACGCTCGTGCACTTCCAGGACGTAGGACTCGATGATGGTGTCGTGCACGCAGCCGGCGAGCTTCACGCCGTGGTTCGCAAGCACGTGCGAATCGAGCTTCGCGTCCTCGGTGACCTTGCGGCAAGCGGCGCGCTCGAGCCACGGCTTGAGCAGCCGCAGCGCCGCGTCCACCGTCAGATGGCCGGGCGAGCCCGGATAGTCGTGCGCGAGCGGCAGGTAGACCGATTCGTCGCCGAACGCGAACGCAAGACCGACCAGGCGGGCGGTCATCGGCTCTTCGCTGCTCGCCAGGCAGGCGAGCGCGGTGAGCGGCGCGGCTTCGATCTTGAGCGCCAGATCCCTGAGCTCATCCTCGGCAAGGATGGTGCGATAGCGCCGCAGCTCGATCGACGGTGGCGGCGCGGCCGGCGCGGAGAGGCTCATTTCACCGGGCGGCGCGTCCTCCACTTCCTTCAGCCAGGTTTTGAAACCGAAGCGGTCGTATTGCGCGCGCTGGCGAGCGGGATCGCGCTTGCCGTCGCCTAATTGGTCGAGCGTGAGCGGCAGTGGCACATCGCGCTTCACCGTGAGGAGCTCGCGCGCCTTCGGCAGCCAGTCCTTCAGCTTGCGCAGGTTCTCGCCGCGCGTGCCTTTGATTTCATCCACATGCAGAAGCAAATTGTCGAGCGAGCCGTATTGCTGGAGCCATTTGGAGGCGTATCCGGGGCCGACGCCTTCGACGCCCGGGATGTTGTCGATCTGGTCGCCGATCAGCGTGAGGTAGTCGACGATCCTCTCGGGCGGGACGCCGAACTTGGCCTTCACGCCCGCCACGTCGAGCCTTTCGTTGGACATCGTGTTGATCCACAACGTGCGCTCGTCGACGAGCTGCGTGAGGTCCTTGTCGCCGGTCGAGATCACCGTGCGCCAGCCGCGCCGGCTCGCCTCGGCCGCGAGCGTAGCGATGACGTCGTCGGCCTCGACGCCCTCGACCGAGAGGAAGGGCCAGCCGAGCGCTTTTACCGCGTCGTACAGCGGCTCGACCTGGCTGCGCAGGTCGTCGGGCATCGCGCTGCGCGTCGCCTTGTACTCGGGATAGACGTCGTCGCGGAACGTGCGGCCCTTCGCGTCGAACACCGCGGCGCGCGCCTGCGCCTTGTAGTCGGCGGCGAGCTTGCGCAGCATGTTGAGCACGCCGTAGATGGCGCCGGTGGGCTCGCCGGTCTTCGGGCTGCGCAGCTCCGGCAGCGCGTGATACGCGCGGTAGAGATACGAGGAGCCGTCGACCAGCAACAGCGTTTTTTGCGGACTTTCTTCCGGCACGGTGACAGCGAGGCTGATGAAGGCGGCGGCGCGAGATTGCGCGCGCAAGCGTGGAAGCCGTCCGGCATTATAAAATGCGCCGATGCGCCGAACGGCGGTGTTCATGTTGATGTGCGCCGCTGGCGCGGCGCTCGCGCAGGACAGGGTCCAGGACTTTCCCGAGCCGCCGCCGCCGCCGCCGATGCCTGAGGCAGACGAGCCGGCCGTGCGCATCCCCGTGCCCGAGCAGGCGAAGGTCGAGGAGATTCGCGACGGCGGGCGCGTGGTGATGCTCAAGGTCACGCCGGCGGGCGGCCGCCCGTACTATCTGATCGACACCACCGGCAACGGCAACTGGATGCGCCGTGATGCGCTCGACGACGGCGTGCGCGTGCCGATGTGGCCGATCTACACGTTCGAATAGTTTGTCGGTCTACACGCCTGTTACGCAAGCCGAGCTCGCGGCCTGGCTCGCCAACTACTCGGTGGGCCGGCTGGAAGCCTGCGAGCCGATCGAGGCGGGTATCGAGAACACCAACTACTTCGTCACCACCACGCAGGGCCGCTATGTGCTCACGCTGTTCGAGCGGCTGCCCGCGCAGGAGCTGCCCTTCTATCTCGGCCTGATGGCGCATCTTGCGCGCCATGGCATCCCGGCGCCGGCGCCGATTGCCGACCTCGGCGACCACTATCTCGGGCGGCTGAACGGCAAGCCGGCGGCGCTCGTCACGCGGCTCCCCGGCCGCTCGCTCGAGCATCCGGGCGCCGCGGAATGCGCCGAGCTCGGCGCGCTGCTCGCACGCATGCATCTCGCGGGGCGCTCGTATTCCGCGTATCTGGAAAATCCGCGCGGTCCCAAGTGGTGGCGCGTGGCGGCGAACGAGGTGCGTGCATTCCTCGACGATGAGCAGCGTACGCTGCTCGATGCGGAGCTCGCGTTCCATGCCGGCCAGCGCTTTCCCGACCTGCCGCGCGGACCGGTGCACGCGGACCTGTTTCGTGACAACGCGCTGTTCGAGGCGGGCCGCATCTCCGGCGTGATCGACTTCTACTTCGCCGGCGTCGATTGCCTGCTCTACGACGTCGCGGTGTGCGCCAACGACTGGTGCCTCGTCGAGGTGCAGCGCGACCCGGCGCTGGAGCCGACGCGGGCGCAGGCGCTGCTGGACGCGTACCAGTCGGTGCGGCCGCTCACGCCGCTCGAGCGTGCCGGGTGGCCGGCGATGCTGCGCGCGGCGGCGCTGCGCTTCTGGCTTTCGCGCCTGCACGATTTTCATTTGCCGCGGCCCGGCATGCTGGTGCACGCGCACGATCCCGGGCACTTTCGCCGCATCCTCGAATGCAGGCGCGCATCGTAGCGGCGACGCGCGGCGCGCGCTGGCTCGCCGAGGGCTGGCGCCTGTTTCGCGCCGCGCCGCTCGGCTGGCTCGCGGCGGTGTTCGGCTACTGGCTGCTGATGACGCTGGTCTCGCTCGTGCCGTTCGTCGGCGTGGCGGCCGCGGCCGTGCTGGTGCCGGCCTTCTCGGTGGGCTTCATGGCGCTCGCGCGCGCCGCGGGACACAAGGCGCCGCTCGAAATGACGCTGCTGTTCGACGGCTTCCGGCACGAGCCGCGCGCGCAATTCGCGCTCGGCGTCATTTACTTCGCGTGCCTCGGCCTGCTGCTCGCCGCGAGCATGATCGCCGACAACGGCGCGCTGGCGCGCTGGATGGTGTACGGTCAGCGCCCAGCCGACGAGGTGCTGCAGTCGGCGGAGTTCATGACCGCGCTCGCTGCAGCGGGCGCGCTCTACCTGCCGGTGATGCTGGCCTTCTGGTTCGCGCCGCCGCTCGCCTCCTGGCACGCGACCGGCGCGGCGAAGGCGCTTTTCTTCAGCTTGGCCGCCGCGATGATGAACTGGCGCGCGTTCCTCGCCTATGGCGCGGTCATGGCGGTGGTGACGCTGCTCGTGCCGTTTCTCATCGTCTCCGCGTTCGCGCTTGCCGGCAGCGTGGCGCCACCGGCCGCCGTGATCATCTTTCCGCTCGCGATCGTGCTGCTGCCGACGCTTTTCGCGAGCTTTTACGCAAGTTATCGCGACGTGTTTGGGTATGATCCCGCGCCATGAAGCTCGCCGAGCTCTCGGAAAGCGCCTCGCCGGAATTCACCGACGCTGAAACCTGCAAGCGCTGGCTCGAGCACGTGCCGCTGGCCAACGTTGGCGCGGCGCAACGCGAGCTCGCGACCCAGCTCCGCGAGTTCAACCGCTTCCCCACCGCGGCGGCGCAGCGCCTTGCGGTGATGGAAGCACTGCGCGAGGCGGTGAGCTTCGTGCAAGTCGAGCAGGCGCGGCGCTTCTCGAACCGCGCCCTGCCGATGAGCGAGGCGGAGTCGGCCGCGTTCACCGCGACCATCGCGCTGTGGGACGAGATGCGCGCGGGCTACGAGCGCTGCCTGGACGCGGCGCTCAATCGCGATGCCGGCATGCGAGCGCAGGCCGCGCTGGTCTGCCAGCGCCTGCTTTCCTATATCGGCCTGCGCATGTTGCATCACTACCGCGCGTACCGGCAGGTGCCGCCGGGCGACTGGCGTTCGCTGCATGCGACCTATGCGGCGGCCGAGAAGCTGGACGTTGCCGAGGACACGATCAAGGATTTCCTGAACCGTGACATCCAGGACACCTCGCCCCGCGTCGCCTATGTGCGCGCCGTGCTGACGGGCATGTGCTCGCCGAACGAGCTTGCCCAGCGCCAGCTCACCTTCGTCGCCTATCTGCTCGAGCGCTGGGGCTCGAAGCTCGAGGTGCTGCAGAAGCCGCTCGACGAGGGCGACGTGCCGCCGCTCGTGGCGGACCTGGAAAGCGACGCCTGCCCCGAGCGCGGCGTGAGCGAGGGTGTGCGCGAGCCGCGCTACCTCGATGCGCGCAAGCTCGCCAAGAGCCTGCGCAACCGAGTGGCGCTGCTGCGCAAGGGCGAATCGCCGGCCAAGCTCGCCCTCGGCGAGGACTGCGTGCAGCCCTCCTGCGAGCAGTTGCTCGTACACCTTTACCGCCAGTGGTGCGGGGCGAAGGCGCCGCGGGTTCCCGAGCGGCAGGCGGGCGGCGCAGGCGCCGAGCTGTGCAGCGAGCTGCCGGCGATCCATCACTACATCTCCGGGGGCACGTTCCGGCTGCCGGGGGCGCAAGCCGATGTCGAGCTCACCCAGAAGCAACGCGAAGAGATCGCCACCTTCGGTCGCGTAAGCACGCGCGTCGAAGAGGATTACAGCGGCGATCACGGCTACGTCATCGAGCAATGGCGCATCGAAGACCAGAGCGCGCAAGGGCTGCGCATGGTGCGACCCGCGGCGCAGGGCGGCAAGCGCCTGGCGCACGGGCAGCTCGTCGGCGTGCGGCCCGCCGATGGCAAGCACTTCATGCTCGCGCAGGTGCGCTGGCTCATGGCGGCGGACAACGACGACCTGCACGTCGGCGTGAAACTCATCCCCGGGCTGCCGACGCCGCTCGCCGTGCGGCCCACCGGGCTCAACGTGCAGCAGGAAGGCTGGATGCCGGCGCTCGCACTTGCCGCCGCGCCGGCGCTGAACTCGCCTGCCTCGCTGGTGCTGGCATCCGGCTTGTTCAAGCCGAAGCGTGTGATCGAGATCCACGCCGAAGCGTCGCCGCGGGTGCGGCTCACCGAGGTGCTCGAGCGCGGCGCCGATTTCGAGCGCGTGGCGTACGAGCCGGTGCCGTGAGCGACCCCACCCCGACGCTGATTACCCTGCACCAGAAATCGCGCGTGCTCGAAGTGGCCTTCTCTGATGGCAAGAGCTTCCGGCTGCCCTACGAGTATCTGCGCGTGTACTCGCCCTCGGCCGAAGTGAAGGGGCACGGCCCCGGACAGGAAGTGCTGCAAACCGGCAAGCGCAACGTGGAAATCCGCTCGCTCGACCCGGTCGGCTCGTACGCCGTGCAGCCGGCCTTTTCCGACGGCCACGCCACCGGCATCTATTCCTGGGATTATCTCTACGAGCTCGGCGAGAACCAGGAGAAACTCTGGGCGCAATATCTCGCCAAACTGAAGGAGGCGGGCGCCTCGCGCGAGTAAGGCATGGCGAAGGACACGGACTTCGGCTTTCGCAAGGTCGGCGAAGCGGAGAAGGCGGGCCGCGTCGCCGAGGTGTTCGATCGCGTGGCCGAGCGCTACGACGTGATGAACGACCTGATGTCGCTCGGCCTGCACCGCTACTGGAAGGCGTTCGCCATCGCCTGCGCGCGGCCGCGCCCCGGCGAGCGGGTGCTCGATGTCGCGGCAGGCAGCGGCGACCTCGCCGCGGCGCTCGCCCGCCGTGTCGGCGCGGGCGGCGAAGTGTGGGCGACCGACGTCAACCGCAAGATGCTCGAGCGCGGCCGCGACCGGCTGCTCGACGCCGGGGTGCTCGCGCCGGCGGTGCAATGCGATGCCGAGCGCCTGCCTTTCCGCACCGGGTACTTCGACTGCGTGACGGTGGGCTTTGGCCTGCGCAACATGACGCACAAGGAGCAGGCGCTCGCCGAGATGGCGCGGGTCCTCAAGCCCGGCGGCCGCCTCGTCGTGCTCGAGTTCTCGCACGTCTGGTCGCCGCTCAAGCCCCTCTACGACCTTTACTCGTTCAGGGTGCTGCCCTGGCTCGGCGAGCGCGTGGTCGGCACCGGCGAGCCCTATCGCTACCTCGCCGAATCGATCCGCATGCACCCGGACCAGGCCGCGCTCAAGGGCATGCTCGAGGCGTGCGGCTTCGGAGCCGTGGAAGTGCACAACCTGGCTGCCGGCGTGGTGGCCGTGCATCGTGCCGTGCGATTTTGATAGCATGGGCCATCGGAGGATCCCTCTATGCGTAAGTGGTTACTTGGCCTTTCTTTAATATTTTTTGGCGTGGCGCTCGTCGTCACCGACGCTGACGCCCGCCGCCTCGGCGGCGGCCGCTCGGTCGGCGCCCAGCGCAGCGTGACCCCGCCGCCCGCCGCTGCGCCGGCAAAGCCCGCGCAGCAACCGCAGGCGGCGCCGCAGCAGCAGCCGAGCCGCTGGGGCATGCTCGGCGGCATCCTCGGCGGCCTGGCGCTCGGCGGTCTGCTCGGCTATCTCTTCGGCGGCAGCGGCCTGCTCGGCTTCCTGCTCCTCGCCGCGCTCGCCGTGGCGATCGTGCTCGCCATTCGCGCCATGGCGGCGCGGCGCCAGGAACGGCCCCGGCCGGTTCAGTTCGCGGGCCTGGGCACCGAAACGGTGGCGGCGCCGCCTGCGCCGGCGGAAGCTGTCCCCGCTGCCGCTCCCGCCTCGCGCGTGCCCGCCGGCTTCGACACCGACGCCTTTCTGCGCGCCGCGAAGATGAACTTCATCAAGCTGCAGCTGGCGAACGACGCCGGCCACCTCGATGAGATCCGCGAATTCACCACGCGCGAGATGTACGAGGAGCTGCGCCGCGAGCTGCCGGCCGGCGCGCAGCAGACCGACGTCGTGGCGCTGAATGCGGACCTGCTCGAGCTCGCCACCGAGAGGGGCGAGCACTGGGCAGCCGTGCGCTTCTCCGGCATGGTGCGCGAGACGCCGGACACCGAGGCGGTGGGCTTCGAGGAAGTGTGGAACCTCGTGAAGCCCGGCGACGGCTCGAGCGGCTGGCTCCTCGCCGGCATCCAGCAGATGCATTGAGCGACGCCACTTCCCCGCCAAAGGCCACCCCCGCGGTGGCCTTTTGCTTTCTGCTCAACCAGCTCCTCGAGCGCGAGCGCTGGGCACGTGAGCGGCTCGTGCCTTTCGCCGGCGAGGCAGCGGAGCTGCGCCTGCCGCTGCTGCCGCCGCTCCGCGTCTGCGTGGCGGCGGACGGACGCGTGCAGCCGGGCGGGCCGGAGCCGGCCGCAGCGATCACGCTCTCCGCAATCACCGGCTCGGGGGCGTTCGCCGAGGAGCTGCGCCATCTGGCGCGCCACCTGCGCCCGGATGTGGAAGAGGAGCTCTCGCGCTTCGTCGGCGACGTGGCCGCGCAACGCATCGGCGACGGTGTGCGCGCCGTCGCGCGTTGGCAGCGCGACGCCGCCGGGCGCGCCGGCGAGGCGCTCGCCGATTACGTCGTGGACGAGCGCCGCATGCTCGTGCGCCGCGGCGAGCTCACGCTGCTAGCGGCGGATATCGCGCGCCTCGGCAACGCGCTCGCGGATCTCGAACAGCGGATCGCGCGCCTTGATTAGGCTCATGCGCCTCGTGCGCATCTTCGCCATCGCGGTGAGCTATGGGCTGCACGAGTTCATGCCGCGCGTGCCGGGCGATTTCGTGCTGCGCCTGCTCGCCGGCCGCCGCCCCGAGCCGCGCGGCCAGCGGCTGCGCGAGGCGTTCGAGCGGCTCGGGCCGATCTTCGTCAAGTTCGGCCAGGTGCTTTCGACGCGCCGCGACCTGCTGCCGCCCGACATTGCCGACGAGCTGGCCAAGCTGCAGGACCGCGTGCCGCCGTTCGACCCGGAGCTGGCCTTTGCCGAGATCGAGCGCAGCCTCGGCCGGCCGCGCGGCGAGCTGTTCGCGGGCGTCGAGCGCACGCCGGTGGCGAGCGCCTCGATCGCGCAGGTGCATCTCGCCACGCTGCACGACGGGCGCGAAGTCGCGATCAAGGTGCTGCGGCCCGGCGTCGAGCGCGAGGTGGCGAAAGATCTCGCGCTGCTCGAGACGGCGGCGGCGCTGGTCGAACGGCTCTCGCCCGAGGGCCGGCGCCTCAAGCCGCGCCAGGTGGTGGCCGAGTTCGCGCATCACCTCGACGAGGAGCTCGACTTGATGCGCGAGGCGGCGAATGCCAGCCAGCTGCGGCGCAACTTCGCCGACTCGCCCCTGCTTGCCGTGCCGGAGGTGCACTGGGATCTTTGCTCCGAGCGCGTGATGACCATGGAGCGCATGCACGGCGTGCCGGTCTCGCACATCGCGGTGCTCAAGGAGCGCGGCATCGACCTCAAGGCGCTGGCGCGCGCCGGCGTCGAGATCTGCTTCACGCAGGTGTTCCGCGACGGGTTTTTCCACGCCGACATGCATCCGGGAAACATCTTCGTCGCGATCGAGGGCGAGCACCGCGGCCGCTATATCGCGCTCGACTTCGGCATCATGGGCACGCTCACCGAGGTGGACAAGAACTACCTCGCGCAGAACTTTCTGGCTTTTTTCAATCGGGACTACCGCCGCGCCGCCCAGGCGCACCTCGACGCGGGCTGGGTGCCGCCGGGCACGCGCATCGATCAGTTCGAGGCCGCGATCCGCGCGGTCTGCGAGCCGGTGTTCGCGCGGCCGCTGAAGGAGATCTACTTCGGCCGGCTGCTGCTGCGTCTGTTCCAGACTTCGCGGCGCTTCAACGTAGAGATCCAGCCGCAGCTCGTCATGCTGCAGAAGACGCTGCTCAACATCGAAGGCCTCGGCCGCCAGCTCGATCCGGATCTCGACCTGTGGACCACGGCGAAGCCTTTCCTCGAGCGGTGGATGGGCGAGCAGCTGGGCTGGCGCGGCTTGCTGCGCACCGTGCGCCGCGAGGCGCCGTACTGGGCGACGACCCTGCCGCAGCTCCCGCGCCTGGTGCATCGGGCGCTCACCGAAGACCGCCTGGGCGCCCTGCGCTCGGCGCTCGAGCGCCTCACGGCGGAGCACGCACGGCGCAATCGTCTGCTTCTCGCGCTGCTTATCGTGGCCCTGGCGGCGCTGATCCTGCTTGGCGTCCGACTCTTCTAGGCCGGAATTCTGGGACACGCGTTACCGCGACGGCGTCACGCCGTGGGACGCGGGACGCGTGCCGCCGAAGCTCGGGCAGTGGCTGGCGCGGCAGCCCGCATCAGATACTTCGGGGCGGCGCGTTCTCGTGCCGGGTTGCGGCTCAGGATACGAGGTGCGCGCCTTTGCCGAGCACGGCGACGATGTGCTTGGCATCGATTTCTCCGACGCGGCGCTCGAGCGCTCGAGCCGCATGCTCGGCAAGCTTGCGCACCGTGTAAGGAAGGCCGATTTCTTCGCTCTGGCTGCAGCGCCGTTCGAGCTGGTCTACGAACGCACATTCCTCTGCGCGCTGCCACGGCGCGAATGGCCGCGCTGGGGCGTGCGCATCGCGGAGCTGGTGCGCCCGGGCGGGCGGCTCGCAGGCTTCTTCTTCTTCGACGATAACGAACGCGGCCCGCCCTTCGGGATTAGCGCGCACGAATTGCATGTGCTGCTCGATCGCGCGTTCACGCTGCTCGAAGATGAAGCGGTGCCGGCGGCGCAATCGGTGCCGGTGCTCGCAGGCAAGGAGCGTTGGCAGGTGTGGCAGCGGCGGCTATGATTGCGCGCGCATGTTGATCGCGCAGGCGCAGCATCACGGCGCACCACGCTGACCCCGCTGCGGTGCGCGTGGGCGCTTTGCCGCTCGCGCGGCTCGCCTTCGCCGTCTATGTGCTGCTGGTGGTCTACGCGTCGCTCTATCCGCTCGAGGGCTGGCACGATCACGGGCTCTCGCCCTTCGCCTATCTGAGCTCGCCCTGGCCGCGCAACGTCATGACGCTCGACGTCGCGCTCAACATCCTGGGCTACGTGCCCTACGGCTTCCTGTGCGTGGCTGCGCTTTACCCGCGTATGCGTGTGCTGGCCGCGTTCGGCATCGCGTTGGCGAGCGCCGCATTGCTGTCGCTTTCGCTCGAGGCGGCGCAGAGCTATCTGCCCACTCGCGTGGCGGCGAACCTTGACGTGCTGTGCAACCTCGCCGGCGCTGCCTGCGGCGCGGCGCTTGGCGTCTTCACCGCGCCCGTTCTGCTCGGCGGTCCGCTCCAGCGCCTGCGCAGCGCCGCCTTCCTTGACGGTGCCGACATCGACTTCGGGCTTGCGCTGCTCGCGCTGTGGCTGTTCACGCAGCTCAACCCGGCGACGCTGCTGTTCGCTGCCGGCGACCTGCGCGAGTGGCTCGCGCCCGGCATGGGACGCGCGCGGGCGCCGCAGTTCTTCGCCGGCATCGAAGCGTTCATCGCCGCGGCCAACCTGGTCAGCGTCGGCCTGCTGCTCTCGGTGCTCGCCGCGCCCGGGCGCCCCGTGCGCACGATGTTTCTGGTCCTGGTGCTCGCCGCAGTCGGCGTGAAGACGGCCGCCTTCGCCATCCTGCTGCACGCGGAAAACGTGCTCGTCTGGCTGACACCCGGCGCTCGCTACGGTCTCGCGGCTGGAATCCTCGCAGCGCTGGCGGCGCTTGCGCTGCCGCGGGTCGCGCGCCTTGCGGCCGCGGCCGTGCTGCTCATGGCGGCCACGGTGCTGGTGAACCTGGCGCCGCCCAATCCCTATCTCAGCGCGTCGCTCAAGCTCTGGCAACAGGGGCATTTCCTCAACTTCAATGCCGTCACGCGCCTCGTCAGCGCGCTGTGGGCGTACGTCGCCCTCGGCTACCTGATGCTGCTCGCCGCGCGGCGTCGCGAGCCGGTCGGCTAAAATCTCGTATGTCCTATTACGCAAGACACGTCTTCTTCTGCTGCAACCAGCGCGACGGCGGGCGCGTGTGCTGCAACGACAAGGGCGCGAGCGAGATGCGCGACTACGCCAAGCGCCGCGTCAAGGATCTGGGCCTCGCCGGGCCGGGCAAGATCCGCATCAACCAGGCCGGTTGCCTCGATCGCTGCGAGGAAGGCCCGTGCGTCGTCGTTTATCCGGAAGCGGTCTGGTACACCTACGTTGACCGTGCTGATGTCGACGAGATCATCGAGGAGCACCTGCAGCACGGCCGCCTCGTCGAGCGCCTGCGCATGTGAGGGCGAGCACCCGCCGGGAATTCATCGCCGGCCCGGTCGGCCGCATCGAGTGCGCCGTCGACGACCCCGAAGGGCCGTCCGCCGCTCATCCCGTGGGCGTCGCGCTCATCGCGCACCCGCACCCGCTTTTCGGCGGCACGCTCGACAACAAGGTGGTGCAGACGCTGGCGCGCGCCTTCGTCGAGCTCGGCTACCAGTCGTGGCGGCCGAACTTTCGCGGCGTCGGCGAGACCGCGGGCACGCACGACGAGGGGCGCGGCGAGCTCGAGGACCTTGCGGCGATCGTCGCGCATTTGAACCCCGCTCGGCTCGCGCTCGCGGGGTTTTCATTCGGCGCCGGCGTCCAGGTGATGCTCGCGCAGCGCGTCAAGGCGGAGAAGCTGGTGCTCGTCGGCGTCGCGGTCACGCGCTTCGAGCTGCCGCCGGTTGCGCCGGGGACGCTGGTGATCCACGGCGAGCACGACCAGACCGTGCCCCTCGCCGCGGTGCTCGACTGGGCGCGGCCGCAGGACCTGCCGGTCGTGCTGGTGCCTGGGGCGGACCACTTTTTCCATCGCAAGCTGCACCTCCTGCGGGGACTCGTCCGCGCCCATTGCGCATGAGCGTGTTGCGCGCGCGGCGCTTGCGCAAGCGCTACGACCAGCTTGACGTAGTGAACGGTGTGGATCTCGACATCGCACCGGGCGAGTGCTTCGGCCTCCTCGGCCCGAACGGCGCCGGCAAGACCACCACGCTGCGCCTGTGCCTCGGCCTCACCTATCCCGACGATGGCGACATCGAACTGCTCGGCGAGCCCGTCCCCGCCCGCGCGCGCGAAGCTCGCCAGCGCGTCGGCGTGGTGCCGCAGTTCGATAACCTCGACCCCGATTTCACCGTCGCCGAGAACCTGCTGGTCTACGGGCGCTATTTCGGCATGACGCGCGCCGCGGTTGCCGCCAAGGTACCGGCGCTGCTGGATTTCGCGGGCCTGACGGGGCGCGAAGCCGCGCGCATCAGCACGCTTTCCGGCGGCATGAAGCGGCGCCTCACGCTGGCGCGCGCGCTGATCAACGATGG
>Ga0075425_100005283_pt1 | contig 13417 bp, 13 predicted proteins | sample SoiMethybrSBSTD4_FD_75300 | JGI IMG/M metagenome (GOLD analysis project Ga0075425, IMG submission 75300) | Bulk soil microbial communities from a Populus tree surrounding site in Tennessee, USA - Soil MetaG P. TD hybrid SBSTD4 | ecosystem: Environmental > Terrestrial > Soil > Tree plantation...
GTAGCCGTACGCGGTGTAGCCGGTCTGCGTGCCGGCGCGGTTGCCGCCGACGTCGATGCGCGACATCTGCACCGACGGCGTCACCGCGAGGAGCGACCACATATCGCGCGCGTTCGGGATTTCCTGCAGCGCTTCGAGTTTGAAGTTCTGCTGCACGCGCGTGTTCGACGTGTCGATGACGGGCGAGTCGCCGGTGACCGTCACGGTCTCCTGCACGGCCGCCACCGAGAGCTCCACGTTCACGCTCGCCGTGAAGCCCATCGTGATGATGATGCCTTCCCGTTTGAGCGTGTTGAAGCCTGGCAGCTCGAACGACAGGTTATACGTGCCCGGAGGCAGCGCCGGAAAGCGGTACGTCCCGCCCGTGTCCGACACCGCGGTCTGGATGCCCATCATCGACGGGCTCGACGCGTTGACGGTGACACCCGGCAGCACCGCGCCGCTGGAGTCGGCGATCTTGCCGCTGATACTGCCCGTGGTACTGGCGCCGCCGCCCTGCGCGAATGCGGCCGATGCGGCCAGCAGGCACGCGAAAAGCACGGCCACGACGCGAATTCGTCGTTTCATCGAATACCCCTCCCTGCAGAAGTTCGAATGCGGTCTGACGGCGGGAGGGTAACACCGCCTGTGACAACGGCTCAATCAATAGAAAGATGTATTTGCGCGGGTTTGGCAGCGGATCGGGCCCAAGACCAAGGATTTGAATTCCCGTCCGTTCCCGCCACAACCGCTTGGATTCTGGGTTTCAAGGACGAGGTTGGCCAATAATCGTCAGATGCGATTCGTGCTCCGAGGCTCCCCCTTCGTCCTGACCGCGCTGCTGTCGGCCGCGTGCCGATCCACACCACCGCCGCCGGCCGCGGCCACACCCGTCTCGGCCGATACCTGGGCCGTCGTCGACGGCCGCGAGATCAAGCGTGAGGATGTTGAAAAGGCGTACCGCCGCGCCGGTCAGGCGGCGCAGCCGTCGGACGAAGAGGTGCTCACGGCGAAGCTGACGTTGCTGAACGATCTCATCGTGCAGGACATCCTCCTCGCGAAAGCGCGCGACCTGAAGATTGAGATTCCGCCGGGCGACCTGGATACGGCGTATTCCGACGCCAGGAAGAATCTGTCCGACGAGGCGTTTCAGCAGGAGCTGACGAAGCGCAATCTCTCGACCGCGGACATGCGCGAGGGGCTCCGCCGCGAGCTGCTCGCGCAGAAGGTCGTCGAGCGCGAAGTCGGCTCGAAGATCGCGATCTCCGATCAGGAAATCACCGATTTCTTCAACGCCAACAGGGCCGCGTTCAACATCGCCGAAGACGCGTATCGAGTCGCGCAGATCGTCGTCACGCCGGTTCGCGAGCCCCAGCTCGCGAATCGCAGCGGCGACGATGCGACGACGCCGCAGGCGGCCGCCGCGAAAACGCAGATGCTGATGGAGCGTCTGAAGACCGGCGCCATGTTCAGCGAGCTCGCGATGGATTACTCGGAAGATCCGCAATCAGCGCCGCGCGGAGGCGATCTGGGTTACGTGCCGGTGTCGACGTTGAGGAACGCGCCGCCGGCGCTGCGCGACGCGGTGCTGAACAAGACGCCGGGCTCGGTCAACGTCGTGAGCTCGAACGGCGGTTACACGATCGTACTGGTCGTCGGATTCGAAAAGGCGGGTCAGCGCGATCTTTCCATGCCCGACGTGCGCGAGCGGATCACGTCGACGCTCCGCGGACGCCGCGAGCAGCTGCTGCGGGCGGCCTACCTGACTGCGCTGCGCAACGACACCAGAGTCGTGAACTATCTCGCCAGGCGCGTCGTGGATTCGCAGGGCAAGGCGCTGAAATAGTTACTCCTTGCGCGGCCGCTCGATGCGGTCGATGACGAGGTACTCGGCCTTCGACGTCCGCGGGACGAGCTTCAGCCCGAGCTGCTCCTGCACGGCGGTGAAGATCGACACGCGATCGTCGGACGCGGCCGCGGGCGGCGGCGGCAGCCCCGCGCGAGCCTCCGGCGCAAACGCGAGCGACACCTGATAGTCGCCGGCGAGGCCGGTCTCGTCGACGACCGTCGCATTCAGCTCGAACGAGAGCGACAGCGCGAGCAGCGGCATGGTGATGGCACCTGACGCGATCGTGCCCATCCCCGGGCGCGTGGCGCACGGCGGCGCGGCGGCTCCCGGCTCCGGGGTTGCTGGCGATTGCCGCGCGCGTTCGGCGGCCGCATACGCCTCGCACTCCGCCGACGCCTTGCGCAGCTGCGGTCCCGGCGGCGCGTCGGCCTTTTCCCGCACCAGCGCGAACCCGCGGTCGTCGCGCGTTTCGAGATGCGCCGCGAGCTTGAAGTGTTCGGCCAGCAGCGCCTGCGTCATCCGCCTCAGGTCGTCGGGCGTCGCATCGCCCGACGCGGCCCTCGCATTGACGTCGAACCGGGCCGCCCTCGCCCAGGCCGGCAGGCCCACCATCCGCCGATCCGGAATGCGATAGGCCTGGAGGAGGAGCATCACGACGGGTGCGTTGACGGCCACGAACCGTCCGCCCGGTTGAAACGAGGCCCGCATCCGATAATCGCCGCTGTCGTTCGGCTTGACCGATGCGACGTCGAACTGCGGTGGCAGGGACTGGGCGTCGAGGGACGCGGCGAGCAACATGCAGACACCGATGGTTCGGAGTGGCATGCGCATTAGACGACGGCGCGAGCCCGCGCCGTTGCCGGGGTTCGGAGTTCGGGGTTCGGGGGTTCGCGGTTCGGAAGCTACGGCTATTGACGGGATTCGACCTCGCGGATCGTCTCGTTGATCAGGCGCTCGTTGTCCTCTCTGGACAGATTGCGCTGGATGATCTTGGAGGCGATCAGGACGGACAGGTCGGCCGCCTCCCGGCGGATCTGCTGCAAGGCACGGCCGGTCTCGAGCTGAATCTGACGCTCGGCGCTCTTCACGATGGTGTCGGCCTCGGCGCGCGCCTTCTGCTTGATTTCCTCGCGGAGGCGTTCGGCGTCGCCCCGGCTGCGCGAGATGATGCCGTCGGCCTCGACGCGCGCGTCGCGGATGATCTTCTCGGACTGCTGCTGCAGCTTCTCGAGCTCCTGCTTCGCCTGCTGCGCGTCGTCGAGCGATTTCCGGATCGCCGCCTGACGCTGATCGAGCGCCTTGAGCAGCGGTCCCCAGGCGAACTTCGCCAGCAGCGTCACGAGGACGAGGAACGTGACGATCGTCCAGATGAACAGCCCGGGGTCGGGCTGAACTAACGGGTTATCCATAAATCATCTCTGCACGCACGGCAGCGGTGCCGGCCCCTACTTCCCCAGGAAGAGGACGAGCAGCGCGAACACTTCCGCGAGAATCGCCACGCCTTCCAGGAGGAACAGCGGGAGGTTCACCGCGCCCGTGATTTTGTCGGCCGCGCCCGGCTGGCGCGCGATGCCCTCGGCGGCGGCGGCGGCGAGCTTGCCGATGCCGAGCCCTGCGCCGATCACGATCATTCCGAGGCCGAAGGGAATCGCGAAAAACTGAACAAGACCTGTCATCGAACTGTCCTCTCTTTAATGGGAGCGGAGCGCGCTCCGCCCCGACTCTCTAATGGTGAACATGGATGGCCATGCCGATGAACACGGCCGACAACAGCGTGAACACGTATGCCTGAACCAGCACGACGATGATTTCGAGCGCCGAGATGGCGACGGAGAGCGGCACCGATACCGCGAGTCCGACGCCGATGCCCGCAACCGCCCTGCCGAACAGCTCGGTGAACATGAAGACGAACGACAGAATCGAGAGGATCGCGATGTGGCCGCCGGTCATGTTCGCCGCGAGACGCATCGTCAGCGCGAAGGGCCGGACGAACATGCCCATGATCTCGATCGGGATGAGAATCGGATAGACGAAGAGCGGCAGGCCGTGCGGGACGAGATTCTTCCAGTGCGTCACGAATCCGTGCGCCAGCGTGCCGGCGACGATGATCGCGAAGAACGTGACGGTCGCCAGCGCCGCGGTGACGTTGAAGTTCGCGGTCGCGGTCGTGCCGCCGTGAATCAGGTGCTTGACCCACGAGTCCTCGCCCGTATGCAGGACCCAGTGGTCGATCAGACCGAGCACGTCGAAAATCGGGACGAGCCCCATCGCGTTGGCGACGAGGATGAACAGGAAGAAGGTCAGGATGAGCGGCGTCCACGTATTGACCCACTTCTTCCCGACGTTCGGCAGCGTGATGTCGTCGCGGATGAACTCGACGACCGCCTCCAGCGCGTTCATGAAACCGGAGGGCACGAGGCGATCCTGCTTCAGATACCGCCGGACGGCCCACGTGGCGGCGACGAAGACGATCGCGGCAACGAACCACAGCATGAACACGTGCTTGGTGACGGAGAAGTCGATCCCCAGCACCTTCGGCAGGTGGATGATCGGGTGCTCGCCGTTCGAGACGTGTCCGATGATCGTCTTGCCGGCGTCGAATTTCTCCGACGCGTGCTCGGCGGCCCGCTGGACGTGTTCCTGGACTTCCTGAATCATCGAGGTCAGTTATTCGCGAACAGTTTCTTCATCGCGAGCGCTTCGGCCAGCAGCAGCGCGACGAAATAGCCCGTAAAGCTCGCGGCGAACGGGACCGGCGTCAGCCCGAGCCCGCGCACCATCAGCGTGACGTACGCGCCGAAGAACACCATCTTCGCGCCGAACCCCGCCGCCATCAGCGAGGTCAGTCGCCCGGGCGCGAGGCGGTACGTCCGCTCGGTCAGCGCCCACGTCGCACAGGCCGCGACGAGCGGCCCGATCATGCCACCCAGGATGTCGATGCCGAACCGCGTGCCGAAGAGCGCCGTGGCCGCCGCCCACGCGGCGACGCTCGCGCCCGTCATCCACGCGATCATTTGTGCCAGACGCTCCTCGCCAGCTCGTAGAACCCGACGACCAGGCCGAGTCCGAGTCCTCCGAGGAGTCCCCACGGCGACGTGCCCTGCCAGCGGTCGATCGCATACCCGATGCCGCCGAGCAGGATGATGGCGCCGATCAGCGTGTAGCTTGCGCCGGCGGCCGGCCCCGCCCGCTCCGCGTTTTCCTGCAGCTCACGGGCGGAACTGGCCAGAAAGTTTCCGGACTTCTGGTCGTTGTTGTCGTGTCCCGAGCCGGTCGCAGCCATGGAAAACGCGCCATTCTATCCGGCGGCAGGAGTATACCGTACCTTGTGAAAAAGTTCACTTAATCGCCGCCGGCCCCGAGCCCTCGGAGCAATCGGAGCCCCGGCTACCGAAGGAGCGCCGTCGCGCCTCCCGCCTGCAGCGTCCGCGCCGACGCCGCCGCCACCTGGAACAGCAGCTCCGGGTACACCCCGAGCACAATCGTGACCGCCACCGCCGCCGCCAGCGCCAGCGCCAGCCCCACGCTCGTCGACGGCTCCGAACCGGACGTCTCGGGCTTCAGATACATGAAGACGACGATGCGGATGTAGTAGTAGAGCGAGACGGCGCTGTTCAGCACGCCGATGACCGCGAGGGGATACAGGCGCGCGTCGATCGCCGCTTTGAACAGCCAGAACTTGCCCATGAATCCTGCGGTCGGCGGAATGCCTCCGAGCGACAGCATGAACAGCAGCATCGCGAACGCCGCGTACGGATTCCGGAGATACAGGCCGCTGAAGTCCTTCAGCTCGTCACCCGCGACATCCTGACGCCGCAGCAGCACGATGACGCCGAACGCGCCGAGCTGCATGAACGCGTACACCATCAGATAAATCAGCGTCGCCGTGATGCCGTCCGCCGAACCGCCCGCCGCCGCGACGACGCCCATCAACACGTAGCCGGCGTGCGCGATCGACGAGTACGCCAGCATCCGCTTGATATTCGACTGCGTGACCGCGGCGACGTTGCCGACCGTCATCGTGACGATCGACAGCACATAGAACATCAGCTGCCAGTCGGCGGTCATCACGCCCAGGCCCTCGTAGAAGATCCTGAGCAGCATGGCGAACGACGCGGCCTTCGATCCCACTGACAGGAACGCCGTGATCGGCGTCGGCGCTCCCTCGTACACGTCGGGCGCCCACATATGGAACGGCACCGCCGCGATCTTGAATCCGACGCCCGCGACGAGCAGCATCACCGCGAGCATCAGCCGCGGATCGCGCTCCTGTCCCGCGAGCAGCGTCGAGATCTGACGCAGGTTCGTCGTGCCCGAGAGGCCGTACAGGAGCGACATGCCGTACAGCAGGATGCCGAGCGAGAACGCCCCGAGCAGGAAGTACTTCACCGCCGCTTCGTTCGAGCGCTGGTTCGGCTTGATGAACCCCGCGAGGATGTAGAACGACACCGCCATCGTCTCGAGGCCGATGAAGATCGTGATGAGCTCGACGCCGCCGGCCATGAACATCATGCCGAGCGTGGCGCACAGGATGAGGAAGTAGTACTCGCCCGGCGAGGCGCCTTCGACGGCGAGATAGCGACCCGACATCAACACCGTGATCGCCGCGGCCGACAGGAAGATGATCTTGAAGAAGAGCGCAAAACGATCGATCGCAATCAGCCCTCCGGCCACTTCGCGGACCGGCTCGTGGATGAACGGAATCAGCGATACGAACGTGGCGCCGATCGCCGCGAGCGTCACCCACGCGAGCGCGGTGTGGCTGCGCCTGGGCAGCAGCACGTCGGCGACGAGGACGACGAGCGCCCCGCCCGTGAGCACGAGCTCGGGCAGGATGTAGTAGAAGTCGCTGATCGACAGGCCGGGCGGCATCTACTTCTTTTCCGGGATCGGATTGCCGTTCGCGTCGCACTGCGCGGCGGACGCGAACTTCATCACCGGGTTGTCCGACGCGGCGATCTTCTCCGGCGTCAGCGTGGTGTCACACTCCGCGTACTTGGCGGTGTAGGTCGAGCTGACGCGGTTGACGATGTGCTCCACGGACTTGTCGAGCCGTTCGAGGAACGGCTTCGGGTAGAGCCCGATCCACACGGCCAGCACGATGAGCGGCGCGAACGTCGCGAACTCGCGGTTGGACAGATCGGCCAGCCGCTCGTTCTTCGGATTCTCGATCTTGCCGAACATCGTTCGCTGATAGAGGTAGAGCATGTACGCCGCGCCGAGCACGACGCCGCTCGCGGCGAATGCCGCCCACATCTTGTTGGCGACGAACACGCCCTGCAGGATCAGGAACTCGCCGATGAAGCCGTTGAGCGTCGGCAGCCCGATTGACGACATCGTCATGATCAGGAACACGGCCGCGTAGACGGGCATCACTTTCGACAGCCCGCCGTATTCCGAGATTTCGCGCGTGTGACGCCGCTCGTACACGATGCCGACGATGAGGAAGAGCGCGCCGGTCGAGATCCCGTGATTCAGCTGCTGGACGATGCTGCCCTCGATGCCGACGGGATTCAGCGCGAACATGCCCAGCATCACCATCGCCATGTGGCTGACCGACGAATACGCGACCAGACGCTTCCAGTCCTTCTGCGCGAGCGCGACGAGCGCGCCGTACACGATGCCGACGATCGACAGCAGGATGATCATCGGGACGAAGTGCCGCGACGCGTCGGGCAGGATCGGCAGGCTGAAGCGCAGGAACCCGTACGTCCCCATCTTCAGCAGGACGGCGGCCAGAATCACCGAACCGGCGGTCGGCGCGTCGGTGTGCGCGTCGGGGAGCCAGGTGTGGAACGGAAACATCGGCACTTTGATCGCGAAGCCGAGGAAGAACGCGAGGAAGACCCACCACTGGAGCGTCGGATCGAAGCCGTGGCGGTGGAACTGCGTGACGTCGAACGTGTGCTGCCCCGTCGCCGGATCGGTGTACGCGAAGTACAGCGCCAGGATCCCGAGCAGCATCACGACGCTGCCGACCAGCGTGTAGAGGAAGAACTTGATCGCCGAGTAGAGGCGGTTCGCGCTGCCCCAGATGCCGATCAGGAAGTACATCGGAACGAGCATGACTTCCCAGAACAGGAAGAACAGCAGGAAATCGAGCGACATGAACGCGCCGAGCATGCCGGTCTGCAGCACCAGCAGAAAGATGTAGTACTCCTTCACGCGCTCGGTGATGGCGGTCCACGACGACAGCACCGCGATGAAGCCCATCAGCGTCGTGAGCAGGATCAGCAGCGTGCTGATGCCATCGACGCCGAGGAAGTACTCGGCGCCGACGGAGGGAATCCAGGTCGCGCGGTCGATCAGCTGGAAGTCCGACGCCTTCGGATCGAGCCAGAACCACAGCGGAATCGATATCACGAAGCCGGCGAAAGCCGTTGCGTTGGCGACCCAGCGGATCGCGTCCTCGTTCTTCTTGCTGATCAGCAGGATCAGCGCCACGCCGATGAGCGGCTCGAACAGAATGAAGGAGAGGACGTGGTAGCGGAAGTAATCCATAACGTTTATCGCACGAACAGGTAGACGCTGACGAACACGAAGATGCCGAGCAGCATCAGCACCGCGTAGTTCTGCACCAGGCCGGTCTGCAGCCGCCTGAAGACGAAACTCGATTCCCGCACGCTCCGGCCGACGGTGTTGACCAGGCCGTCGACGACGGCACGATCGGTAACGCCCGAGAACCACGACGTGACGATGGTCACCCAGCCGCTGCCGTTGACGACGCCGTCGACGACGCGGCGATCGAAAGTCCAGAGGCTGCGGCCGCCGCCGAACGTGCCGTTGATCACCGTCGCCTGATACAGCTCGTCGACGTAGTACTTGTTCGACAGCACGCGATGCGCGCCGGACCACCTCTGCGCGAGCTCCTCGGAGATTTCCGGACTCCAGACGTAAAACTTCAGCGCCGCGAAGATGCCGATGGCCGCAAGGGCAACGGAGAACGCCATCAGGCCGAGCTCCGCGCCGCGCGACAGATGGGACTCTCCGGATTCCGGATTGTGGATTTCGGTCTGCGGATTATCGGGCGTTCTCGAATCCGCGTTCGGCAATCCCGATTCCGCAATTGAGGCGTGCGTCGCGGTGAAGCTCGGCTCCAGAAACTTCTCAATGGTGCTGCCGTTGCCGAAGAGGGCGGCCGGAATACCGATGAAACCGGCGACGATCGCGCCGATCGCGAGCGCCATCAGCGGGAAGGTCATGGCGGTCGGCGATTCGTGCGGACCATGCCACGGACCATGGCCGTGCCCCGCGTGCGCGTCGTGGGCCGCGCCCGGGCCGCCGTGCGGCTCGGCGGGGCCGTGCGCGACTTCGTGATCCGCTTTGCGCGCCTGGCCGTGCGCGTGCGCGTCGGCCGGATGCGGCGCGCCGTGGACGGCGGCGAGCTTGACGTCCTTCGGATGCGACGCGGCGCCGTGCGCGCCATGCCCCGTGTCCCACGCCGGACCGCGATACGCCCCGAAGAACGTCATGGAGATCAGGCGGAACATGTAGAACGCCGTCATCAGCGCGGTGATTGCGGCGATGACCCAGATCGCCCTGTTGTGCTCGAACGCCTTCGCGAGAATCTCGTCCTTGCTGAAGAAACCCGACAGCGGCGGAATGCCCGCGATGGCCAGCGTGCCGATGAACATCGTCGCGTAGGTGACGGGCATGTACTTCCGCAGGTTGCCCATTCGCCGCATGTCCTGCTCGCCCGCCATCGCGTGGATGACGGAGCCGCTGCCGAGGAAGAGCAGCGCCTTGAAGAACGCATGCGTCATCAGATGGAACGCGCCGGCGGAAAACGCGCCGACGCCCATCGCCGTGAACATGTAGCCGAGCTGCGAGACGGTCGAGTACGCGAGCACGCGTTTGATGTCGTACTGCACGAGTCCAATCGACGCCGCCATCAGCGCGGTCAGCACGCCGACGATCGCGACTATCGTCATCACCTGCGGCGCGTGCGTGAAGAGCACGGCGTTGCGTCCCAGCATGTAGACGCCCGCGGTGACCATCGTCGCCGCGTGGATCAGCGCCGAGACCGGAGTCGGACCCTCCATCGCGTCCGGCAGCCAGACATACAGCGGAATCTGCGCGGACTTCCCGGTCGCGCCGACGAACAGGAACAGGCAGATGAACGACAGCACGCCGAAATGCGCCGTCTCGATCGGCATCGCCGACGCCGCGTTCTGCACGTCGCGGAAGTTCAGCGTCCCGAAGGTGTAATAGATCAGGAAGACGCCGAGGACGAATCCCCAGTCGCCGACGCGGTTCGTGATGAAGGCTTTCTTGCCCGCGTCCGACGCGGACTGTTTTTCGTACCAGTAGCCGATCAGCAGGTACGAGCAGAGGCCCACGCCTTCCCAGCCCACGAACATCACCAGGAAGTTGTTTCCCAGGACGAGCATGAGCATGAAGAAGCAGAAGAGATTCAGGTAGCAGAAGAAGCGCGCGACGCCGCCGCGCGGCTCGTCCGCCATGTAGGCCGTCGAGTAGACGTGGATCAGCGTGCCGATCCCGGTGACGACGAGAATCATCATCCCCGACAGCGGGTCGAGGCGGAATCCCCAGTCGACCTGGAGGAGACCGACGCCGCCGCGCGTCTCGAGCGGAATGCGCGGAATCCACGTGCCGACGACGGCGTCGAACGCGCGCGACTCCGGCGCAAGCTGCAGCAGCTGATAGAACGCAACGGCCGAAAGCACGAGCGCCGCGGTCATCATCGCGCAGGCGACCAGGCCCGCCAGCCGCCGCGAGAACGAACGGATCCCGACGAGGCCGTTGATTGCGGCCCCGATGCCGGGCAGCAGCGGAATGAGCCAGATGTACTTCATGAGCGCATCAAGTTCATTTCGTCGATGTTGATCGTTTCCTTGTTGCGGTAGAACGCGAGGATGATGCCGAGCCCGACCGCCGCTTCCGCCGCCGCCACGGCGATGACGAACACCGCGAACACCTGGCCGGTCGCGTTGTGCAGCTGATTGGAGAACGCGATCAGATTGATGTTGACGGCGTTCAGAATCAGCTCGATCGACATGAAGATGATGATGATGTTGCGGCGCACGACGACGCCGATGACGCCGATCATGAACAGCGCCGCCGACAGCAGCATGTAGTGCGTTGGTGTGATCATGAGGCAGCCATTGCGGAATGCGGATTGCGGAATGCGGATTCGTTCAATCCCCGATCAATCCGCAATCCGCGATCCGCGATCCGCAATCTCACAGTTCCCTCTTGGCGAGCACGATGGCGCCGATCATCGCGACCAGCAGCAGCATCGACGCGATCTCGAACGGAATCAGATAGCTGGTGTAGAGCAGACAGCCGACCTGCTCGGTGTTGCCCGTCATCGCGGCGCAGAACGGGCTGGCGGAGGACGCCGCGACCGGCGCCGCTCCGGAGTCGCCGCCCGCGAACGCGATGAATCCGAGCTCGAGCAGCACCGCCGCAGCCAGGAACAGGCCGGTGCGCGACAGCCGGTGCGGATCCTGGTGCGCCTCCGGAGGCCGCTTCAGGTTCACGAGCATGACGACGAACAGATACAGGACGACGATGCCGCCCGCATACACGAGCACCTGAATGACCGCGAGGAACTCGGCGCGCATCAGCACGTAGAGCGCCGCGACGAACAGGAAGTCGAGCACCAGAAACAGCACGCTGTGGACCGTGTCCTTCGTGCTGATCACGAGCACGGCGAACCCGAGGATGCACGCAGCGAGGAAGTAGAACGCGATCGCCTGCGCCATCACTGCACCAGCACCTTCACCAGCCCGGTGACGAGCAGGTTGACGATGGCGAGCGGGATCAGGAACTTCCATCCGAGCCGCATCAGCTGGTCGTAGCGGTACCGCGGCAGCGTCGCGCGAATCCAGACGAACAGGTAGAGAAAGAAGAACGACTTGACGAAGAACCACACCCAGCTCGGGATGGCGTAGAGGAAATGCAGCGCCGGCGTGTTCGGGAACGGCGGCAGCCACCCGCCGAAAAACAGCGTCACCACAACCGACGAGACGACGATGATGTTCGCGTACTCGGCGAGGAAGAACAGCGCGAAGCGCATGCCGCTGTACTCGGTGTGGAAGCCGCCGGTCAGCTCCTGCTCCGCTTCCGGCAGGTCGAACGGCGCCCGGTTGGTCTCCGCAAGCCCGCCGATCAGCACGAGCACGAACGCGATCGGCTGATAGAAGAAGAACCACACCTTCTGGTCGTACTGCGAATTGACGATGCCGACCATGCTCAGCGTGCCGGTGACGGGATTGCCCTGCGCGTCGACGTGGCCCGTGAGCAGCACGACGCTGACGAGCGTCAGCGTCACGGCGACCTCATACGAGATCAGCTGCGCGGACGCGCGCAGACTCGAGAGCAGCGGGTACTTGCTGTTCGACGAGTAGCCGGCGAGGATGATCCCGTAGACGCCGACCGACGCGACCGACACGATGTACAGCAGGCCGACGTTGATGTCGGTGACGTACAACGTGACCTCGCGTCCGAAGAAATGGACCGAGGGACCGAACGGAATCACCGCGTAGATGATGAGCGCCGGAACCATCGAGATGATCGGCGCGGCGGTGAACACCCAGCGGTCCGCGCGGGTCGGCGTGATGTCCTCCTTGATCATCAGCTTGAGTGCGTCGGCAATCGGCTGCAGCACGCCGTACGGGCCGACGCGCATCGGTCCGAGGCGCGACTGCGCCCACGCGATCACCTTGCGCTCGAGCAGCACCATATAGCTCACGGCGACCAATGTCGCGTTGAGCACGATCGCAATTTTCAGGACGGGGATGAGGAACTGGTCGATCATCGGGGACACCGCAATCTCACGGTCATCGATCGACCTCGCCGAGGACGATGTCGATGGATCCGATGAGCGCGACGACGTCGGCGACCAGATGGCCCTTCACGAGACGGCGGAGTCCCTGCAGGTTGCAGAACGACGGCGGTCGCACGCGGAAGCGGTACGGGTTCGTCGACTTGCCGTCGCTGACGATGAAATAGCCGATCTCGCCCTTCGGCGATTCGATCGCGTGATACGTCTCGCCCGCCGCCGGCTTGATCAGCCGCGGCACCTTGCCGACGATCGGCCCCTCGGGAATGCCCTGGGCCGCCTGGCGGACGATGCGCACCGACTGGCGGAATTCTTCCATGCGCACGAGGTACCGATCGTAGGTGTCGCCGTTGACGCCGATCGGCACGTCGAACTCCATCTCGTCGTACGCGGCGTACGGCTCGTCCTTGCGGACGTCGCGCACGACACCCGACCCGCGCAGCGTCGGACCGCAGAGGCCGAGGCCCGTCGCCTCCGCGCCGGAAATGACGCCGATGCCGCGCGTGCGCTCCAGCCAGATGCGGTTGTGCGTCAGCAGCTCTTCGTACTCGTCGACCTTCACGTCCATGATGTTGCAGAACTCGAGGACGCGTTTGTCCCAGCCGGGCGGAATGTCGAGCGGCAGGCCGCCGATGCGCTGCGAGTTGTACGTGAGCCGCGCGCCGCACAGCTCCTCGAAGAGATCGAGAATGAGCTCGCGCTCCCGGAACGCATAGAGAAAGACCGTCATCGCGCCGATGTCCATCGCGTGCGTGCCGACCCACAGGCAGTGGCTCGCGATG
>Ga0075425_100005284_pt1 | contig 13414 bp, 10 predicted proteins | sample SoiMethybrSBSTD4_FD_75300 | JGI IMG/M metagenome (GOLD analysis project Ga0075425, IMG submission 75300) | Bulk soil microbial communities from a Populus tree surrounding site in Tennessee, USA - Soil MetaG P. TD hybrid SBSTD4 | ecosystem: Environmental > Terrestrial > Soil > Tree plantation...
CGTTGGCGATTTGCCTGGTGCTGCATGATCGCGACGCATTGCTGGATCAGATCGTTCAAATTGACTCTTGTGAAGGTGAGCTCAAGTTTGCCGGCTTCAATTTTCGACAAATCCACAAGGTCGTTGAGGAGCGAGATGAGGTGGCCTCCGGATGCATGAATATCTTTCAGGTACTGGCGATATCGCTCGTTGCCGATGGGGCCGAAGCGCTCGCTCATCATCACCTCGGAAAAGCCGATAATGGCATTCAGCGGCGTGCGAATTTCGTGGCTGATCTTCGCGATAAATTCGGATTTGGCGATCGAAGCTTTTTCGGCGACCTGCTTTGCGGTCGTCAGCTCCTCCGCGGTAAGCTTCCACGCGGTAAGATCACGCAACACCGCGCACAGCTTTTCGCCTCCTTCGATGCGACCTATGGTGATGTATAGCGGGACCAACCCGCCCTGCCGGACGCGTCCGATCGCTTCGTAACCGGCATCGAGGACATCGGCGCCTGTGCTGTGGGCGATCCGGTCCAGATGTTCTGCCGCGGAACATCGGCTTTCCGCTGCCAACAAATCAGCAAGCGAACGCTCCGTCAGATCGGCATAGCCGAATAAAGCCTCGGCGCTGCGATTGGCGGAAAGTATGCGACCGGCTCGGTCAATCACCAGCACTCCATCCGTGGCGGTATCCAGGATTGCCCTGAGCTCGCGATTCTCTTCGTCGGCCCGTGGCGACGAGACCTTCTCCGATTTTTCGTTCGCATCGCTCGCTCCCGCGCGCGTGTCGATCATCAGCACAAGCGCGCTGTCGTTATTCCATGTTGCGCTGAACAAACGTCCTTCGACCGGCTTTTGCTTGCCGCTGACCGTTGCAATTGTGAGGGACTTCCCGATGTTTTTCTTGTCGGAGGTTCTGAGCTTGCTTTCGATGAAAAGACTGTCGAGGCCGCCGGCCTCATTGAGCGCTTCCAGGGTGTGATAGCCGGTCCACTCGAGGAACGCGCGGTTCGCATACATCAACGTGTTCAGCCGGTAGATCAGGATGCCGACTGGCAGACGATCGAGAATTGGCCGCGTGTCCTGAGCGTCGGCGGCTACTTTCATCGGCTCGCGAGCAGGTTGAGCAATCGGGATGACTGGTTCGAAGCCGAAATCGTCCGGAACCGGCGCGCGGGCCACGGCTGACGTTCTCGTCAAACGCTCGCTGAGCTCGCGGGCGAGCTCCTGAAATGCGCTTCGCTCGCCCAGGTTCAGTTTTGGCTCCTCCACACTCGGTTTGGGCGTGGGATGGAAGGGAAGTATTTTGGATGTAGCTTCGGCTGGCGGTGGCGTCTGCGGAGACGGCTCAGGCATGCGGCGCTGCCGTACCTCCTGCAACCGGTCCAGATCGCGGCAAATACCAAAACCGCGGAAACCCTTGAATTGCCGGTCCCTGTTGAACACAGGCAAGCCGGACATTTCAACGGGCAGACGCTCGTCGACATCATCTACCGGCCACAGGAGGACGATGCCGCTGAACGTCTCGCGTGCTGCGATCGCGTTTGCGATTTGCCCCTGTGGATCGAAATTCAGGGCTTGCGCAATGTCAGGCCAGCTGCGGCCAAGAACACCCGCCGTGTTCGGCCCCAGCAGATCGGCGAATTCCTGATTGGCAACGCTGAAGTGCGTATCGGCATCAGTCTGCCAAACAAAGCGGAAGGGAAAATGGTGCGGGTGCACTGCCGATGCCGGAGAATTCGGTTTCGGTGAAGACGCCGTTGTGTGCTCGCGCGAACTGGCGCAGGAACACACGATAGATTTGGTGAAGACGACTAGCAACGCGAAAGTCCGGCCCGCTCCGAGCTTTAGAATCTCGATCGGCCCCCAGAATCCTGCCTTCGGCGCTGCCATTGAGGCAAGCGCCAGAATGTCGCGCCGCTTGCCGAGCAGTGTTTTTGCGGCGGGCTACTCCTCGCTCAATTCGCCGTCAGCAGTAAAAACCGCTGCCGGTTCGTCGAGATCCTGAAGCAAACAGCGTGCCCGGCCGGGCAAGGTCACGGAGCACGCTCCGTTGAGATGACCAGTATCGCCGCATTGGTGTCAGCCCCGGTATGGGCGCCAAAGCCGCGCAAGCGCTCCATCCGGCGCCAAGGAAATTGGCGAACTGGCGATGGGGTTGGCGGAGCGAAACATCCCGTCGTCGTTCGAATTTGCGCAGACTCTTGCAGGCAAAAGATCCCAGGGACGTGGTGGCGCTGCATACGGATTACGTAAACTCCCAGATCGCGGCTCTTGCGGAACAGGGCAAGGAACCTGGCGAACAGGTGGCCAAGATGACCGGCAAGTTCCCAGCGTTGACCTTCGAATTGTGCTGACTCACGGCGTGCGGAACCCGCAAAACACAGGGGCAGGAATGTCTTTTTGTGCATCGCAATATTTTTATTGCAATGCATCAAAATGTGGTGTATAGGCGTTGGTTAAGTGATCGCGGCGCGCGGGGGAATTGGGGTGCGAGGCGATTCCCAAATTCATAGGGCCGATTTTCCGAGGGCGGACGGTCCGATCTCGAATGCCCTCACTATCAAAGGATGCTTTCTTATGCCTGAAACGACTACTTCCTCGGCTTCGAAGTCCAAGCCAAAGCCGGTCGCCGTGAGCGCGCCAGCTTTCGAGATGCCGAAGTTTGAGATGCCCAAGTTTGAAATGCCGAAATTCGAAGTTCCGACGGCCTTCCGCGAGTTTGCGGAGAAGGGCGTTGCGCAGGCCAGGGAGAACTACGAAAAGGTCAAGAGTGCCGCCGAGAAGGCAACGGATGTCCTTGAAGACACATATTCGACGGCGTCCAAGGGCTGTGCGAGCTACGGCCTCAAAGTGATCGAGACCACACGTGCAAACAGCGACGCTGCGTTTGACCTGCTCACCGAGGTGATGACCGCGAAGTCCTATGCCGAGGTGGTTGAACTTTATAGCGCCTACCTGCGCAAGCAATTCGATGCCTTCATCACGCAGGCCAAGGAACTGTCCGAGCATGCGCAGAAGGTGGCCACGGAAACTGCCGAACCGATCAAGGTCAGCATCAGCTCATTCAGCAAGGCGGCCTGATGCCGGGCGTCGGCACTTTGAGATAGTGGGTGCGAAGCCCGGGCAGAAATGCCCGGGTTTTCGTTTGGCACCTGGAAAACGCCCGGGCCGCCTGCCAAAACGCCGGGCCGCTTGCCAAAACGGCGGCCGGCACCTAGGTTCCGGCCGCTTGGATCGAGCATCCGGATGAAGCCGATCGTGCAGGCGTAGCTCAGTTGGTTAGAGCGCTGGTCTGTGGAACCAGAGGTCGGTGGTTCAAGTCCACCCGCCTGTACCATTCAAACATCGCTCAAAAGAAAAATGCCGGCGAGTTTCCCGCCGGCATTTCGTATTGGCGTCGGTCCGTGTTCAGCGCCAGCTAAATCGCCCGTTGTAGCGCTGCTGGGGCGGGATGCTCCGCGGCGGATAGGGGCGGGCTCCGCCCTGTGGTCCGCCGAAAATCCAATTAAAGAAGTTATTGCCGCCTCCATAGCTGTAGCCGCCGCCAGTACCATACACCCCCACGGGCATGCGGACCGGCTTGGACGACGGATCCCGCGGCCGCTCGATCGCTATGTCGGCGACCTTGCGCTCGTTGCTCTTGAGGATCGCGAACATCTTGGCGTCCCGCCCGTAGACATCCTCGCGCAGCTGCAGCTTGCCCGATTCATCCACGAAGGCGGTCTGATAGGTGAGGTGCACCGGGATGAATTTCGGGAAGTTGATATTGATCTCATTCCCTCCAAACATCGATTCAAGCCGCGCTTCCGTGTAGCGCTCCTTCGGCAACACGAGAGACAGCAGTTTCTCGCCGTAGGTCAGCGGATTCTGCACGCGCATGCAGCCGTGGCTGTAGGCCCGCTTCTCGCGCGCGAAGAGGTGCTTGTCCGGCGTATCGTGCTGATACACCAGGAACTTGTTCGGGAAGTTGAAGCGGATGCGGCCGAGCGCGTTTCCGGCTCCGGGCGGCTGCGAAATATGAATCGTGCCATCCGGATCCTGCGTGAGCTTGAGACCAATGCGGTCGAGCGCCTGGGGGTCTGCCTCCAAGGCCGGCAGGTATTCTTTCTCGATGATCGACGGCGGCACGTTCCAGGTCGGGTTGACCGTGATGAATTTCATGTCCGCGCTGACCATCGGTGTAGCCAGATTCGGCTTACCCACCACGATCCGCGTGTGCCAGTACACTTTGTCGTTGTTGTAGAGTGTCAACGTGTAGTCCGGCACGTTGACGATGACGTGCGAATTGCCGAGATCCCGCGGCAGCCAACGCCAACGCTCCATATTGACGATGATCGTTTCGGTCGGATTGGCAGATGTGTGACGAACTTCTTTGGGCTCATTGTTGAGCGCACGGACGGTGTTCGGTCCGAGGTCGCCGTCGACGTCGATGTCGCTTTCAGTCTGGAACGTTTTTACGGCGTCACGCACCGCGTCATCGTAGAGCGGGTTCTCTTTGTCGCCCGGAATGTCAAGGCGCTTGCGCACCGCCACCACTCGCGCATCCTTCATGCCGGGGCGAAGAATCTTGCCATCCGGGACATGGACCCTTGGCCGCTCGGGCTTCGGCGCGAACTTGGGCTCGGCAACGACCGGAGCCTTGCGCAGCTCGGCGAGCTTTGCCTTCAGGGCCTTGAACCCCGCCTGCGGCGGATTGAAGCCGTCGAGGATCTTGGCTGCGTCATTGCCGTCGGCGAGCTTGGCCAAAACGTCTGCCGGTTCGGGCGCGGCGAGATCATATTGGATATCCGGACCGACGCGGGTGAAATGGATGCGTCCAATCTGCGCATGGCGTGCGAAGGTGAGCGCCGAAGCTGTGAGCTTGAGTTCGGCCTCGGCCAGCGCGTCCGGGCTGGCCGCCGACTTGAAGTCAGGCGTCGGATAGTCGGTCGGGTCGAGGCCAACGACGTCAGCCTGGCCTAGGTACGCGATAGCGGCCTTCGCCCGTTCGTTGGCGATATTGTTGCTCACCCAGAGCGGCGCATAGTTGTGGCCACTGTAAAAGGCTTCGATCCCGGCGCGATCGGCCTTTCGGCTGACCAGACGGTCGAACTGCCGCCCCGTGATCAGGTCACGAAGCTTCTCGCCAACCGGGCTGTCCGGCGTTGGCGCTGCGGCCGCCGTGGACTTGGTCGGCTCACTGGCGGGCGCTGCGGCGTCCGGCTTGGGCTCTTCCTTCGTAGCCTGCTTCGCCGGAGCCTGGACGTCCTTGGCTGTTAGGGGAGGAGGCAGCGACGTATCCGGCACAGGCACTGACGCCCGAGACAGGCTTTCGGTCTGCTGCGCGGTAGCCACATGGCCGGACAAAGCCAGCACCAGAACAAGCGCCGTCGAGGCCAGCAGGCGATCATATCGTGCACTTTTCACCGCTTTATCTCCCAATGATGGAGGGCCAGGAGGCCACCGAATGATTCCATACTACTGATATTGCACACGTAGTTACATTTTTCCCAATGGCTGCGTCAGAACAGGAGGCAACTGTGGCTATTTTGCAAGATTATGCGATTCGCGCGATTCACCGCAGGTTTTAGCAAACAAGTAGCCAGAGCCGAAGGGAACAAATGGACAGGCGGGCGCTTCGTGGGCACTTTTCAGCAGTTATACCGATATCAGTTGCGTGCGGCGCGGTTATGGCGGCCGGCCATGACAAAGACGTGAATGCTCGTATGAACGGCCGGCTCTTGCGGCGTTTACCCCCTGCGGTAATCTGGCTGGGAACCGCCGGTCAGAATGCGGCTGAAAGGAAACGCCATGGCTTGGACCACCCCGATTATTGTCGAGATTTGCATTGGACTTGAGATTAACGGCTATCTGCCGGCCGAGCTCTGATTCTCTGACCCTGTCCCAAAGACCCCGTTAGATGGGGCGCTTCACCGCCATCGTACTTGGTTCGGCGGCGGGAGGTGCATTTCCGCAATGGAACTGCCGGTGTCCGGTCTGCGCTCTCGCGTGGGCTGGTGACTCACGCGTCAAGCCGCGGATGCAAACGGGCCTGGCGGTCTCGGCTGACGACGTCCGCTGGACGCTGATCAACGCTTCGCCCGATTTACCCGCACAGATCCGCGCGACATCCGCCCTGCACCCCGGCGACGGCTTGCGTGGTAGTCCAATTCAAGCCGTGGTGCTGACGGGGGCGGAGATCGACCAGATCGCCGGGCTCTTGTCCCTGCGCGAAAGCACTCCATTTGCGCTTTACGCGACGCCGGCTAGTCACGCGGCGGTAGCCGCCAATGCCATGTTTGGGGCGATGAGTTCGATGGCGCGCCGGCCGGTCAATCCGGGCGAGCGCTTTACGCTCGCGGGCGGGATCGAAGCGATGCTGTTCATGGTGCCAGGCAAGCTTCCGCTGTACCTGGAAGGCGAAACGCCGGAGCTCGATACCGAGAGCGCAGCCAATGTCGGCATCGAATTGGAGCGCGAGGGAGCAAAAATGGTATTCGTGCCCGGAACGGCAACGGTCACCGAGCAAATGCGCGAACGCTTTGCCGGCGCGGACGTCGTTCTGTTCGATGGCACGCTCTATACCGACGACGAAATGATTCGTACCGGCACCGGGCAAAAAACCGGCCGTCGCATGGGGCACATGCAAATCGACGGAGACGATGGCTCGCTGCGAGCCCTGACGCGATTGTCGGCGCGGCGTATCTTTATCCATATCAACAACACAAATCCGATCCTCGTCGAGGGGTCTGCCGAGCGCCGCAAGGTCGAGAGCGCCGGCTGGGAGGTCGCCGAGGACGGCATGGAGATCGTGCTGTGAAGCTGCTGTCTCCGGACGAGCTTGAAGCCACGCTGCGCGAGATTGGTGAAAGGCGCTATCACCGCCTGCACCCGTTTCACGCGCTGCTGCACGGCGGCAAATGCACCAAGGGTCAGGTGCAAGCGTGGGCGCTCAACCGCTACTACTATCAGGCCATGATTCCGATCAAGGATGCGAGTCTGATCGCCCGTTGCGAGGATTCATCGATCCGGCGCGAATGGCGCTCGCGTCTGGTCGACCATGACGGCGAGCATGAGGGCGACGGCGGCATCGCGCGGTGGCTCAAGCTGACCGACGGCCTCAGGCTTGAACGCGGCTACGTCACGTCGTTGCGCGGGATACTGCCGGGCACGCGATTTGCGGTCGATGCCTATGTCCAATTCGTGCGCGAGAAGACCTTGCTTGAAGCCATCGCATCATCCCTGACGGAGATGTTTTCACCTGTCATCATCAGCGAACGCATGGCCGGAATGCTGGCGAACTATGACTTCATAACTCGCGAGACGCTGAGCTATTTCGACAAGCGGCCGCCGCAAGCGCAGCGCGATGCCGATTTCGCCCTGAATTTCGTCAAAGGAAACGCCAGGACCCCCGAGCAACAACAGGCGGTCCTTGCCGCTCTCGAATTCAAATGCAGTGTGCTCTGGGCCATGCTGGATGCGCTGTATCACGCCTATGTGGCGCCCAAGCACGTTCCGGAAGGCGCGTTTAAGCCGGAGGATCAATGATGACGGAACCGGTGATCCAGGTTTCGGATAGCGACCGCCCGCGGTTGCCGCGGGGGGTGCGACTGACTCACAACGAGGCGCAGGGCGGCTGGATCTTGCTGGCCCCGGAACGCGTCTTCAAAGCCGATACAATCACGGCGGAGATACTCAAACGGTGCACGGGTGAAACGACACTTCATGCGATCGTGGACGATCTCGCCAGGACATTCGCCGCCCCGCGCGAGCGCATTCATGCCGATGTCGTGAAGCTGCTAGGCGGCCTGGCGGAGAAGAAATTATTGGAGCTTGGTTGAGGGAGGCACCACATAATTTCGACGTCATGCCCGGCCTTGTGCCAGACATCCACGACTTCCTTTCTGGACAGAAGCCAAGACGTGGATGACCGGGACAAGCCCCAGCCATGACGAACGGGGGACAGGATTGTTGATGGCGAGCAACGGCACAGCAATTCCCGCGCCACTCGGCCTGCTTGCCGAGCTCACGCATCGCTGCCCGCTTGGCTGCCCGTACTGCTCGAATCCGCTCGCGCTCGACAAGCGTGACGAGGAGCTCGACGCCGCGACGTGGGCGCGTGTCTTCCGCGAAGCGGCCGCGCTCGGCGTGCTGCAGGTGCATCTCTCCGGCGGGGAGCCGGCAGCGCGCCGCGATCTGCCCGACATCGTCAAGGCCGCGCGCGAAGCCGGTCTTTACAGCAATCTCATTACTTCGGCGGTTGGCTTGACGCCGCAGGCGCTCGCCGCGCTCGCCGATGCCGGGCTCGACCACGTGCAGATTTCGATTCAGGACAGCGACGAAGCATCGGCCGATCACATAGCCGGCTACAAAGGCGCCTCCGCGCGCAAGCGCATGCTTGCCAAGGAGGTTGTTCGTCTGGGGCTGCCCCTCACCATCAACATGGTGGTGCACCGCGCCAATATCGGCCGCATCGAAACGATGGTGGAATTGGCGCTGTCTCTTGGCGCCAGCCGCGTGGAAATCGCGCATGTGCAGTATTACGGCTGGGCTATGAAGAATCGTGCGGCCTTAATGCCCACGCGCGAGCAGGTGGACGACGCCGTGCGCATGGTGGAGATGCTGCGCGACAGGCATCGCGGACAGATCGTCATCGATGCGGTGGTGCCGGACTACTATGCACGCTTTCCCAAGCCGTGCGTCGGCGGCTGGGGCCGCCGCTCGCTCAACATTACGCCGGCGGGCCGAGTGCTTCCGTGTCACGCCGCTGAAGTCATTCCCGGCCTTGAATTCTGGAATGTGCGCGAGCATTCACTCGCCGACATCTGGGGCGCCTCGCCGGCGTTCCTGGCATTCCGCGGCACGGACTGGATGGGGGAGCCCTGCAAATCCTGTCCCCGGCGCGAGCAGGATTTCGGCGGATGCCGCTGCCAGGCTTTCATGCTTACGGGCGATGCGCGCGCCACTGATCCGGTTTGCCACCTGTCACCGGAGCACGCCATCGTCGCGGAGTTCGCGGCGCAGCGCTCTGATGCCAACTACGAATACAGACGTTTGTGATCTGCAGCATTGCAGTCACCGATTGCAAAAAAAATTTGAAAGGTGGAAACTCGTGGCCAAGGGGAGCGCACGCTGTTCGCCGAAACGTTCGCGGAGCGAATCGCGCCCTGCCTCGACTGCCACGGCGAGAAGGGCTATTCCGAGCAGCCGGTCGTGCCGTCGCTGGGTGGACAACCGGCGCCTTATTTGCTGATTCAGCTTTATTTGTTTCGCGAAAACCAGCGCGCTTCCACGTACAGGAAGGGCGACCGCATGGTCGAGATTATGTCCGCAATGACAAAAGGATTCACGGACGACGACTTGCGCAAGTTCTCCGACTTTCTTTCCAGGCTTCCTCCACCGCCGCGGCTACATGATACGTCCGACCCGGCGCGGATGATGTCTGGCCGCGCGCTTATCAGCGAGCATCGGTGCAATAGTTGTCACAACCTCGATCTGACCGGCCGCGAAAGCGGCCCGCACATCGCAAATCAACGCGAGGACTTCCTCGCCAAGACGATGCGCGAATATCGGGACAACATCCGGCACGGCTATGACGGCGTGATGGCTTCCGTGCTCGCGCCTGTCAACGACAAGCAGATTGCCGATCTCGCTTAGTTACATTGCCCGATTCCAGTGATCGTGAATCACGGCATGAAAAAAACCGGGCCCCAATCGGGGCCCGGTTTCAGTAATTGCCGACGTGGGGCCGGCAATATCTTCCAGAGGGGAACATGCTGCAGGCCGGTGATTCTGGGAGGATATACCCGGCGCAACAGCGAGCCCCAAGTATGCGAACCATGCGGCAGTGCGACAACGCCAATCGTCGCATGTCAGCCATGCGCAATCGCAAGTCGTTGGGAATCCCACAATTCCACCGTTCTTTCGCAGCCAAAGCGACGACTTTGATTATGGAATTGTGGCAACCGGTCAGAAGTGCCAGCGCTGTGCATTCGCAACCAGGAAGTCGCGGAACACCTGAATGCGGGCGACCGACTTGAGTTCTTCTGGATAGACAAAATAGGCATCGAGCGCGAGCGTGTCGGCGTCGCCGAACAGCTGCACCAGGCCGCCGTTTTCCTCGACCAGGTAGTCGGGCAGCACGGCGATGCCGAGCCCGCGTTGGCATGCGCGCAAGACGCCAAGCACGTTGTTGACGGTGAGATGCGGCGTGCGGGGATCTTTTCCATCGCGGCCGATCTCAAGCAGCCAGCGTCGGTTCTGCAAGTGCGCGGGCACCATGCCGCCGCCCAGAAGTACAATGCGATGCTTGTCGAGTTCTTCGTGCGCCCGCGGGGTGCCGAATCGCTTCAGATAGTCAGGCGACGCGTAGGCATGGAAATGAACCGAGAACAGCTTGCGCTGGATCAGGTCGGGCTGCGTCGGTTGCCTCAGCCGGATGGCGACATCGGCTTCGCGCATCGCGAGGTCCAGCTCCTCCTCCGAGGTGATCAGCGTGATGTGGATGTCCGGATAGAGATCCAGAAATTCATCGAGCCGCGGCGTGAGCCAATGCACCCCGATGCCCGGCGTGGTCTGTACCTTCAGCTCGCCATTCGGCCGCTCCCGGCTGTCGGTGAGCTTGGTGCGCGCCGCTTCGAGCTTCATGAAGACTTCATGCGCGGTACGGTAGAGCAATTCGCCCTGCTCGGTGAGAATCAGCCCGCGCGCATGGCGATGAAACAGCGATACCGCGAGCTCTGTTTCCAAAGCCGATACCTGCCGCGACACGGCAGACTGCGACAGTCCGAGGCGCTCGCCTGCGTGCGTGAATGAGCCGGCTTCGGCTGCGGCGTGAAACACCTTCAGCTTGTCCCAGTCCATCGTGGAATTTGGTGTCGCCATTGGTCTATTCGGCCGCCGCCCGCTGATGTTCGTGCGCGGCCAGGAATTTCTCCGCTTCAAGGGCGGCCATGCAGCCTTGGCCTGCCGCCGTGACGGCCTGCCGGTAAATATCGTCGGTGACGTCGCCCGCGGCGAAAACGCCGGGCACCGAGGTCGCTGTCGAATTGCCGCTGGTGATGATGTAGCCGGACGGCTTCATTTTTACCTGCCCCGCAAACAGCTCTGACGCCGGCTGATGTCCGATCGCAATAAAGACCCCATCCACGCGGCGCTCGGTGAGGGCGCCTGTCTTGACGTTTTTGAGTCGAACGCCGCTGACTTTCAGCGGGTTGTCGGTGCCGATGACGTCCTCAAGCACGGTGTCCCAGATCACTTCGATCTTGGGATTTTTGAACAGACGGTCCTGCAGAATTTTCTCGGCTCGGAAAGCGTCGCGCCGATGCACGATCGTGACCTTCGAGGCAAAATTGGTCAGGAACAGCGCCTCTTCGACCGCGGTATTGCCGCCGCCGACCACGATGACCTCCTTGTTGCGATAGAAGAAGCCATCGCAGGTGGCACAGGCGGAGACGCCGTAACCCTTGAACTTCTGCTCGGACGGCAGATCGAGCCAGCGCGCTTGCGCGCCGGTGGCGATGATCAAGGCGTCGGTGAGATAGATATCGCCGGAGTCGCAGACGAGCCTGAACGGCCGTTGCGCCAGCTCGACCTTGTTGACGTGATCGGTGACGATGCGGGTGCCGACGTGTTCGGCCTGCGACTGCATCTGCTCCATCAACCACGGGCCCTGGATGACATCCGCAAAGCCCGGATAGTTCTCCACGTCCGTGGTGATTGTCATCTGGCCGCCGGGCTGGACGCCTTGAATCAGGATCGGTTCCAGCATGGCGCGCGCGGCATAGATCGCGGCGGTGTACCCGGCCGGACCCGAGCCCATAATCACGATTTTCGCGTGGGTGATCTTTGACATGTTGTACGCCCCCTGGATCGGCGCATCGGGGCGTTTGTCGCCGAAGGGCGGCCGGACGCGCCGGCTCTTTTGCCCTGCACCATGTATGGCTTCCGCTCGAGCTATGCAAGATATGCAACCTTCGCGCGCAATATTGTTTCGCGAAATAATATTTCGCGGTATGAATGTTCTCGCTGCCCGCATGCCAAAGGTAAGTCCGGTGCCGGCCCGACTCGACGCGATCGATCGAAAGATTCTCAGAGAGCTGCAGGCAGACGGCCGCATCACCAATGTGGAGCTGGCCAGCCGGGTCGGCATTTCTGCGCCGCCATGCCTGCGCCGCGTGCGCGCGCTCGAGGAAGCCGGATACATCAAAGGATACCGGGCGCTGCTCGACGAGAAGAAGCTCGGCTACGAGGTCACGGTGTTCGCAATGGTGCATCTCGCGAGCCAGGCGGAGGGCGACCTCGTCGCGTTCGAGGAGTTCGTGCGCGCGCAGCCTCTGGTGCGGGAATGCTGGATGCTGTCGGGGGAAATTGATTTTGCGCTCAAGTGCGTCGCGCCCGACCTCAAAACTTTTCAGGCCTTTGTCGAAAAACTCACGGCCACGCGGAACGTGCGCAACGTGAAGACGTCGCTCACGCTGCGCAATTCCAAGGATGCGGCCATGGTGCCGATGGAAGAGTAGCGTTCGCCAAGACGGCCTGTCCGCCGTTTTACATGATAAATCGCTCCCGTTAGCATCGCGTCATGACGAAGGTGTTCATCGGCGCGGCGGCGGGCTTTGCCGGCGACCGAAGCGATGCAGGAGCTCCTTTGGTGGATGCACTTGCCGCGCAATCCGGTCCGCGCTTTCTAATGTTCGAGACACTGGCAGAGCGTACGCTCGCGCTGTGCCAGCTCGAGCGTCGGCAACATCCTCAGCGCGGCTACAGTCCCGCGCTCGAGCGACTGTTGCCGCCGGTTCTCGCGCGATGTCTTTCATCGGGCATCAGGATTGTCGGCAACTTCGGCGGAGCCAATCCGCCGGCGGCGGCGCGCCGCATAGCGGAGATGGCGCGATCCATTGGCTTGCGCGTGCCGCGCATTGCCATCGTCGAAGGCGACGACATAGTAACCAGGCTTTCGGCGGCCGATCTCGCCGCCCGCGAAATCGGCGGCACCAGCCTTGCGCAAAGGCGCAAGATCATTTCCGCGAATATTTATCTTGGCGCCCAGCCAATCGTGCAGGCGCTCGATCAGGACGCCGACATCGTCGTAACCGGCCGCGTCGCCGATTCCGCGCTCGCGCTTGGCCCTTTGCTGCATGCCTTCCGATGGCGCGCCGACGACTGGAATCGGCTCGCCGCCGGGACCCTTGCCGGCCATTTGCTCGAATGCGGCGCGCAGGTCACCGGCGGCTATTTCGCCGATCCCGGCTACAAGGACGTACCCGATCTCGCGGATGTCGGTTATCCGATCGCCGAGATCGACCAGGACGGCGAGATCGTCATCACCAAGCCGACCGGCACCGGCGGCGTGGTGGATCGCCTGACGGTCGTTGAGCAGTTGCTCTACGAGATCCATGATCCCTCCGCCTACCTCGCGCCCGACGTTATCCTCGACCTGACCGACGTTG